>OGGS01002029.1_pt1 | contig 12159 bp, 8 predicted proteins | sample 1571281 | NCBI WGS metagenome assembly OGGS01 (sample SAMEA2582042, study PRJEB24529) | metagenome | biome: Human gut stool | place: China | collected 2011 | reverse complement strand
GTGGCCGCCGATGAACTTGGTGGCAGAATGGACAACGATGTCGGCACCGTGCTCGATCGGGCGGATCAGGTAGGGCGTGCCGAAGGTGTTGTCGATGACAAGCGGAATGCTGTGCTTGTGGGCGATAGCGGCAATGGCGTCAATATCGGGGATGTCGGCGTTGGGGTTGCCAAGCGTTTCAATATAGACAGCGCGGGTGTTGTCCTGAATGGCAGCCTCGACCTCGGCCAGATCATGGGCGTTGACAAAGCTCGTCTGCACACCGAACGCGGGCAGCGTGTGGGCCAGCAGGTTGGAGGTGCCGCCGTAGATGGTTTTTTGCGCCACAATGTGCCCGCCGTTCTGGGCCAGTGCCTGAAGGGTGTAGTCGATGGCAGCGGCACCGGAGGCGGTAGCCAGAGCAGCCACGCCGCCCTCCAGAGCAGCGATGCGCTTCTCGAACACGTCCTGCGTGGAGTTGGTCAGGCGGCCGTAGATGTTGCCGGCATCTGCCAGACCAAAGCGGTCTGCTGCGTGCTGGCTGTTGCGGAACACATAGGAAGTGGTCTGGTAAATGGGCACTGCGCGGGAATCGGTCGCGGGATCGGCCTGCTCCTGGCCAACGTGCAGCTGAAGGGTCTCAAATTTATAGTTAGACATTGTAGTATACCTCTCTCATTAAACTTTTAGTATAATTTCCTGATACAAAAACACCCGATACGCACTCAAGTTCCAGCGTACCGGGCAGATCATTTCCGTTTGCTTCTGTTCAACGCTCCATCGGCGTACACATTCGTGCACAGGAGGGCATCGTACAGATCACGGTGAATTCTTCTGCCCGTTCCCCACGCATTCGCCCACAGCGGAAGTTTGCATGCAGCAGCTCGTTCCAGATCAGTTTCATCTTCGTGCCCTCCTTTCCGGCTTTTTCCCACTCCTCTACAAACCCGGGAATCTCCATTTCAATTCCCCACAAGGTTTGTGGATTTGTTGTTTGCATTATATTCCCATAATACCAAGTTTGTCAATAGGTTAATTCCATTTTTTTCAATTTTGCATTTTGTGCATGATGAACGGCCGCTGCGCGATGCCGTGCCTTGTGCATTCCGGTCAAGAGTATTACTTTGCTTGATTTCCCGGCCCGTCCGACGGCGTACACCGGCACAAATTCATGCTCTGGTCACAAAACGGCAAAATCTACACCTTATAATAAGACCGGAATGTCCCTTGTCAAACCGGCCAAAATCGTTTATGATACAGTCATTCGGGCCACCGCCCGGAAAGGAGCACACCATGCATACCGTTTTTCGTTTTCTCCGGCAGCTGCTGCTCACGGTGCTGCTGCTTGCCCTGCTGGTCCTCGTGGCAGCGGGCGGGTACTTTGCCGTCACAGGCCACAAACTCTATGAGAGCGCCATTCAGGTCACCCCCATTGATACCCTGTACAGCAGCATTTCGTCCCGCGAGGGGTTCGTTCCCTATGCCCAGCTGCCCCAGACCTACATCAACGCCGTGATCTCGGCGGAGGATTCCCGCTTCACCCACCACAAGGGTGTGGACCCGGTGTCCATTGCCCGGGCACTGGTGACCGACCTGCGCACCGGCAGCTTTGCCGAGGGCGGCAGCACCATCACCCAGCAGCTGGCCAAGAACACCCTGTTCACTCAGGAAAAGCATCTGGCCCGCAAGGCGGCGGAGATGTTCGCCGCCCTCGCCATTGAGAAGCAGTACAACAAGGAACAGATCTTTGAAATGTACGTCAACACCATCTATTTCGGCAGCGGGCACTACGGCATCGGCGAAGCCGCGCAGGGCTACTTTGGCAAAACGCCGCTGCAGCTCACCGACGCCGAAGCCGTGATGCTGGCGGGCCTGCCCAATGCTCCATCGGCCTACTCGCCCAACAGCAGCCCGGACCTGGCCGTCAAGCGGATGCAGGTGGTGCTCAACCGGATGGTCGGGTGCAAAAAGCTGACCCGGGAGCAGGCCGACGCCCTTGCCGCTGAGGCGGTCACCTTGCAGTTTTTGCCGGCCTCCTGACACAGACCCGAACATGCTGCTGCACAACATTGGTGCAGCAGCATGTTTCCTGTTGTTCCGGGACGCAAAAAGCACCGCGCAACGGGAAGTGGACCCGTTGCGCGGTGCTTTTTTACGGTATTTGGTTTGGAAAAGGAGGAATCATGTTGTCCCGGAGAAGAGATTTGCGGCGTTCCCTTCCGGTGATTCTATCTTACCAGAGAATTTCGGCAAAAGTGTTGTGCATCCGTGAATCTTTTATGAACCCTGACGTTTCTTATTCCGGTGCCTTCATGCTCTCCACCATACTGATCTTCTTCACATGGCGGCGCATGACAAAGCAGACTGCCAGCGTGAACAGCATGGTCAGGGCCACCGACAGCAGATAGCTGTGGGGGGCAATGGTCCGGATGAACATGAGCTGGTCCATTTCCACGGTGCGGATGATGAACTGATGCAGGGGGATGCCCAGCAGCAGGCCCACGCAAGAGCCCATGAGAGCCAGCAGGTCGATCTCCCGGAAGATGTAGCGGTACACTTCCTTATCGTAGAAGCCCAGCACCTTGATGGTGGCCAGCTCCTTTTTGCGCTCTGCCAGGTTCACGCTGATCAGGTTGTACAGCACCACCGCCGCCAGGGCTGCAGCACACACGATGATCAGCACCACCACCGAGTTCAGGCTCACGATGAGGTTGTCGAACATGGAGGTGGCATCCTCTGTAAAGGAGGCTCCGGTCACATAGTTGCAGGCCAGCAGGGTCTCCCGCATGGTGTTGCGGTCGGCGGCACTGTCGCAGCGGGTCTGGGCGTACACCGTGTTCCAGGGGATGTCCTGGGTGCCCAGCAGGGTCTGCAGCTGGGCATTGGACACATACAGCCGGGTGAACATATAGTTCTCCGTCACACCGGTCAGGGTCATCTCCACCCGTTCTCCGTCAGGGTTCTCCACCCAGATGGAGTCTCCCGGCTCCACCCCCAGGTTCAGGGCGGTCTTTTCTGTCAGCACCACGCTGTCCTTTTCAAAGGGGATGGCCTTGTGGCCCTGCCGGGTGCGGAAGGTCACATAGCGGCTCAGCTGGCTGTCGGTCTGGGCACCCACCACGCTGACGCCGGCACTTTCTCCGTCGGCATTGTAGATGGTCACAGACTTGCTGTACACCGCCGCCCAGTTCTCCACCTGGCCCCCCTCCAGGGCATCGGTCAGACCCTTTTCCACCGTAAAGGCGGCAGGGTCACTGAGGGTGACGGTCAGGTCGTTGTGGGACAGCTCTGTGGACTGCTTGGTGACGATGGGCAGCAGGGAGTCCTGGAGGCCGAAGCCGATGAGCAGCAGGGCCGTGCAGCCTGCCACACCCAGCACCGTCATAAAGAACCGCTTCTTATACCGGAACAGGTTCCGGGCGGTGGTCTTTTGGGAGAAGCTCATACGCTTCCACAGCGGGGTGATGTACTCCAGGAAGATGCGCTTGCCTGCCACGGGAGCCCGGGGCAGCAGCAGTGCTGCACTTTTTTCCTTCAGGCTGGAGCGGCAGGCACTCCAGGTAGCCAGGCCGATGACGGCGGCACTGATGGCCATGCTGGCGGCTGCCATGCCCGGGTAGAACCGCAGGGTGAAGGTGGGCAGGCTGAAGATCAGCTGATAGGCGTACCAGATAATGCTGGGGAACACCAAAAAGCCCACCACCATACCGGCCATGCTGCCCAGCACGCTGGCAGTAAGGGCATAGAACAGGTACTTGCCTGCAATGCTGGCGTTGGAGTAGCCCAGGGCCTTCAGGGTGCCCATCTGGAGGCGGTTCTCGTCCACCATACGGGTCATGGTGGTGGTAGCCACCAGGGCCGCCACCAGGAAGAAGAACACCGGGAACACCCGGGCAATGGCAGCCATCCGGTCGGCGTACTGCTCAAAGGTCACAAAGCTCAGGGTGCTGTTGCGGTCCAGCACATACCACTCGCCCTTTTTGATCTTGCTCACCTGCTCCTCAGCATCGGTGAGCTGCTGCAGGCCCTCGTCCAGCTTTTGCTGGGCATCGGCCTTTTGGGTCTCGTACTCGGCACGGGAGTCTGCCAGCTGCTGTACCCCGGCCTGATACTCCTGCCACCCGGCGTCCAACTGGGCCCGGGCTGCCTCAAACTGGCTGTAGGCCGTGGCGGTGCCGGTAGTAAGCTGCAGCTGGCCTTCCAGCAGCTGCACCTTCAGCCGCCGCAGAGCGGCCTTGGCCTCCACCACCAGCTGGTCGTTGCTGAGGTTCGGGGAGGAGATGAGCCCCTGGGCGTACATCTGCTTTTTGCCCTCATCCAGCTGGGCCTGGTAGCCCTGGAGCTGGCCGTTGATGTTGTCGTAGGCGGCCTGGGCCTTGGCCAGAGCGTCCCGCAGCTCGATGTAGTCCTCGTCGGCAGGCTCCGCCTCGTCCAGAGCCTTCTGGGCGTTGTCCAGGGCGGTCTGGGCGTAGGTCAGCAGGGGGTCTGCCACCTTTTTCAGGTTCACCAGCAGCTGGATCTGCTGCAATTGTTCCTCAAACTCCAGCACCTGGTTTTCGCCGTCCACCAGCTGGTCGGCACCGTTCTGCATGGTTTCGGGCAGGGCTTCCTTCTGCTTGGCCAGTTCCGTTTCGCCTGCGTCCAGCTGGGCCTTGGCCTGGTCCAGCTTCTGCTGGGCATCGTCCAGCTGCTGTTCCGCCTCGGCAAATTTCTGCTCGGCCTCGGCCTTCTGGTCATCGTAGGTCTGACGGGCCTCGGCCAGCTTCTGGTTGGCGGTGTCGATGAGCTGTTCCCGGCGCTGCACACACTGGGCGGTGCTGATCTGCTCCAGACGGTCCGCCACCTGGTCCACCGCCTCCTGGTACTCCTGGGAATAATTATCGTACTGGCCGGCATTTTCCGCCTTGATATAACAGGCAGTGTAGTAATCTGCCGTCAATTCCCCGTCCAGCACATAGGCGATGTAGTTCAGCTGACCGTTGCCCACGGTGCTGCTCTCTTTGTCGGTGGAGATGTGCTGCGGGTCCTGCACCAGCCCCACCACCGTATATTCCTTGTGTTTTGTCCCCTCCGTATCTTCCGGAAGAGTCAGCACGGTGCCCTCAGCGATCTCGGCCTGGTAGCCCATTACATGGACCACGCACTCGTCGGCGGCCTGGGGCATCCGGCCGGAGCGCAGCACCAGACGGTTCATGTTGGCGTCGGTGTCCGCTGCCGGGTCCTGCTGCAGGGCCTGCAGCTGCACCACCATGCGCTCCTCCTGGCCCTGCCAGTTGGCCTCCAGGTCCAGGGTCTTTACCGGCATCACAGCCTCCACCCCGGGGGTGGCGGCAATGGCGGCAATGTCCTGGTCTGAAAGGCCCAGGGTGGACAGCACCCGGAGGTCAAACACATTTTGCTGCACATAATATTTTTGGGCTGCGCTCCGCATACTGGGGGCAATGCTCATAAGGCCTGTCAGCATCATGACCCCCAGGGCCACGATGCCAAACAGCGAGACCATGCGGCTGGCGTTGCCCTTCATCTCCCGAAGGATATTTTTGCGATAACTTTTTTGCACTGCACTCACCACTCAATTTCTTCCACTGGCACCGGGTGCTCGTTGACCTTGTTGGACACGATCTGCCCACTGCGTACCTGAATGACACGGTCGGCCATGGCGGTCAGGGCCGTGTTATGGGTGATCACGATGACGGTGCGTCCGGTCTTGCGGCAGGTCTCCTGCAAAAGCCCCAGCACCTGTTTGCCGGTCTTGTAATCCAGGGCACCGGTGGGCTCGTCGCACAGCAGGAGCTTGGGGTTTTTGGCCAGGGCCCGGGCAATTGACACCCGCTGCTGCTCGCCGCCGGACAGCTGCGCCGGGAAGTTGTTCAGCCGCTCCCCCAGGCCCACACTGGTCAGGGTCTGGGCCGGGTCCAGAGGATCCCGGCAGATCTCGCTGGCCAGCTCCACGTTTTCCAACGCCGTCAGGTTCTGCACCAGGTTGTAGAACTGGAACACAAAGCCCACGTCGTACCGGCGGTAGGTGGTAAGAGCCTTTTCCGAAAAGCGGCTCACGTCCCGGCCGTCCAGCCAGACATGGCCCTCATCGCAGCTGTCCATGCCGCCCAGGATGTTCAGCAGGGTGGTCTTGCCGGCACCGGAAGGGCCTACGATGATGCAGAACTCCCCCTTGTCCACATAAAAGTTCATGTGGTCGGCGGCGGCGATCTTCACACTTCCGGTCTGGTAATATTTGCAGACGTCCTGAAACTCCACAAAATGATCCATGGCGTTTTCTCCTTTGCAACCATGTAATTTTATCCACTTTAACTATAGCACAACCCGGCAAAGGTTGCACCCTCTGCCGGGCAAATTTTCAAAAACTTAACAGAAAAACTCCCACTGCAGCGGTAGCAGTGGGAGCTTTGGGATGCTTATGGAATGCAGGGAGCTGGGGCTCAGCGGCCGATCAGCAGATCCCGGCGGCCCCGGCCATTGACGCTGAGGCGGACGGTGCTGCCGCACTGGTGCAGTTTGACCTTGGCGTCGGCATCATAGCCCTCCGTCAGCAGGCTCAGGTTCAGGGTAGTGGAGGTCTTTTCGGTCTTGAACACCAGAGTGTTGATGCCGTTGTTCATCATGGTGGTCAGGTCCTCCATGGTGCAGCGGAAGGTAGCCACGCTGGCAGGCACATCCAGGGTCAGCACCGTGCCGTTCTGCCGGGCAGTGTACAGCACCTGGCGGCCAAACAGGCCCTTGACGCTGTAGTTCAGCTTCAGGGTGTCGCTCTCAGCACCGTCGGCACCAATGAGCATGATGTTGCCCTGGATGGCAGGGCCTTCCGGTGCGCCGTAGCCGCCGTAGGTGGGGTCCTTTTCGCCAACGGCCACATCGCCGTCGGCACTGATGAGCATGATGTTGCCCTGGATGGCAGGGCCTGCCGGGGCACCGTAGCCGCCGTAGGTGGGGTCCTTTTCGCCAATGGCCACGTCGGCAGCAAATGCGCCTACGCTGAGCATGGCAACGGCACAGGCAGCCACCGCAGCGGCAGCCAGGGTACGGGCAACTTTATGATTCAGCAGTTTCATAAGAAAATCCTCCTGTATTGCAGCCGGGGTCCGGCTGTGTTTTTCATGTTCTATCAACCATGGTTTTTTCTGCGGGGCTCTGAACCAGAACCGCCGCATCTGTCTTGTAAACGAATGCGGCGGCTGGATTATTGCAGGGAATGCAAAAAATTATTCAGTTTTTTCTTCTCCGTTCAGGATGGCCATAAACTCCTCCCCGGTGATGGTCTCCTTTTCGTAGAGGAACTTGGCCAGCTGGTCCAGCTTGTCCCGGTTCTCGGTAAGGATCTGCAGAGCCTTGGCGTGCTGGGCCTTTACCAGCTCCACCACCTTCTGGTCGATCTCCCGCTGGGTCTGGGCAGAGCAGGTCAGGGAGGTGTCCCCACCCAGGTACTGGTTGTTCACCGTTTCCAGGGCCACCATGTCAAAGTCCTGGCTCATGCCGTACCGGGTAATCATAGCCCGGGCCAGCTTGGTGGCCTGCTCGATGTCATTGGAGGCTCCGGTGGTAACGGAGTGGAACACCAGCTCCTCGGCGGCACGGCCTCCGGTAAAGGTGGCGATCTTGTTTTCCAGCTCCGTCTGGTTCATCAGGTAGTGGTTGCCCTCGTCCACCTGCATGGTGTAGCCCAGGGCACCGGAGGTCCGGGGGATGATGGTGATCTTTTGCACCGGAGCCGAGTGGGACTGCTTGGCTGCCACCAGGGCGTGGCCGATCTCGTGGTAGGCCACGATGCACTTTTCCTGATCTGTCAGGATGGAGTTCTTTTTCTGGTAGCCTGCAATGACCACCTCAATACTCTCCTCCAGGTCTGCCTGGGTCACGCTCTTGCGCCCGGCCCGTACCGCTCGCAGAGCGGCCTCGTTGACGATGTTGGCCAGCTCGGCACCGGAGGCACCGGAGGCCATGCGGGCCACAGTGTTAAAGTCCACCCCCGGGGCGATCTTTACCTTTTTGGCGTGGACCTTCAGGATCTCCTCCCGGCCCTTCAGGTCCGGCAGCTCCACCGGCACCCGGCGGTCAAAGCGGCCGGGACGGGTCAGAGCCGGGTCCAGGGAATCCGGGCGGTTGGTGGCTGCCAGGATGATGACCCCCGTGTTGCCCTCAAAGCCGTCCATCTCCGTCAGCAGCTGGTTCAGGGTCTGCTCCCGCTCATCGTTGCCCCCCAGATTGCCGCTGTTGCGCTTCTGGCCAATGGCGTCGATCTCGTCGATAAACACGATGCAGGGGGCCTTTTCCTTGGCCTGCTTGAACAGGTCCCGGACCTTAGAGGCACCCATGCCCACAAACATCTCCACAAACTCGGAGCCGGAGATGGAAAAGAAGGGCACGTTGGACTCACCTGCCACGGCCTTGGCCAGCATGGTCTTGCCGGTGCCCGGAGGGCCCACCAGCAGGATGCCCTTGGGCATCTTGGCACCAATGCTCTCATACTTGCTGGGGTCGTGCAGATAGTTGACGACTTCCTGTAAGTTTTCCTTGGCCTCGTCTTCACCGGCCACATCCGCAAAGCGGATGCCTGCCGTGGACTGCACATAGACCTTGGCGTTGGATTTGCCCATACCGCCAAATATCATGGAGCCCGGGCCGCCGCCGGCCTTTTCCATCAGCTTTTTGTTCATCTGGTTGCCGATGGCCGAGAACAGGATGATGGGCAGGACGAACCAGATCAAAAAGCTCAGCACCGGCGAGGACTGTTCCACGATCTCGCTGGAGAAGGTGGCTCCGGCATCGTACAGCCGCTCGGTCAGGCCGGTGTCGTTCATCAGGCCGGTCTTGTAGACCTGCGTCTCGTCCTTATCGGTAAAGATGATCTGGTTGGATTCAATGTCCACACGGCCGATGTTCTTCTCCTCGGTCATGGTCATAAAGGTGCCGTAGTCCACCTCTTTGATCTGGCGCTCCCCCATCCACGGCAGCAGCACAAAGTTGAGGAGCAGCAGCATCAGCAGCACGAGGGCGTAATAGATCGCCAACGGCTTGCGCGGTGTCTTGACTTCTTTCATAGGATTTCCTCCTTAGTAGGCTTTGTCTCTACCTTAAAGTATAGCACGACTGATTTTAAGAAACCAGCCTTTTGAGGGCTTGTTTCCAAAAACTTCCCAGATTCTTAACATACCCCGAAGCCTGGCGGGAGGGAAGCGGGGGAATGCCCTAAGCAAGTGTCCGCTGGGGTGGGACCCTGTTGCCGCAGGCAATAGGGCGGGCGATGGAATGGCCTGCAACGACAGCGACCGCCGCCAGTGGCGGATGCAGGGAACTGTTGTTGGGGCCGCGGCCAGCAAGACGCAAGCGTAAGCGATGCGAATGCTGGGAGCCGCAACCCGATTTCACTTGCGTGGGCATCCCCCGTTTTCCCAGCGCTCTACGATTCGATACAGAAAGCGCAAAATTTGGAAAATTGTGCCGCTCTTGATGTGAATTTGTTTCATTTTTGATATGAGCCAAACTTCTTGACAGCAAATCCGGCGTTTGGTACAATAAGCTCACTTTGAAACACAAAGACCAAATGCGTTGACGGGGAAAAAACGATCTTCTTCTGCTTCAGAGAGCTGCCGGGTGGTGCAAGGCAGTGCAGAGGGTTTCGGCTACTGGCCCCTGAGCGGCAGAGCTGAACGGAGAGTAGGCTCTGACGGATGCCCACCGTTACCGGGGCAGCGATTCGCCGCCAAAAGCTGATCGTGTGAGTGGCTGGTTTTCCAGCAAAGAGAGTGGTACCACGGGTGCTCTGTTAGAAAAAATGACAGGCCCTCGTCTCTCAAGGCTTATCGCCTTGGAGACGAGGGCCTTTTCGTATGTAACTCCTTCAGTCAGATCCTTACGGATCTGCCAGCTCCCTCGGGGAGGGAGCCTCTGGCGAAGCGGGAAACTTTACCGTACTGCCAAGGGCCCCATCTCAGAGGGGGCTGTCACCGTAGGTGACTGGGGGAGTTGGGCAGGAAGAAACCTCAAAAGTGTAATTTGTTTAGGAGGACACGCAAAATGATGGACGCAACCAAGTACGCACCGGGATATTACCCTGTCCCTGCCGGTTATGACAGCTGGGTGAAGAAGGATCACATTGAAAAGGCCCCGGCCTGGTGCAGTGTGGATCTGCGCGACGGCAATCAGGCTCTGATCGTGCCCATGAGCCTGGAGGAAAAGCTGGAGTTCTTCCAGATGCTGGTGAAGATCGGCTTCAAGGAGATCGAGGTGGGGTTCCCCGCCGCCAGCGATACCGAGTACGAGTTCCTGCGCACCCTGATCGAGAAAAACATGATCCCGGAGGACGTGACTGTGCAGGTGCTGACCCAGTGCCGCGACCACATCATCCGCAAGACCTTTGAGGCTGTCAAGGGTGCCCCCCGCGCGGTGATCCATTTCTATAATTCCACCTCTGTGGCCCAGCGCGAGCAGGTGTTCCACAAGAGCAGGGAAGAGATCAAGAAGATCGCCACCGACGGCGCAAAGCTGGTCAAACAACTGAGCCAGGAGTACGAGGGCAACTTCCTGTTTGAGTACAGCCCCGAGAGCTTTACCGGCACCGAGGTGGACTATGCCGTGGAGGTTTGCAACGCGGTGCTGGATATCATGCAGCCCACCCCTGACCGCCCCATGATCATCAATCTGCCGGTGACCGTGGAGATGAGTATGCCCCATGTCTACGCCAACCAGATCGAGTACTGCGATAAGCACCTCAAGTACCGTGACAGCGTGATCATCTCCACCCATCCCCACAACGACCGCGGCACCGGTGTTGCCTGCGCCGAAATGGCCGTTCTGGCCGGAGCCCAGCGCGTGGAGTGCTGCCTGTTCGGCAACGGTGAGCGCACCGGCAATGTGGATGCCGTGACTCTGGCCATGAACCTGTACAGCCACGGCGTAGACCCCAGACTGGACTTTTCCGATATGCCCGCCATCTGCGCTACCTATGAGCGCGTGACCCGGATGCACATCTACGAGCGCACCCCCTACGCTGGTCAGCTGGTGTTTGCAGCCTTCTCGGGCAGCCATCAGGATGCCATTGCAAAGGGCATGGCCTACCGCAAGGAGCGGGGCGAGCATCGCTGGACCTGCCCCTACATCCCCATCGACCCCCACGATATCGGCCGCACCTATGATGCCGATGTCATCCGCATCAACAGCCAGAGCGGCAAGGGCGGCATCGGCTTTGTGCTGGAACAGAACTACGGCTATAACCTGCCCCCCAAGATGCGCGAGGTGCTGGGCTACAAGGTCAAGAGCGTGTCCGACCACAGCCACAAGGAGCTGAGTGCAGGCGAGGTGCTCCGCATCTTCGAGGAAAGCTTCCTCAACCGCGAAAAGCCCCTCCGTGTGGTGGAGGCCCACTTTGCACAGGTCAACGGCATTACCGCCACGGTCACCCTGGACCTGAACGGTCAGCGCAAGGTGGTCACTTCGGTGGGCAATGGTCGTCTGGATGCTGTGGCCAACGCCATCCAGAGCGCCACCGGGATGGATTTCCATCTGGAAAGCTACTCGGAGCACAGCCTGGACGAGGGCAGCACCTCCCGTGCAGCTTCCTATGTGGGCCTTGCCTGGGGCGATGGCAGCATGACCTGGGGTGCCGGCACCGACACCGATATCATCGTCGCCGGCATCAAGGCGCTGGTGAGCGCGATCAATAATAAGTAACTCCCTCAGTCACGGCGCAGCCGTGACAGCTCCCTCGGAGAGGGAGCCTTAAAGCCTCCCTCCTTGAGGGAGGTGGCATCGCCGCAGGCGATGACGGAAGGAGTTTGTCAACAGTATAAAAGGAGAGTATCACCATGGGAATGACTTTGACGCAGAAGATTCTGGCCGCACATGCGGGCTTGCCGGAGGTCAAGGCAGGCCAGCTCATCAATGCCAGGCTCGATATCGTGCTGGGCAACGATATCACCACCCCGGTCGCCATCAACGAGTTTGAGAAGGCAGGCTTTGACGGCGTGTTCGACAAGGCGCACATCGCCATCGTGCTGGATCACTTCGTCCCCAATAAGGATATCAAGAGCGCCACCCAGTCCAAGCAGTGCCGCGAGTTTGCCAACAAGTATGATATCCTCAACTTCTACGATGTGGGTCAGATGGGTGTTGAGCACGCCCTCCTGCCCGAAAAAGGCATCGTGACCGCTGGTGACTGCATCATCG
>OGGS01002025.1_pt1 | contig 12182 bp, 9 predicted proteins | sample 1571281 | NCBI WGS metagenome assembly OGGS01 (sample SAMEA2582042, study PRJEB24529) | metagenome | biome: Human gut stool | place: China | collected 2011 | reverse complement strand
GCTGCCTATTTGATGTTGCTCCCCGTAGAGATTGCCCGTTTCACCCGGCCCGAAGCCGGCTCGTCTCTGTTGCTCTAATCCGCGCCTTACGGCGGAGAGGCGTTACCTCCTACGGCGCCCTGCGGAGTCCGGACTTTCCTCCCGCGGCCTAAAACCGCCGACGACCGCCCGGAAAACTTCTCGTCGAACTGCAGCGAGGCGCTACTTTACCGACTATGCGTCAGCGTGGCAAGCCGGATTCCGAAGGTTTTCACCCAACCGCATTCAGCAAAACTTTTGTCGGCAGGTCTAATTGCACATAGACATCTGCGCCTTGTGGGACAATGTCGGCTTTCGGCTCTATCCATCTCGCTCGACCGCCACGCAGGAAAGGCCTCTCGGCTGCTTAGCCGCAAACACAGGTCTCTGCCGGCGGAGCAAATTGAGCGCTTTCGTCGATCCCTCTCATTGTCATGCAACACCCTCAACTCTTTCGTCCCACGTTTCTGGCCCGCGCAGTCTTTGCCGCAGCCGTTTCGTTTGCGTGCACTGCTCAGGCAGGCCTCTGGGAAGCCGTAGTAGACACGACGCCGGCAGGCTACGCCCGTCAGTCGTCTGAACGTCCGGGCGATTGGGCCTCTTTTTGGAGTGACACCAAGGAAGGAACCAAGCGTATCTTTGAGGAGGGCAACTCGGTCTGGATCGTTCCAACCTATACCAACCATCCAACCTGGGCTTGGAAAAAACGGCATGAAGAAAACGGTTATCCCTTCGGCATGGGCTACGCACGGCAAGTGATTGACAATCGCGGCAATGAACGCCTGCTTTTCGCCGTTAACTTTGTGGATTCCAACTACCGCATAGAGCCGATGGTGGGCTACTCCTGGCTCGCTCGATGGCCGATCGGCTCTACCGGACTCCATGTAGGGGCGGGCTATCTCGCAGGCATCACGATGCGCGGCGACTATATGTGGGCGCCGCTGCCTCTGCCGCTGCCCGTCGCCAAGATCGGCACCGATACAGTGTCCTTCTATGGCACCTTCATTCCTTTCACCAACGTCTTCTTCTTTTACTCGACGATTACCGTCGACGACGCGAAAGGCCGCAAGATGCCGCTCGCATCTGACAGTCCTTGGGTGAAGTCGCCTAATCTGCTCTACGGGTCCTATGGCTGGCAGTATGTCGACAATGGGGAAGAGTATTCCAAGAGCCTGATGAAGAACGATACGATTTGGAATATTGGTCTGCGCCGTTACTCTGGGCGCAGCTGGCAGACGGATCTCAAATATTCTCGGGCTCAGCACGATGTCGCCTATGCCGACGGCTCAGGCAAACAGTCCATCGATTTCCGCACCTATACACTCACCATCTCCTACAACATCGACGTGACTAAATCACTGCGCCTATTTGCCGGCGCCGGCGTGGGCTACGGCAAAGCCGAAGGTCCCTACAACTCTGACACCAGCATCTTCCCTGCGCTCACGCTCGGCGGTACCTGGGCCTTTACAGACCACTTCTGGCTTACCGGGTCGATGGATACGAACTTCCCGCGCTACAAAGGCGTGCTTGCCGACCGCGACAGCGAATATGTATTGAAGTCCATGCCGACCGCCTTCACACTCGGCCTCGGTTTCGCGTTCTGACGAACGGCCACGCTTTCAGCACCGTCTACAAACCGTCTGGAATCACATTTCCAGACGGTTTCTTTTTCCGGCTTAACACTTAGAAAAGGCCAACTCCATACAATTCACTCTGACCCAATTTAATGGGCGCCCTGCAAAGCCTGCGGCGGCGCCTTTGCGTTGTGCCCGGAAGCGCTCTCTGATCCAAAACGGATGAACGTTTTCCGCACTTCGGCTTCACCCCACATTTCATTTCCCAAAGGACAAGCAGTCATGGATCTCAATCAAGCGCTCATCGAACGCGCCCAACACGTCATTCCGGGCGGCGTCAACTCCCCCGTACGAGCTTTCGGCTCTGTCGGCGGCGCTCCGCGCTTTATCGAGCGCGCCAAGGGCCCTTATATGTGGGATGTGACGGACAAGCGCTTCACGGACTATGTCTGCTCCTGGGGGCCGATGATTCTCGGCCACAATGATCCGGAAGTCGTTGAGGCGGTTCATGCAGCAGTGGATCGCGGCCTTTCTTTCGGCGCTGCCACGCGTGCTGAGGTTGAAATCGCCGAAATGATCACGAACATTCTTCCTGCTATGGAAGAAGTTCGTCTCGTCTCCTCCGGCACGGAGGCCGGCATGTCGGCGATTCGTCTTGCCCGCGGGTACACCGGCCGCAACCGCATCATCAAGTTTGAGGGCTGTTACCACGGTCATTCCGATGCACTTCTGGTGAAGGCCGGCTCGGGTCTGCTCACTTTCGGCAATCCTTCATCTGCGGGCGTTCCGGCTTCAGTGACCGAACACACAATGGTGCTCGAATACAACAACCCCGAACAGCTTGAAGATGCTTTTGCCAAGTACGGCGACGAAATCGCCTGCGTCATCGTTGAAGCATTCGCAGGCAACATGAACCTCGTTCGCGGCACACAAGAATTCATTGATACGATGCGCCGCCTCTGCACGAAGCACGGAGCGCTCCTCATCGTTGACGAAGTCATGACAGGCTTCCGGGTCGCTTTGAAGGGAGCTCAGTCACTCTTCAACGTCACGCCCGACATCACCATGCTCGGCAAGGTAATCGGCGGCGGCATGCCGGTCGCCGCCTTTGGCGGACGTCGTGAAATCATGGAAAAGATTGCGCCCTGCGGCCCGGTCTATCAAGCCGGCACCCTGTCGGGCAACCCTGTTGCCGTCGCCTGCGGCATGGCGACCCTGAAGAAAATTCAGGCACCTGGCTTCTACGATCGTCTCGGCGCTCAGACCAAGCGTCTGGTCGAGGGACTTCAGGCTGCCGCTCAAGCCGCCGGCGTGCCCTTCACCGCCGACAGTGTCGGAGGTATGTTTGGTCTCTACTTCCTGCCGCAGCGTCCTCAGGGCTTTGCAGACGTAATGAAGGCCGACAAAAATGCCTTCAACACGTTCTTTCACGGCATGCTCGACCGCGGCCATTACTTTGCGCCGTCCACTTTTGAGGCGGGCTTCGTCTCTATCACACACACGGATGAAGTGATCGACAAGACGATCGCCGACGCCCGCGAAGTCTTCGCTTCAATGGCGAAATAAAATATCGCTGCTTCGCACCGTTTGGTTCTGCGTGCACTGACAAAGCGTCAAGCCGCAGAACCAAAGAGAGGGAATGCTTCCACTTATTCGATCCAATCTTGTCAATCCGTCCCATGTCCCTGCTGTCCGCATTCCTGAAACATGCCAAATCCTCTGTTGCCTTTGGGCGTCTGGGAACTGCGTTCGTTATCGCCGCCGCACTTTCTGCCGGAGCGCTGACTTCGAACTGCGCCCTTGCAGCAAGCGATGACGGCTGGTTCTCCGCCATTGACGCCGGCCGCGGAGAAAAGAAAGCCGGTCCGCATGTCACGGTTGACATCATTGCCGAAAAAACCTCATTGACACCGCAGGCGGTCAACCGCTTTGCAGTTCGTTTCCGTCATCAAGAGGGCTGGCATACCTACTGGAAGATGCCGGGGGATGCCGGGCTGCCGCCAGAGTTTACCTTCACGCTCTCACCGAGTGAACTGAAAGCCTCAGCACCGCTATTCCCGTTGCCAGAGCGAACAGTAACCTCCGGGCTCATTACATTTGGCTATGGCGGCGAAACGCTTTTCCCCTTTAATGTGGAATTGCCGCGCGGTGCATCCGGACGCGCTCAAATCGCGCTGCACGTCGAATATTTGGCCTGTAAGGACATGTGCATTCCTGAGTCGGCCGACGTCAAGTTCTCCATTCCAATTGACATCAAAGGAAAAGATTCAGATGACGCAGCGGCCGTTGCTGCTGCTGTACGCGCCATCCCTGAACGTGTTCAAAACGACGGCAGCATCAAGGCGACCATTGACGGCAATCGAATTCGCATTGATGTTGCGGGGAACGCGATTGTCGGCAGGTCGCTTGATTTTCTTCCATCCGAAAAAAATGTAATCGATCTGCGTCAGGCCCCACAAACCGCTGTTGGCATCACGCAAGGCAACGAACCGCCTTCTGCCTCACTCTGGCTTGCCGCGACTGAACGATTTGCCAAAACACCCCAGCCCGCACTCGAAGGCGTCCTGGTCGCTGACGGCGGTCCAGCCAAAGGCGGTTGGGCGATTGACACGTCCGTGCCGCTGCAAACCGGATCGGTAGCACCGCCTCCGGCAGTCAATACTGCAGCCGCCTCGTCCCAGGCCGACGCGGCATCGGCCGCTGCCGACCTGAATAACAGCAGCCAGATGACGGCAGGAACCGGCGCCGCGCTTCTCTTTGCATTTTTGGGCGGTCTGATCCTCAATCTGATGCCCTGCGTCTTTCCTGTTCTTTCGCTCAAACTCCTCGACCTCGTCCAAGGCGCCCACCAGTCGCAGCGTCTCGTTGGGCACGGTCTGGCTTTCACGGGAGGCGTATTGCTCTCTATGGTGCTTCTTTCAGGCACCTTGATGGCGCTTCGCACTGCCGGTCACGCCGTAGGCTGGGGATTTCAGCTGCAGTCGCCTTGGGTGGTTGCGGCCTTGATTCTCTTATTCGGAGCCATCACCTGCAACCTTCTGGGACTTTATGAATTCACCTTCGGAAGCCGTGCCGCAGATCTCAAAGTCGTGCGCAGCCTGCCGCAGTCCGGAATCACTTCGTCCTTTTTCTCCGGCATTTTGGCGGTCATTGTGGCAAGTCCCTGCACCGCTCCTTTCATGGGGGCCGGGATCGGCTATGCACTCACCCAGCCCGCCGCAGAAGCAATGCTCGTCTTCCTCTCGCTGGGTCTCGGCATGGCAACGCCTTGGCTGCTTTTGTGCCTGTTCCCCGCCTGGGCCAAAAAGCTCCCCAAACCGGGACCTTGGATGAACACCTTCAAGAAGGTGATGGCTGTCCCCATGCTGCTCGCACTCCTTTGGCTCGCCTGGGTGCTTACCAAGCAGGTTGACTATCGCGGTCTCTTGATCGTACTTCTGGGACTCGCCGCACTTGCCGCCTTTTGCTGGTTATTAGGAAGACGTCAGTTTGGACGGTCCTCGAGCACCATTGTTATGGCCGCACTCGGAACACTTACGGCAGCTTCACTGGCGCTGACGGCTTGCGGCATTTTCGACCGCCAGTCTGTTTCAACAGAGGAGGGGTGGAGTACGTGGAGTGCAGAAGCCGTACAGAGTGCTTCCTCAGCAGGCCGTCCTGTTTTCATCGACTTTACTGCTGCCTGGTGCATTACTTGTCAAGCCAACAAGCTTGCTGTGCTCGACCGTGAGGAAGTCGTTTCACGAATGAGTGAACTCGGCTACGTTCGTTTTCTCGCCGACTGGACCAATAAGGATCCTGCTATCACCAAGGAACTGGCCAAGTATGGCCGCACCGGCGTACCGCTCTACGTTCTTATTTATAAGGACGGCACGGTCAAAGTGCTCCCTGAACTCCTCACAACCGGCATGGTCTTGGATGCACTGAAATAAATCAACAGCCGCCGCAGTCCGGCGCGTGCCAAAAGACAATTGAATAAGGTCAATCGGGCCTGCCGAAGCGTTTCTTCAGCAGGCCCGATTCTTATTTATCGCGTCTTGTTTTCGGAATAGTCGTAGACCCAATCGATAACGATGTTTAGGAAGGGAATCCCGTTGGGCACGTTTTTAGCGCCCCGCACACTTGCGTAGACAGCATAGCGCTGACCGTTTTGCGCCTGAATAAATCCGCCGATGCTTCGCACATCAGAGAGGAACCCCGTCTTGATGCGGCCGCGTTCCTCTGCCACCTTGCGTTTGGCCATGGTCCCATCTCTGCCGCTAATCGGCATGGAAGCCAAATATTCCGGCATGTAGGGACCGGACCACCCGGCCGCAAGTAGTTGGGTCATTGCTCGGCCGGTCACACGAGTCTCACGCGAGAGTCCCGATCCATTGTCAATCCATATCTCCTGAGACGTGATGCCTTTCGACTGCAGCCATTCGTCGAGCGCCGCACGTGCATCTTCAAGGGTTGCGCCTCTTGGGAAAACCAATTCCGCCCGTGCAGCAGCCTTTCCCGCAGACTTAAGCTTTCCCGTCGAAGACTCATTCTTTTGCGCTTCATTAAAAGCCTCTCGAACCCGATCAGCCCCCAATGAAAGGAAGATATGCCGCGCCATTAAGTTGTTAGACCACTTATTGGTGAGTGCCACCACTTCACCCAAAGGCTGCGAAACACGGGAAAAACGCCGTTGAGCATCTTTGGGTACGTTTCCTGACACCACGTGCCCCGTCCAGGTGCGGCCGTCGCGCTCCCAGAACGCACGAAAGAGCCGCTCGAGGTATTCGTTGGGTTCTAAGGCGATGACATTGAAGTTTTTCGGCCCGCAAGCTGCCGGAAGCTTGCCGGTAAAGGTCACACGCTTGCGGCCTTTGCCCAGATCCTTCAGCTGGAAACCAATTGACGTCTTCCAATCACCGCATCCGCCTCGACCGAGCGGGATTGTCTCTGGAAAAGAAATACCTGCCAATTTTGGCACGGTCACGATTCGGGCCGTTTGGGTCTCCTTGTCGGGGATAAATTCGAAGCTTAGATTTCGAAAATTGATGAGCGCAGGATCGGGCTGCAAGTTGTAAGGACGAGAGCTGCGGCCGTCAAACGCTCCTGGATCCACCTGAGGAATATTGAAGAAGGAACGGTCAATGACGATGTTGCCTTCAATCCGCTTGATGCCGGTCTGAGCGAGTTTGTCGACCGCCATAGAAAAATCCTCAACCACGAAGGCGGGATCACCCCCTCCGCGAATAAAGAGACCGCCCTTCAAAAGCCCCTTTGTGGTTGGTTCTCCCAGCGTATAAAAACCCGTGTACCAGCGATAATTAGCCCCCAGCGTTTCAAGCGCAGCCAGAGTCGTCACAACTTTGGCCACCGAGGCCGGTCGATCAATGCGGCGGTCATTCCAAGCGAGGACAGCGGCCTTCGGCGATTCAACCGGCACTACTGAAATCACAATATCGTCAGGATTGATTTTCAGCCGCTTGGCCGCTTCTGCGAGCGGAGCCGGCAACTGCGACTGCGAGGCAGTTCGGCCCGCAGCCGAAGTTGCCGCAGACGCCGTTGGCAGCGCAACCGTAAACGAAAGCAGTGCCGCAGCCGTCAGCGCTTTTGCAGCAAACAGCTGCACCCGGCGATTCAGCATCAACTTTGCGCTTTCACTCAAGCATTTCCCTGCACACATCAATGGATCCTCGCAGCGGATGAAAAAAATTTTATCTCCAGCCCTTGAAATCGAAAGAGCCGTCCCCATATAGGCAAGTAATGGTAGCGGATGTGCCTCGAAGGACATTCCGCCCGTATGAATTTGTTGCATGCCGAGCTCTCCGCCATCAATTAGGCAGTGCGATTTGAGCACGGCATCCAAGCTTTTCAAAGAATCTTTTGGAGATTTCCCAGATGCAGATCCGTCCTTTGCATGACCGCGTCATCATCAAGCGCCTTGAGGCCGAAACGACGACCGCCTTCGGCATCGTCATTCCTGACACGGCCGGCGAAAAGCCTGATCAGGGCTAAGTAATCCCCGCCGGTCCCGGCAAACGTGATGAAGCTGGCCGCCTTGTGGCGATGGACGTTAAGGTCGGCGACCGTGTCCTCTTCGGCAAGTACTCCGGCCAGACCGTCAAGGTCGACGGCGAAGAGCTCCTCGTGATGCGCGAGGAAGACATCATGGGCGTGCTCGAATAAGCCGCCCCCGAAAGCACTCCACGTACAGATTTCTAAATAATTAAGGAATTACAAAATGGCTGCTAAGCAGGTTCTTTTCGGTGATGATGCCCGCACGAAAATGGTTCGCGGTATCAACGTTCTCGCCAATGCTGTCAAGGTAACGCTCGGCCCGAAGGGGCGCAACGTTGTGCTTGAACGCTCTTTCGGCGGCCCGACGGTCACGAAGGATGGCGTGTCTGTCGCCAAAGAAATCGAACTCAAAGATAAATTTGAAAACATGGGTGCCGCCATGGTGCGCGAAGTCGCCTCGAAGACGAGCGACAACGCCGGTGACGGTACGACCACTGCTACGGTTCTCGCTCAGGCCATCGTTGATGAAGGCATGAAGTTCGTTGCCGCCGGCATGAACCCGATGGACCTTAAGCGCGGCATCGACAAGGCTGTTGCCGCCGCCATCACTGAGCTCAAGAAGCTCTCCAAGCCCACTACGACCAACAAGGAAATCGCTCAGGTTGGCGCCATTTCGGCCAACTCCGATGAAGAAATCGGTCAGATCATTTCCGAAGCCATGGATAAGGTCGGCAAGGAAGGCGTGATTACGGTTGAAGACGGCAAGAGCCTCAAGAACGAACTCGAAGTCGTCGAAGGCATGCAGTTCGACCGCGGCTATCTCTCGCCCTACTTCATTAACCAGCCTGAAAAGCAGGCTGCAGTTCTTGAGAACCCGTTCATCCTGCTCCACGACAAGAAGATCAGCAACATTCGCGAACTTCTGCCGGTGCTTGAACAAGTCGCTAAAGCTGCTCGTCCGCTCGTCATCATCGCTGAAGACATCGACGGCGAGGCCCTCGCCACATTGGTCGTCAACTCCATCCGCGGCATCCTGAAGGTTGTGGCCGTCAAAGCTCCGGGCTTCGGCGATCGCCGCAGCGCCATGCTCGAAGACATCGCAGTCCTTACGGGCGGTACGGTTATTTCGAGCAACGTCGGCCTTTCGCTCGATAAAGCTACGCTTGCCCAGCTCGGCAGTGCCAAGAAAGTCGAAGTCACGAAAGAAAATACGACCATCATTGACGGTGCCGGTGATGCCGCGGCCATTGAAAACCGCGTCAAGAACATCCGCACGCAGATCGAAGGCGCCTCGAGCGATTACGATCGTGAAAAACTTCAGGAACGCGTGGCTAAGCTCGCCGGTGGCGTTGCACTGATCAAGGTCGGTGCCGCAACTGAAGTTGAAATGAAGGAAAAGAAGGCCCGTGTGGAAGACGCTCTGCACGCCACTCGCGCTGCCGTTGAAGAAGGCATCGTCCCGGGCGGCGGCGTCGCGCTCATCCGCGCCAAACTCGCCATCAAGGACATCAAGGGCGACAATGACGAACAGAACGCTGGTATCCGCATCGTTCTGCGCGCCATGGAAGAGCCGCTGCGTCAGATCGTCGCCAATGCCGGCGATGAACCGAGCGTCGTGGTGAACACCGTCGCTCAGGGTGAAGGCAACTTCGGCTACAACGCTCAGTCCGCCAAGTACGGCGATATGGTTGAAATGGGCGTGCTCGATCCGACGAAGGTGACCCGCACGGCACTTCAGAACGCCGCATCTGTCGCTTCGCTGATCCTCACGACCGACTGCATGGTTGCCGACCTTCCGGCCGACGACAAGGCTGTCCCCGCCGGCATGGACGGCATGGGCGGCATGCCCGGCATGATGTAATCGACTGCAGAATGCCCTGACACGTTTGAGCGGCCGAACAAACCGCTCAAACGTGGCCGCAGACAATGCAAAAATCCTCCGCAGCGTGCACGGCTGCGGAGGATTTTTTATTCAGGATCGTGCAAAAACGACGCCGCATTCAAACGCAGCGTCGATTGGATATCCGTTTCTCCGTTATTCAGGCTTCAGCCCCGACAGTTTGGCAAACTCTTCCGTGGTCACCTGAGGCACCGGGATATAGCGTCCATCTGTGGTCTTCAGGACGCCGAAGGGCACCGAGATGCCGCACGCACGACGAAAAGCTTTGGAGTAGTCCCAGACCTTCTTTCGCGCATCAAAGGGCAATTCGACATTGCGGACATCGAGCCCGCGGAAATCCTTGTCGTGGAAATGCGCTTCATGCTCCAGGAACTTCGCTTTGCGGTCCTTAGCAGAGAGAATTGCTGCGCCCTGAAGCTCACTCCAGGGGTTCAGCACCGCGACCGGATGCCAGATAAAGGTCACCTGCTTAAGGAAAGGCTTAAGCTGTTCATACTGCCAGACGCACCACGGGCACTGCGTGTCAAACGCCAGACGAACCACCGGTCCGTTTTTCGGTCCTTGGACAACAACACCGTCACCGGCATCCTGAAGCTCAACAAAGCAGCGTTCGGCATTGAAGTCCGTCGGCACTGTCGGCATGTCGGGCCAGGTACGCTTAGCCGGCTTACTCGTCTTACCGTCAGCTGCATGGGCGGCGGTGATTGACGAAACGGCGGCGGCGCCGGCGATCGTCAAAAGTGTGCGGCGGCTGCAGAGTCCAGTCATAAATGTTCCTCCTGTCTCTTTTCCTTTTTTACTGATCGAGGGTCAACAACCCGCGAAGTCCATTTTCCATCCTACGCCACCGCAACCGATGTGCTTGAACAGCAAAGCGCAGAAAAAATGTTTCGACACACTTGTTGAGCATTTATTTTGCGGTATTGCCATCATTGAGACGATATCCGAGCGATGAATTGAGCCAAAGCTTCTCGTTTCTGTGCCTTTGTCGGCAAGATTCCTTGACCGCCCGCACGCCGGCAAGGACAATGTTGTCTATTCCTTGATTACCGCTCGGCGGCGCCCAAAGCTATGATTTCACGGACGTCTGCCGGCCTCTCTAAAGAAAACTGAGTTGACATGAAGTTCACCGAGATGCTGCGCGCCCGCTGGCGCAATGCCGACACGCTTCTGTGCGTCGGTCTCGACCCCGATCTGGCACGCCTTCCTGAAGAACTAGCCGGCAAACCCGATGCCATCTATTCCTTTTGTACCGGCATCGTTGATGCAACAGCAGACCTTGTCTGTGCCTTTAAGCCCCAGATTGCCTACTTCGCATCCGAAGGCGCGGAAGACGCGCTGAACCGTGTCGTCGCCTACATTCATTCCAATCATCCCGGCATTCCTGTCATCCTTGATGCCAAGCGCGGCGATATTGGTTCGACGGCCAAGCACTACGCCGAAGAAGCTTTTGATCGCTATGGTGCCGATTGTGTGACGCTCTCTCCCTATATGGGCGGCGATACGCTGGATCCATATCTGGCATATGCCGAGAAAGGCGCTTTCGTTCTCTGCCGCACTTCGAATAAGGGCGGCGATGATCTGCAAATGATCGACCTCGGCGGCGGTGAACGTCTTTTTGAACGCGTAGCCCGCTTGGTCTCACATGAGTGGAACCGTACGGGCGAGCTTGGCCTCGTTGTTGGCGCAACCTACCCCGATGAGCTTGCTGCGGTACGCCGCATTGCGCCGGACATCCCGCTCCTTGTGCCCGGCATCGGCGCCCAGGGAGGCGACATTAATGCTGCGGTCAAAGCCGGTATGGACACGGAAGGGGCCGGTATGGTCATCAATTCCGGCCGCGCAATCCTATACGCCAGCAGCGGTGCCGACTGGCGCGAAGCAGCCCGCCGTTCTGCGATTGCCACACGCGACGCCATCAACAGCGCCCGCGAACTCTAATTTTTGGGGCTGCTTGACTCAGCGGGCGCGGAGCTCCACTTCGCGCCCGCCGCTTTGGATGACCGCCTGAAGCGCTGTCTCATCCACGCCCCCCAACTCCACCAAATCTCGGCTTGGCGCATTTCCGCCTATGCGAAAGAGGCAAAGATTTCCCCACGGAACGTAGTAGGCGAATGTACCTCTTACCGGCGACTTGACGACAGGATCGCGTCCCACATCGAGCCGCTCAGAAAGTCTTGCAATTCGCTCAAGCTTTCCAAAATCCTCCCACACCACCTTCATCGGCAGGCGTTTGGCGAAATTTTCGGCTGCTGCGCTGGCATTCAGTTCAATGGTATAAATTGCACTGTCGACAACCATGTCGATGGTTTGTGCGGCTGGACTCCCTACTGCGACGACGATACTAGCCGCAGCGACAACAAGATGTTTGACCGGCTTGTGCATCTGAATTCTCCGAAAAATATTGAGTCCATTTCATTTTCTATGATGTACTCGCCGAAAAAAGTGCTGATCCGCTCAAATATCTGCCGTGTTCGTTTCAAAAAAAAGCGGTCCGAATCTTTAATCGAACCGCTTTCTATCACAGTCTTTTGCTGCAGCCTCAGAAGAGACTCAATAGTGCAATCGGATTCCCTTTGTAATTCCCATTCACAAAACAGGCATTCTCAAAAATTTCGAGTTTAGATTGGTAAACGCCGTCAATGAGCCGAAGATCACCCGGAATCCGGTAATGTCAGCCGGGAGGATTTTATGGA
>OGGS01002022.1_pt1 | contig 12201 bp, 7 predicted proteins | sample 1571281 | NCBI WGS metagenome assembly OGGS01 (sample SAMEA2582042, study PRJEB24529) | metagenome | biome: Human gut stool | place: China | collected 2011 | reverse complement strand
CGATGGGCAGCAGGATGGGGGTAGCGATCAGGATGATGGGAGCCATATCCATGATCATGCCCAGCACCAGCAGAATCAGGTCGACGAGCAGTGCAATGATGTAGGGGTTATCGGTGAGGTCGGTGATGGCGGTTGCTGCCAGATCAGGCACATGCAGCATGGTCAGGCAGTTGCCGAACACTGCAGAGGTAGCGATCAGGATCAGCACGATGGACAGGGTGTTGACGCACTCGTCCAGAGCGTGCCACACGCCCTTCCAGTCCAGACCCTTATAGACGAACACGGAAACGAGCAGAGAGTAGACAACGGCGATAGCAGCGGACTCGGTAGCGGTGAACACGCCGCCGACAACGCCGAACACCACGATGATGACAGCGGCCAGTGCCCAGATGGAGGTGCCCAGCTGCTTGACAAAAGCCTTGATGCTGAAGGGATCGCCCTTGGGGTAGTTGCGCTTGACCGAGATGATGTAGGAGCCGATCATCAGCACGATAGCCAGCAGAGCGCCGGGCAGGTAACCGGCCAGAAACAGGCTGCCCACGGAGATACCACCGGCGGTGGTAGCGTAGATGACCATGTTATGGCTGGGAGGAACCAGCAGACCCTCGCAGGAGGAGGTGATGGTAACAGCGGTGGAGAAGTCTGCGCCGTAGCCCTGATCCACCATCATGGGAATCATAATGGAACCGATGGAAGCGGTATCAGCAGAAGCAGAACCGGAAATGCCGCCGAAGAAGTAGGAAGCCACGATATTGACCATGGCCATACCGCCGCGCATCCAGCCAACGCAGGCGTCAGCCAGTGTGATCAGCTTTTCAGAGATGCCGCCGGAACCCATGAGCACGCCCATGGTGATGAAGAACGGCACAGCCATCAGACTGAAGGAGGAGATGCCCTTGACCATCAGGCGGCAGACATCGGTCAGTGCCTGACCCTGCACCAGCATGCACAGCACGCTGGACAGACCAACGGCGTATGCAATGGGGAAGCGCAGGAAGATCATAACAAAGAAGCTGACAAGAAGGACAATGATTGCCAGTGTCTGAACTGTCATATTACATTTCCTCCTTTACAAAAAAGCTCTTGATATGGTTATACAGAGACTCGATCTCGAAGATGATCATGGCAACACCGGCCAGCGGCACCGGGAAGTACATCCAGAAGCGGCTCAGCCAGGGCATGGAAACATAGAAGCCACGGCCGCCCAGCGTGGTGGCGTAGTTCCAGCCGACCACCATCATGACCACACCAAGGACCATCACAGCCACGTCAGACAGGATGTCCAGCGCCTTGACCACTTTCTTGGGCAGGTACATATCAAAGGCAGTCATGCGGATGTGTGCGCCGCGGCGGATGGCCAGCGCAGCGCTCAGCACAGCCATGTAACTCATGCAAGTCAGAACGACCTCCTCAGACCAGGAGGGATCCGGGATAAAGGGGACGTAACGGCCAATGACCGACATCGTGGTAATGAGGATATCTGCGATCAGCAGGATCTTGCAGATGAACAGAACCACCTTGTAGGTAATGTCGTACGCCGGTCTGATCTTATCCAGAGTGGTAAAGATTTTCGGCATAGAAATTCCTCCATATAAAAGCCCGGCGAAGCCTGCGGGCGTATTCCCGTGGGCCTCCGCCGGGCAATGTACTACTTGGATCGGATGGAAAGCCAGATTATGCCTTCATGTCCAGCAGCTTCTGGTACAGCTCAGCCTGATCAGAGGTGTTGTCCTTGATGACCTTAGCGCAAGCTTCCTGCCAAGGAGTCTTGTCGTCCACATCCACAACGTTGCAGCCGGAGGAACGCAGCTCTTCCAGAACCTTGTTCTCAGCGGTCTCAGACAGATCAGCGTTGAACTTCTGGGTGTCGGCAGCAGCAGCCATAACAGCAGCCTGCTGGTTAGCGGTCAGCTTGCCCCATGCGTTGTCGGTGATAACAGCCTGCACAGCGCCCAGAGTGTGGCCGTCCAGGATCAGGTTGTTAGCAACCTCGGGGAAAGCGTTGGACTTGTAGTTTGCGATGGGCTGCTCAGCGCCATCCACAACGCCGGTCTGCAGTGCGCTGTACAGCTCGCCGAATGCAACAACGGTGGGGTTAGCGCCCAGACCCTCGACCATGCCGTTCATAACAGGGTCGTTGGACACACGCAGCTTCATGCCCTTCAGGTCGCCGATAGCAGCAACGGGCTTGACGGTGAAGAAGTGACGGAAGCCCTCCTCGCCGTAGAACAGGCCGCGAACGGGCAGGCCCAGCTCCTGGGGCTCGTTCAGGAACTCAGGAGCCAGATCGCTGTTGGCAAAGTTCCAGAAGTGAGCGCGGTTGTTGAAGGTGAAGGGGATGGACAGGAGCTTAGACTTGTTGCAGCCGTAGCTGGTCAGAGCGAAAGCAGAGATACGGCTGATATCGATGGAGGTAGAGCCTCCCAGAATAGCGTCCAGAACGTCGTTCTCAGAGCCCAGAACACCGGAAGCCTGCACGTCAACGACCACAGAACCGCCGCTCAGCTCCTCGACCTTCTCCTTGAAGTGAGAACCGGTCTGGCCAACGATGGTATCCAGCGGGTTGACCTCGGCGTAGACCAGAGTCACCTTGGGATCGCTGGCAGCAGCTGCTGCATCACCGGCAGCAGCAGAAGAAGCTGCGGTAGAGGTGGAAGCAGCGGTAGAAGTGGAGCCGCTCTTGGAACCACCGCAGGCGGTCAGAGCAACAGCAGCGGTAGCTGCACCGGCAACGGCCATAAAGCTACGACGAGAGATCATTTTCATAGGAATCGTCCTCCTTAAATAATTGTGAACTTCTCCGGGCGCACAGGTGCCGGAGCTTTCGTTCATTGACTGTACACACTTTAGCAAATTTTCCGAAATGAAACAAGGGCTTTCGAAAAATGTCCTGTTTTTCGAAAGAATGTCAAGATTGTTTTTGTTATAATGCACAAAGACTTCAAACTGCATTTGTGCAACACTAACGTACAGATGGATACAACTTGCGGTCCAAGCGGCTTCGGAACTGCTCTGGCCCCGGCCGGTCTGCTGTGGGAGAAACCAGCCGGGGCCTATGAGCAGGCAGAAAACCGACAGGATCACGCCACGGTGATCTTAACGGTCTTTCTTACGGGGATGACGCCATCGTCCAAGGTAAAGGTGACCTTGTAGGTGCCCTTGGCCTTGGGGGTAAAGGTGAGGGTGTGAGAACCGGCGTCAAAGGATGCGCCCAGAGGCAGCAGACCGGCGGTGCCGTAGGTCAGGCCGCCGTCCAGAGCCTCGATGACGGCAGCAGGCTGGGGCTGAGTGGTGCGGACGCCGTTGGCCGGGTTCCGGCCCGAGACAGTCAGGGTCAGGGTCTGGCCCAGCTGGAGGGTCTGGTCCCCGATGTGGCTGAAGTAGGGGCGGTGCACCGTCAGAGGCAGGGGATAGTCCTGGGTCTTAATGGCGAACTGATAGCCGTTTTCCGGGATGGGCAGGCGGATGTCGCCATAGAGGCTGTCTGCCGGGGTGCCGGGTGCCGGGGTATCCACGGTGACCTGTTCACGGCTCAGCAGGCCCAGCTTCAGGTTCTCGCAGGTGGTGGTGAAATAGGGCTCCTCAGGCACATACTCGTTGCCCACATGACGCTTGTAGTGGTTGGTCACGGTGACTACAGCCTTGACGCCCAGAGCGGTCTTGGCGGCCACGGTACGCAGGTCGGCGTTGGAAACGTCATCCAGCACGATAGCCGGACGCTTATCCTGGATCACATAGTTCAGGGCCACATTCTGCAGCACCAGACCCTCTACGTGACGAGCGTAGATGCCGTAGGCCGGCAAGATGCCCAGGATGGAGGGCTCCGGGTACTCGGCTACCATCTCCGGTACGTTGTAGGGGTCGTCTACCCAGGTGCCGTTCTTCCAGGCCACACGGGGCAGCAGGCCCTCGCACTTGCTGAAGAAGGTGTTCACCAGCCAGGGCAGTTTCTGCACGGTGGGGGCAGAGCCGCTCTGGGAGTAGACCCAGTAGGTGCCCAGCTGCCGCTGTTCCACAGCCTCCTGGAGGGACAGGCCGCCCCGGTACTGCACCGAGATGTTCCGCAGGATCACGTTCTTCACCTTGCTGTCCACCAGGCCCTCCAGCAGGATGGGGTACCGGGGATCTACGTTAGTGATGCGGATGTTGCTGATCTCCACATTGCTGACGCTGGCCAGGTCCTTGGCAGCGGTGGCGTTGGCGTAGTAGACAGCGTCTTTCCGGCTGATCTCCCGGGTCATATCCGGCACATACTGGTGCTGGGCATCATCCCAGCGGTAGAGGTACAGCTTGCCGTCGATCTCTGCTAGGTTGGCGTTGTTGATCCGGGTGGGGTTGGCAGGGTCTACCACCTTAAAGGAGGAGACGCCGTCGATGGAGACGGTCTTGCTCTTATTATAAGAGGGGCTGTAGCGGGCCACGGGGTACAGCTGATACTCGGCACGGTTGGGCAGCACCCAGCCGGAATTGTCCAGACGCACATCGTTGGCGGCGTTGATAGCCTGCTCAGTGGTGTGGCCGGTGACGGGGTACCGGGCACGATCGCCTACCCGAATAAAGATGGGAGAGGAGGAAACGGTGTCCATGGTGCAGTCGGTCATCACGATGTTGGTGAGGGAGCTGCCGTCAACGGCCTCCATGCAGAAGCCACGGGAACGCTCGAACCGGACCCGGGTGATGGTGACGGTGTGGTAGCCGCAGGTGGACTCGGTGCCAAACTTGACACGGGCGGTGGGACCGCAGGCGTCGGTGGCCACGATCTTATCGGTGGTGCAGGCTCCGGTAATCACAGAACCGGCATCGTAGCCGCTGACCACACAGTCCTCGATCAAGACGTTCTGGGTGGGCATGAACACGCCGGCACCGTAGGAAGCCTTCATGACGATGGCGTCGTCCGTAAGGGAGTTGAAGTGGCTGTTGCTGACGGTAACGTCCTGGCTGCAGTCGATATTGTAGGCGTCCCGGTTGGTGTCCACGATCAGGTCGTTGACCGTCATGTTCCGGGTGCCCTCGGCAATAATGGCAAAGTGGCCGCCGTTCAGGATGCGGATGCCGTCCAGCACCACGTTTTCGCAGCGCACCAGTGCAATGGCCTTGTTGCCGTACCAGGTGGAGCTGTAGCCCCGGTCGGTGCGGTTTTTGGGGTTGGAGGGGTCGCTGCCGGACAGCACATTGATGAGGGTACCGGTGTCGTCCATGTAGCTGCCGTCGATGAGACCCTCGCCGTAGATCATGATATCGTGCTTGTCAGCGGCGTAGAACAGGCTGTTGGCAAAGTAGGTGTGGCCGTGGTCCTGGAGCCCGGCATAGAGGTTCACTTCCGGCTCATCGTAGTTTCCGCCCTCGCCCACCATGGTCTGGTTGCCATACCAGTCGTACAGGTCTGCCCGGGCAGCCCGGATGATGCCGTTGGCGTCGATGCGGAGGTTGACGCCGCTCTGGAGACGGATGGTGTAGCTCTTAAAATCACCTGCTGGTACTACCACGGTGCCGCCGCCGGCCTGACTGGCAGCCTGGATGGCGGCGTTGATGGCCTTGGTGTTCTGGATGGGGTCTCCCTCCGACACAGCCCCAAAATCCGTGATGAGGTACAGGCGGCTCTCGTTCAGCAGGACGCTTTTGTCCACGGTGCTGCCGGTGGCCCGGGGGATGTTCAGGGTCTGGAAGCAATTCTCCTCTGCCGTGTCCTCTGCGGCAAAGGCAGGCAGGCCCATGGCGGCCATGGCGGTGGTCACAGCACTGACCTTCAGAAAGCTGCGGCGCGAGATCTTTTTGGAAAACATAACCAAATTTCCTCCTTTTTTGCATTGCACAATCTGAATCTTGATAGGGTACATTTAGGCGTTTTTGCATGGCCTGATTGCTCGGTGACCTCATTCTAACGCAAAAGATTTTAGCTATCAAGAGGACTGATAAAATGTCCTGTTTTTTGCAAAAAAGTGAAAATATATCTGTGCATATTCAACAAGTGTCCCTAGGAGATATTGTCGAGCTTGCCGAAAAATGTCCGCAAAAAAACTCGTCCCCAAACTGATATATCACATAGAGACGAGTTATTTCGTATATTTTGCTCTTCAGCTCTCCCGGATCCGCTGGATGAGTTTGGCGTGGCTGCGGAACCGGTCGTACATGGGCTGCACCGCTGCGCGGAAGCGGGCTTTTTCGGCCTCGTCCAGCTCGGTGACGCAGATGCCCCGCTTGCGCATATTCTGCTCTGCGTTCGCCTCCCGCCGTGCCCAAAGCTCCCGCTCTGTCTGTGCGCTCTCCCGGGCGCAGGCGCGGATCACCTCCGGGAAGCTCTCGTCCAATGCGGCAAGCTTTTCCATCACCGCCGGGCTGGCCAGCTGCACCTCCGGCACCCGGGTGTGCTCGTCCTTCAGGAAAAAGGGCGCTACCTCGTAGTGTCCCATCACCTCGTAGCTGGGCCAGTTGTTCTCTGCCCCGTCGATCTCGGCGTTATGCAGGGCGGCATATACCTTGCTGTACACCACCTGCGCCGGCTTTGCGCCCAGTGCGGTGATCATGTCGCTCATCATGTCCGACTCCTGCACCCGGATGGTCAGCCCCTGCAAATCATCCAGCCCGGTCACCTTTTCCCGGGTGTAGAAGCTGCGCACACCGGCGTCGAACCACGAAAGCCCCACTAAGTCCATCCCATCCAGTATGGCCAGAAACTCGTCCCCGATGCTGCCGTCCAGCACCCGCCACATCTGCTGGGCATCGCTGTACAGGTAGGGCAGCTGCAATACGCTGAGCTCCGGCTCGTACTCTGCCAGCTGGCTCAGGGACACGCGGGAAAAATCCACCCCGCCGAACTGCATCTGCTGGATGACGCTCTGCTCTGCTCCCAGTTCCGCCCCGCTGTAAACCAGCACCTTCACCCGACCATCCGTACGCTGCGCCACAAGCTCGGCAAAGGCTCTTGCTGCCTTGCTGGTAGGGTAGTCCTCCGGCTGGTTCTCCGCATAGCGCAGGATGAGCGGCTTCTCCTGCTGTGAAGAAGCAGACTGCGCCGTACAGCCTGTAACTGCCAGCGCCGGGGCTGCCGTAAGCAGATGCAGCAGCTGACGGCGGGTCACAGCCGCGCCTCCCGGGCTGCCTTTGCCGCTTCCTTCCGGTACTGGGTGGGGGTCATGCCGGTGCGCTTTTTAAAGGCACGGGCAAAGTAGCTGGCGTCCTCGTAGCCCACCATGGAGGCCACCTCCGCTGCGGAGCGGAAGGGGTCGGCCAGCAGCTCCTTGGCGGCGTTGATGCGCAGCTCGGTCAGGCAGTCCAGAAAGTTCATCTTCTGGTACTTTTTGAACTGTGCCGAAAGATACGCCGGGCTGATGTGCAAAATTTCGCTCACGCTGTCCAGCGAGAGGTCGGCCATATAGTTATCTTCCATATACTTGCGCACATGGTCCATCACCAGTGCGTTGCGGTCGATCTCCCCTTCCCCGGCGGGGTCGGTCTCCTGCTCCGAAGCGGCTTCCGGTTCCGGGGCTTCCGCAGCCAGTTCGGCCAGACGGCGTCCGGCTTCAATTTGCCGGATAGCGCGGCGGATGGCGGCCTCGGTCTCGTCCGGGTCCACCGGCTTCAGCAGATAGTCGCAGGCGCCCAGATGCACCGCCTCGTGGGCGTACTGGAACAGGCTGTACGCCGTGATGAAGATCACCTTGCACTCCGGGCGCTGTTCCAGCACCGCGCGGGCGGCATCCAAGCCGTTCATGCCCGGCATCTCGATGTCCATCAAAATCAGGTCTGCTTCCCAGAGCACGGCGGTGTCGGCGGCTTTGCGGCCATTTTCCGCCATCTCCACCGTCACCTCATGCTCGAACCGGCGCATGACGATATCCGCCAGCGCCTCCCGCTCCATCCTCTCGTCATCCGCGATCAACAGACGAATCATTCCTCAAATTCCTCCTCATTCTCCACCAGCGGCAGATACAGGATCACCGCAGTTCCCCGCCCCGGCCGGGAGCGCACCACCACCCGGCAGCGGGCATCCAGCAGCCGCAGGCGGGCGGCCACGTTATAAATACCGATATGTTCCCAGCGGGGTGCGGGCTGCTCCAATGCCATGCGCAGCTGCTGTAACTGCTCCGGCTCAATCCCCACGCCGTTGTCCAGCACCCGGATGCACAGCAGGCCTTTTTCCCGCAGGGGCACCATGCGGATGCGCACCACGCCGCCCTCTTCCTTGGGGCAGATGCCGTGCTTAAAGGCGTTTTCCACGATGGGCTGCAAGATAAAGGACGGCACCATAGTCTCGGTCAGGTCCAGCGAGTCCGAGAACGCCCACTCCATCTGCACCCGGTCGCCAAAGCGCACATGGTAGATGGAATAGTACTCGTCCACAATACGCACCTCCCGGGAGAGGGGCACCTGCTCATCGTTGCTCATCAGGCTGTAACGCAGCAGATGGGAAAGCGCCATGATGAGCGCCTGCGTGCGGTAGGCGGACTCTGTGCCCGCCATCTGCTGGATGACGTTCAGGGTGTTGAACAAAAAATGCGGGTCGATCTGGCTGCGCAGCTGCTGCAACCGACTGCGCTCCATGCGGTTCTGCAATTCCAGTGCCTCGGTCTTTTGACGATGCAATTCCCGCTCGATTTCGTTTTTCTCCTGTAAGGTGCTCACCTGCTGCGCCATAGAGTGCTTCATGCGGTTGAAGGACTCTGCCAGCTGGCCGATCTCCGGCTGCTTGGGCAGCGGGATGTCCGGGGTATCGAGCTGGCTGCGACTGATGGCGCGGGAGGCCTCGATCATCTGAGACACCGGGGTCAGCAGCTGCAGGACCATCAAACCGGAGGCGCAGCCCAGCGCCACGCACAGTGCTACCACCACAATCTGCATCAGGGCGATCCGTTCGCCCAGCTCCGAGATCTCGGTGTAAGTAGTCTGAGCGTCCAGAATCGAGGCTTTCAGCAGCTGCATGGTGTACTGGCTCAGATACCCGCCGCATACCGAGACCTTGTTGTAGTACAACTGGGAAGCCTTTGCTTCCTGCCCACTGGAAAGATAGCTCTCCAGCTCTTCCAGCAGGGTGTTGTAGCTGCCGTAGGTGGTCTCCACCGCACCGTACAGCACCCACTGTTCCTCGCTGACGTTCTGCAAGCCGTCCATATTGGATCGGATGCGCCACAGCCATGCGTTGCTGGTGGAGCAGGATGCCTGAAGCTTTTCCAGCATTTCCTCGGTCTCGCCGTTTTCCCAGCGGTACGCTTCCAGAATGCTGATGGAGCTTTCCACGCCGCCCTGAAAGCGGCTGATGGCATTAAAGTTGCTCATCTGGTCGTCCTGTACCTGCTGCACCGCCCGTGCCTGATAGCCGTTCAGGGCAAGCTGCAACGCAAAGGCCGCAAAAAAGGCTGCCAAGCACAGCACCATGCGCTGCTTGAGCGTAACGCTGCGCTTCCAGTTGCGCTTTTCCATGCAAGGCTTCCCCCTTTTCGTTAAGGTGTATCTGAAAACAAAGAAAATGACGAATATTTCGCAAGCACAAGCGGGATTTAAGGCAAAGAACCGCAGGAATCCTTTGTGGATTTCAAGGCTGATTCACGCAAAATCCAGCTGTGCTTGTAGAAATAGACTAAATTTTCAACTTTTCAGATACACCCAAGATAGTATCTTATTTTACCACGCCTTGCGGGCGGTTTGCAAGCCGGATGCACCGCCGCCGGTGCATCTTTTGCTTGCTTCTTGTCGGTAAATGTGGTACTATGCCCAAAAAGGAGGGTAACTTTATGACCCAGAATGTTTGCGTTTCCGTTCAGATGGACGAAAAAAGCTTTCACGATTTTGCATCTTTTGACCTGCTGCACCACAACAAGGGCTGGCAGCGTCCGGCGGTGTTCACCGCCATTCTGCTGGTGTGTGCCGGCATCTGCCTGAGCCAGATCGGCAAGCGGGAAGGTGCCGGGCTGCTGACCGCCGTGCTGGCCATCGTAGCCATCGGTCTGCCCGCCGTATACTTCGGTACCTTCTTTGCCAACCTCTCCAAGCAGATCAAAAAGCTGGGTCTGCCCCGCCCCTTCTACCGGCTGGAACTGGACGCCGCCGGGCTTTCGGTCTGGATGGCCGGTGAGCAGAACAAGACCGAGCCCACCAACCGCTACACTTGGAACACCGTGTACTGCGCCTACCGCACCAAAGAGGCGGTGTACATCTACGTCCAGAAGAATCAGGCCTATCTGCTGAACGAGAGCATGGATGCCGCATGGAGTCTGCTGGGCAGCGCCCTGCCCGCCGCCAGCCTGCACGACTGCCGGAAGTAAGGGCACCGGAACGATTTTTCACGCGCTCCGCTTTGCTCTGCGCATGAATAGCGGAATAATTATGTTTTTTTTCAAACTCCCGGAGCGTCTGCGGACGCTCCGGGATTCTATTTTTACATAACAATTTTCACGAAACAAAAACCCACGCTGCGGCAAAGCAAAAGCGCAGCGTGGGTACGGAAATAGCGTTATAAAGTTTTAGCGGGACAGAGTGTACTTGTGCAGGGTCTTGCGCACTGCACCGTTACCAGCGTACAGCTCCTTGACCATGCCCTCGATCTTTTCGCCCAGACCGACGGCATACAGGTCCACACCGAACACATCGGCACGGCTGTACAGAGCCTTCAGGCAGCTGAAGTCCTGCTCGCCTTCCTTGACCTCCAAGGGGTTGACGATGGCCTGCAGCTCAGCCAGCAGCGGATCGGGAGAGATCTCGAAGGGCTGGCCGTTGTCATCGATGCCCTTCAGGTAACGGGCATAGCCTGCCAGCACCAGCGGGATCAGCACGAGGTTGGACTTGTCCAGACCGCGCTCCTCGTAAGCCTTGATGGTCTCGCCGAAGCGGATGGCCAGCTTCTGAGAGGTATCGGTAGCGATACGCTGCGGAGCATCGGGCATGAAGGGGTTGGGCAGACGGCGGTTGATGACAGCGCCGATGAACTCGTAGGGATTCAGAACGCCGGGGTCAACGACGACGGGCATCGCCTCGATGTAGCCGATCTTCTGGATGAAGCTGCGCAGGTCCTCATCAGCCATCTCGGCGGAGATGAGGGTGTAGCCCAGCATGCAGCCGTAGATGGACATGGCGGTGTGCAGGGGGTTGAGGCAGGTGCAGACCTTCATCTTCTCGATCTTATCGACGGTCTCGCGGTCGCAGTAGAGGACACCGCCCAGCTCCAGCGGAGGACGGCCATTGGTGTAGTGATCCTCGATGCAGAGGTACTGGGTCTCCTCGGCGTTGACGAAGGGAGCGGTGAAGGTGTGCTTCTCGGTGACGATGGTGTAGTTGTCCTCAAAACCGTCGTCAGCCAGCATCTTCTGGACCTTGGCATCCGGGCGGGGAGTGATCTTGTCGATCATGCTCCAGGGGAAGGTGATCTTGGTCTCGTCCTTGACGTAGGCCAGGAACTCGGCGGGGACCAGGCCCTGCTCGACCCACTTGGAAGCGTAGGCAAAGACTGCGGCCTTGACCTTATCGCCGTTGTGAGAGCAGTTGTCCATGCTCTGGACGGTCAGGGGCAGAGCACCGGCCTTGAAGCGCTCGTAGAGCAGAGCAGTGACCTTGCCCATGGCCAGAACGGGGGTCAGGCCGCGCTCAAGGTCAGCAGGAGCGACGCCGTAGCCCTTCTCGGTGATGGTGAAGGAAATCATCTGCAGGCTGGGTGCCTGGAAGATCTCGACCAGACGTGCCCAGTCAGCGCCGAAGGAGTAGTCAGCCTTCAGGCTCTCGGTGACGGAGGCGATGACCTTCTTCTCGATGTCGCCGGTGGACTTCAGGCAGACCAGCAGGCTCAGGTTGTCGTAGGGCTGGTAAGCCTTGTCGATGATCTCGTAGTCAAAGCTCTCAGCAACGATGACACCGCGGTCATACTTGCCGCTGTTCAGGGCCTCGTTCAGGATGGCAGCGGGGAAGGCACGGAAGATGTTGCCTGCACCGAAGTGCACCCAGGTGGGTTCTGCGTGGGTCTTGGCCTTGACAGCCTCCACGTCAAACTTGGGCAGCTCGTAGCCCTTTTCTGCCCACTCGGCGGACAGATTGCCGTTCTTGATATCAGACAGCTTCATAATAGTACTCAGCCTTTCTTTTTCTCTTCATCCAGACGGTCCAGCAGGTCCCAGACACCCAGCATGTACTGGATACCCAGAGCACGGTCATACTTGCCGTAACCGGGGCGGCAGTTGCCGGGGCCTTCCTCCCACAGCTGACGGCCGTGGTCGGGGC
>OGGS01002016.1_pt1 | contig 12236 bp, 9 predicted proteins | sample 1571281 | NCBI WGS metagenome assembly OGGS01 (sample SAMEA2582042, study PRJEB24529) | metagenome | biome: Human gut stool | place: China | collected 2011 | reverse complement strand
TGGCTCAGCGTTCCGATCGGCTGGGCGCTGGCGGACGCCATCGGCATCGGGTACTACCTCAAAACCAAAACGGCATAACGAAACAGCCGGGAGGCGTTCCAAAAGCGGAAGCCTCCCGGCTGTTTTTTTATAAGTTGTGTGCTCTGTCCGGTTACTTGAGCAGGGCGCTGTGGTCTGCGCCGCCAATGGTCAATGCCGCGCGGAGGCCGGTGTGGGTCCAGACGACGGCCGTTTCATCGGGGGCGTCGGGTTCAGCCGCCAGCAGGGCGTCCACCGAGACCGTGGTGGAGCGGGAGAGCAGGGTGGTGAACACAAGGGTCTTCACGCCCTGAGCCTTCAGGGTGCGGACCATGCCCAGCGTCAGGTGGGCCGAGGTCACGATGCCGTTGGCGCGGATGGTCAGGGTCGTGCCGTTCTGGGTGCAGGTGTGGGTGATCTGCTTGCCCAGAACGTTGGTGACATACAGCCCCTCCACCGTGACCGGGCGCTCCACTTCCACCGAGCCGGTGGAAGGTGCTGCCCCTTCGGTGGGCGTCACGGTCGGCTGGGCGGGCTTTTCGGGTTCGGGTACATCACCGGGCTGGGAAACATCGTCGCCCTTCGCATTGCGGCGGGTGATGGTCGTGCCCACCTGCAAACCGGAGAACTGCGTTTCGCCGTTGATCGAATCGCCAATGGCCACATCGCCGCCGCCAGTGGCGTTGATCGTCACCTTGCCTTCAACGGTAATATCAGACTTTACCTCAGTAGCACCGTCAGCAACGCTGCCGCTGCCGATGGCCGCAGCACCGGCAAGGGGAGCATTTTCATCCTTCAGAACGCCGCCGCCTTTAGCAGTAATGTTGGGAGAACCAGCTTCGGTGCTCTTGATGGAAACTTTGTTTCTGGTATCCTCGGTGTCGGGTTCTGTTTCTGCGCCGCCACCGATACCGGCAGCACCAGCGCCGCCCTGTGCATTTTCGATGGTGACATTGCCCTCGATGGTCACGTCACCAGTGCCAAGAGCGCCGCCGCCAATACCGGCACCTTCTTCACCGCCGGTGGCGTTTCCGATTTGAGCGTTGCCTCTAATGATTACATTGCCGATGCCAATAGCGCCGCCACCAATGCCGGAACCACCATAACCACTTTTTGCATTTTCGATTTTGGCGTTGCCTTCAATGGTCACGTTGCCTACAGTTGGATCGATTACCATGCCATCGCCATCGGGATACAAATCGCCTTGGCCGCTGCCGATGCCTGCGCCGTTTCCGCTACTTTCTGCATTTTCAATGACTGCATCACCTCTGATGATGATCTCGCTGTCACCATAGGTGCCACTGCCGATGCCGGCTCCAGCTTCACCGCCCTGTGCGTTTTTGATGACGGCATCACCTTCAATGGTCACTGTGCCCAGACCCTGATAGCCGCTGCCGATGCCAGCAGCCATATAGCCACCAGAGGCTTCGGTGATGGTGCCGCCGCTGATGGTGACAGTGCCATTTCCTCCAATAAGAGTGTCCTTCGGTATCGCGCCAAAACCGCCGCCAATACCGGCACCATAATTGCCCGTAGCCTTTGCGGTGATATCGCCGTCGGTAACTGTGACAGTACCATTGCCGTAGGCACCGCCGCCAATACCGGCACCCAGACTGCCGCCCGTAGCGGTGATCGTACCACCGGAAATTGTCACATCGCCGTCACCGCCGACGGCGTCCGTGTCACCGGCACCGCCGCCAATACCGGCAGCCCCATTACCACCCGTGGCAGTGATCTCACCGCCCGTGATGGTCGCTTGGCCGTCTTGTTTGTCACTGCCGCCGATGCCAGCACTGTGGTAACCACCCGTGGCAGTCAAACTGCCAGTAGTATCGGACGCACTTCCCTTTGCGGAGCCATCATCATTCTTTTCGTCCTGAATCGTCAGCGTGCCGCTGTCGTCGGTCTTGTTATGCTCCAGAACGGCGTGGCCATATCCGCTTGTCAGCGTGTTGTTGCCGTTCAGCTCGATGTTCGTATTGCCGCTGCCGGTAACGCTTACAGCGGTCTTATAGGCGTTCGGGTCATAACCATGTTCGTACCCTTCGTCTACATTGATTGTTACGTTATCCAGCGTGACATTCACTGTCTTGCCTTCATCTGCATCGATCGTTACTGTATTCGAAGACGCGGTAGAAGGTTTGCGGTTTGTAATAACCGTGTCCGTATCATTCTCTTTTGTCTTACCTCCCTGTGTGACCTTGTTGCCGTTTTCACCAGCCGAAATCGAGATGTCACCATCGTCAATGTACCATGTATCCGCAAAGGCGGGGAGCGTCATCCCGACCACAAGGGCGGCGGTGAGGGTGAGGGCGGCGGCGCGCTTTGCGGTGGAGCGGCGGGCTGTTTTGACCGCAGAAACCGGGCTGTGCCCCAGAACACGCATGGCGAGTTTACGATAAGAAATCATAAGTGGTACCTCCTTACAAAGTTTCAAATCCGGTAAAACATGGGCTTGTGCTTGTAAGAAAATTATACCACTTCGGGGGGATACAAGTAAAACTGCGTGAAAGGCGGTTCTAGTATGCAGTTTTTGACCCACATTATTTTTCTTCTGAACCTTCTCAAGACCCTCATCCACCACTTCAGCTAAGGACGGTGACTGAATGGAAACCGTTCTCAAAGCCATTGCCGACTGGATCAAAGGCATCCTGACGGCAGGCATTATGTCCAATCTCTCCGGCTTGTTTGATGATGTGAACACCCAAGTGGGCAACATCGCACAGCAGGTGGGCACCAAGCCCTCCAGCTTTGAGCCACGGGTGTTCGCCATGATCGAATCGCTGTCCCGGAACGTGGTGCTGCCCATTGCAGGCATCATCCTGACCTTTATCGCCTGTTACGAGCTGATCGAGATGATCACCCAGCACAACAACATGGCGCAGTTTGAGCCTGCCCTCATCATGCGCTGGATCAAAGTCATACAAAAAGTAAATATCCCGGCTCTGAGATTAGAGCCGGGATATTTTAGTTACTTCACTTTACATCGGAAGTTTGCCAGGAAAGCCTCCCCTAGAACGTTACAAAATCTACTGGGTTTAGGCTGTTGGCTTTCGGAAAAGTTCTATCTCATTTTTTGCTGGTTCTGTAATGGTATCGTTTGAATTTACTGTTTTTTGGTGAGGAGTGATTAAACTATATCTCGTTCGTTTTTACTGTGTCGCTTTGCTGCTGTTTCACCGGTTGTTCCAAGCCGAAGGCATCCATGGATATTTCTTTTCGTTTTCGTGCCCGTATTCTTCCAGCTTGCGCATCTGTTCCACCACATGGGGCATATCCATTCGCTCCACCATCGCATCGATGAGGGACTCACCTCGCTCGGCAAGGGCGTCCCGGGTTGCGACATCGGGAATGTCTGGAGTGGACATGTGGTCGCCGTTTTCACCAAAGCAGTAACCTACAGCGGCGCTCTGGTATCCCAGGCTGAACAAATCTTGGAAAGGCGCGCAGCTCTGGGGAGTAGTATGCTGGTAACCGGTCACCAGCGGCACATCTTCCAGCCGGTTCATCACCTTATAAGCGCCAACGGTAATGGCGTGAAAATCATTTAAGAAATCGGTTAGAAGATCTTTATTTTTGTCAAACTGAATCATGCAATCCATGTATAGCGCAGGTACGCCGGTTTCATCATAGAAATCTCGGATCATGGGGCAGATGGTCATATGAGCGGGGCCGTGGAAACTCATATACACCTGGCGTTTGAAGCCCAGACGGAGGAGGCTCCGAGCAATAGCGCCCAAATAGTCAATACCCTGACGGACGGTAACCTGGACAGTACCTCGACCGGAAGCGGTGGCACCCGCATAGAAGTAGGGAAGCCCTGTGAGTACCAGGCCATCACAAGCTTCTGCCATCCGCAGGCAGTAGGCCTCGGAAATTACGGTTTCGCAGTCCAGAGGAAAGCCGCCGTGCATTTCGGTGGTTCCTACCGGGACAATGATAATGTCGTTGCGGTTCAGATATTCCTGAACCTCAGTGTTGAGCATTTTGCCCAGAATACGAGTACGCATAGAATACCTCTTAAAATAATGAAATTTTGCACTTTCGGAAAGCGGGATGATGCGGCAGCTCGTCCTGCATATTTGATAAGAAAAGTTAAAACGCCGGCCTTACTTTTGTTTGGCAGCAGCAATTTTGGCTCGCACATCGTCGGTGATGTTCCAGATAAAACGGAAGGCGAACCAAGAGCCCAGAACACAAATGGCGGGAACCAGCGTAGACAGAGCTTTGATACCGCTCAAGGCAGAAGCGGACTGTGTAGCGGCGCCAACCTGATAACCAGTCCACCCCAGCATAAGAACACCCAAGGAAGAGCCGATGGTTGTACCGATACGGCGGGTGAGAGAGAAGGTGCCGTAAATGGAACCTTCCGTGCGCTTGCCGGTCAGGTATTCGTTGTAATCAATCGCTTCACCTACCATGCCCCACTGCATAAGAATGGCCAAGGAGGAGAAGGTAGACGCCAGTGTGGCCCAGACGGCATAGACGATTGCAGGAATATTGACGAACATAATGGTGCCGAACAGAGCAAGGTACAAAACGGCGGAAATTAATAGCCCGGCGCAAATCAGGCGAGCCAGTCCGACTTTTTTAGCCAGCTTGGGAGCTACGGCCAGAGCCAAAATGCTGCAAGGAATAGAAATCAAAGAAGCCGTAGACATCATAGTCAGAGAGCCAAGGACATCTGCGTACATGTAGGTACCCACATTGCCGGTAATGGCCAGCATGGAGCAGAAAAACAGAGAGTGAACGCATAGCGCCAAGAATGCGCGGTTCTTTCGGAACACCACAAAAATGTCGGTGACTTTGATGCTGTTGCTTGCATCCTCTGCAGACGCGCTGTTGTGACGCTCTTCCGTCCAATAGTAGTGGAAGAAACAGACTACACCGCCGCAGATGGCCATGATGGTTGCACCGATTCCGTAGCCTTTGGCGGTATCGCCGAATATGCCCAGAATCAACGGAAATGCCAGGGAACAAGTGTAACCACCAGCCATGGAGCCAAAGCCACGGGCGGAAGACAGCTGCGCGCGCTCTTCGTCGGTGTCAGACATGGCGGAGAGCATAGACCCCATGGGGATATTCAGCATGGTGTAGGCGCCTTCATACAGGATTTTGCACACAAACAGTACAGCCAGCATGGCAACTCCATCGAACAAGGTTGGTAGAGTCCACAAAGCAATGGCGGAAACCGCAAGCATAGGGGTAGCACGCAGAATCCAAGGGCGAAACTTGCCGCGCTTGTCGTGATTCTTGGCAAATGCTTTATCCATCAAGGTACCCATCAACGGGTCATTGACAGCATCCCAAACATTCCAGACCAAAAGCAGAGTTGCCAGCATTTTCGTGCTGACGCCCAGAATATTCAGACAGTAGCGGGTAAAGAATGCGCTCATCAGACTAAAGGTGAACAGGCCGCCGGCGTCACCGCAGCCATAGCCGATCTTCTGTTTCAAGGTCAGCCGCGAAGTGGTGTTTTTCTCCATATTATTGATTTCTCCTTTTCTGTGGGATTTCCCACGTGGTTCTGCATATAGAATATCAAATTATATCTGCAAAATAAATTACACATTTCGCTATTTCATTGCATATCTGGCAAATATCCCGTAAAATAATGACAAATGTTTTACGGAGAATCGTCAATGAAATTGGATTTTTTGATAGATAATGCGGAGCAGGCCCAGATGTAGCGGTTTCGCCGCATGTAGCAGCCGGGGAAATATTCCTCGCTCACCACCGTGATCCGGTCGCACCGGCCAAGCAGCTGCTGAAAGCCTTCTTCCCGGCTGTAGAGCCTTCCCCGGTACGGAATGGCTGCTTCCAGCACCAATTTCGCCCCTTTGTCCTTCTGCGCCGCCACTGCCTGGGCAAACAGCAGGTCGGCTCCCCGGGCAAAGCCCGAAATGAAATGGGTATATAAAAAAACGACCTTCTAGTCATGCCGCCGCAGCAGCAACCCGCTGCGGCCAGGACCGGAAGGTCGTTTGTTCAATTGCGGCACTCCTACTATAACTGAGAAGAATCAATATTCCGCGGAAGATCTACCACAATCTGTCCTGCGGCAGCACGGTAGTAGGATAGATATTGCTGCGGACTAATACCATATTCCTTTTTAAACGCCCGATAAAAGGTGGAATAATCCGCAAAGCCCACCTGCTGCCCCACATCACTCATGGGGACTCCTTCCACAATCAGTGACTTAGCATGGATCAGTCGCAGCTGCGTGAGGCAGCGATAAAAACTGACACCCATCTTATTGTGAAACATATGGGTGATAGTACTCTCACTCACATAAAAATGATTTGCAGTGTCGGCCAAGGTGACCCGGGTGGCAAAATTTTCTTCAAGATACGCCATGATACGGTCTAAGAGTACCGTGTTTTCTTTACAAGAAGAATTGTCTTGCGGATCTTGGGATGCCCGAAACAGGCAAATCAGTATTTGAATGGTGTTGGCCAAAACCATAGACTGCCATCCTATGCCTCTTTTTTCAGATTCCACAACACCTTTGTGGAACAAATCTGGCAAGAATTCCCATTGAGTGCCGGTAGTGCGCAGCACACAAGCCGGAGCCAAAGTGTTCAGCTCTTCATCCAGCTGGAAAAGCATATCTATCATGCGTTGGCTTACCCACAACACGTCTCGATTGTAGGGGCCGGAAACGTCCTTCCGCAGCAAAGAGCGGTGACTAACACCAGGGCGAATCAGGATAATGTCCCCTTTTCTCAGCAGATAACGCTCAGAACCTACCAGATATTCCGGTGAACAGCTGCTCCGACACAGAAGTAGCTCATAAAAGTCGTGGGAGTGGAGAGATACAGCGTCATTGGCGTAGGTCACACTTCGATGGGTTTGTGTGTACAGGCTGGTCATCTTCACCCCTTGAAGAATGTTGGAAGAATTCTGCTGGGCTACCATATTATCCCGAATTGCAACTGCCTGCGCAACAAACCGCCACATCTGGTCCTGCTCCGCATTATCCATCAAAAAATCCAATTTCATTGACGATTCTCCTCAAAACATTTGTCATTATTTTACAGGTTTGCAAAAACGGCGATCCGGTACATACAGGGATTTCCGGAAACGAGACTGCTGAAATTTGTAGTCGTGCCGTTTTGGAAAGGCTGGACATAATTATCCACGAAGCATGACCTTTGCGCAGAACAGACCGTCCTGATAGGTAACCGTACTTGCCCCGCCGGATTTTTCTGCGATATGGCGGACGGACTGGATTCCGATGCCGTTTCCCTTGCGCTTGGACGAGCGGAAAACTCCGCTATTTTCGTTGATTTCCCCGTCAAAGGCGTTTTCCGCTTCGATCAGCACGAGCCGCGCGGCATGGACATACGCGGTGACCTCGATCTTCCGCCGGGCGGGAGCGGTGCGAAGGCTGGCTTCGAATGCGTTTTCCAGAAGATTCGACAGCACCAGACACATATCGATCTCGTCCACGGGAAGCGCCTGCGGCAGATCCAGCTTGGCACAGAAGGGGATCCCCTCACGCTTTGCAAGGGCACAGTAATAGCCTACAACACTGTCCGCCGCCCGGTTTTCGCAAAAGCTCATATCCAGCTCCGGGATGCGGGAGACGGTTTTTGCAAGATAAGCCTTCAGACCGTCCAAATCTCCCGCTTCAGCCAGCGCGGAGAGCTGATTCATCTGGTGGCGCATATCGTGCCGTGCCTGCCGGGCTTCCTCGATGGCGGCTTTCAGGCTTTCGTAGCGCTGCTGCTGCATGGAAAGAAACTGGTTCTCCTGCTGCAATCTCGCGTTCCGGTTGATGCTGATCGCCATAAGAAGGAAGATCGCGTTAAAGAAGAGCATCAAAAACAAAAGCGCGATGCTCATAACAATGTAGACCTGCAAGACCCGCCCGGTCTGAAGCGTCGTCGGGTAACGCGGGATCATGAAAAGGTTCAGCAGAATGAACACAAGCGGCAGCACCCAGAACGCATACCATGTCTGCGCAAAGTTATCATCCTCCACCATCATGCGCACTGCGTGGGTGGCGGGATAATACGCTGCGGCAGTGATCAGCCAGCAGACCGCATTATAAAAAATGCAGGCAGCAAAACAGAACCACGGCTTATCCGGCGGCAGCTGCTGCCGCAGTGTAATCGCCGTGCCGATGGCGCGGGATAAGCTGTTCAGGCAGGCGAATACCGCGCAGACCGCCAGCGCAATCGTTCCGGACTTCCAGAGAGAGGTCTGCAATGTTTTGACATACAGAAGGCTCGCCGCAAGTGTGATAACCAGCAGGGGGAGCGCAGTCGGGCTGTTGAAACAATAGCAAAGCAGTCCGCCGCCAAGGCAAAGCCCGAGCAGCAGCGGCACTGCCCATGCCGCAAGCCTTGCGGGCGGCTGCTTCAAATAAGAGCGCACCGGAAAATACGCGAGCAGCAGACCCGGAAAGACCACGGTGAGTTCCAAAATCGGGCGCAGGAGGTCCTTCAACCCACACGCCCCCTTTGCAATAGAAACTCCATAAATGCCTGCCGGGCTGCCTTTAAAAGCTCCTGACTGACATAGATGCGGCTGCCGTCCGTCATACAAAAGGCGGCATCCTGAAAATCGGCAGCGTTCTCCATATTGACGATTGCACCGCGACCGCAGACGAAAAACCGAGGGTCTTTTTTGAGCGGCTCTGTGAACGCCTTGAAGCTCTGGCGCGTGGCAAGCGTTTTGCCGGCGGTGGTGCGGATGCTGATCATGTGGGCAAAATGCTCGGCGGAAACGATATCCCGGTAGCACAAACGGATGTCACTGCCATCGACCTTCACCGTCAGAATCGGCTCGGGGCGCGGAAGTTTTGAGAGCATCTCATCCAGCAGGGCAGAAAGCTCGGCTTCGGAAAAGGGCTTGACCAGATAGTGCAGCGCCCGCACCTGAAAGCCCTCCAGCGCATGGTCTGTCGAGGTCGTGGTAAAAACCAGAAGGCAGTCTGCATCGGTTTTTCGCAGCTCCTTTGCCGCCTCCATGCCGCTTAAGCCTTCCATGTAAATGTCCAGAAATGCGGCGGAAAAACGCTGCTCGTTTTCTGCCGCCAGAAAAGCCTCTCCGCTGTCAAATTCCAGAAGCTCCGCCTCTGTGCCGCGCGCGCGCAGCTGCCGCACCAGGCGCTCCTTCAGTTGCGCGCGCTCCGCATCGAGGTCATCGACAATTGCAATTCTCATGCTATACCGGAAAGCTGCTTACAAACAGCTTCCAACCTCCTTTATAAAATCTTTCATCCTGATTATAGCACAGTTGCCCGGTTCTGTCGCAGCAGAAACCGGGATTTCGTGCCGGAAACCGGGCTTTCGTGCCAAATGCCTTGAAAAGGCTGCGCCTGCCCGTATACTGAAGACAGAAAAAACCAACGACGGCAGAAGGAAAGGAGGGGTGTTGTGCATCGAATCGCCGTGCTGACAAACAGCATGGCGCAGGAAGCCTTTTTAGCAGAGCAGCTCCTACGGTTCTGCGCCGAGCATTGTTTGTTTCCCCAAATGGATTGTTACCGCGATCAGGAAAGCTTTTTTGAAGCCGCACACAACGAGCCGCTGACCAATGCCTTGATCGCCCTGCCGGGTGTCGATGGCTTGAACGCGGTAGAGCATCTGCGCACACTTTGTCCCCAAACACGCATCATCTGGTGCAGTGACCTGAATTTTTCGCTCCACGCCTTCCGGCTGCGCGCAGACTACTTTCTGCTCGAGCCGGTGACCGAAGACGCTTTACGGCAGGGCTTTTGCAGCTGGCTGGACAAGAAAGCGCCGCTCCGGTCTGACCGCAACGAACACAACAAGGAGAACGGTTTATGAAAAAGAGAAATATCATCCATTCTGCGTTAAGCCTGTCCCTGACAGCTGCCCTGTGCCTTTCCATGGCTGCCTGCGGCGGAACGCAGCCCCCTGCGGACAGCAGCGCCGCTTCGGCAGCTCCCGCACAGCCTGCTGCGGTACAGCCCGCGGCGGAGGAACCCACCTCTACGGCACTGCCCGTGAAAGCCCTGCACCCCAAGCAGGTAGATGAGAACCCCTACATGGCAAAGAGCGATGCCAACATCCACCATGACGGCTACAATACTGACTCGACGGATGAGATCCTGCCGCTGAGCATCTACCCCGAGATCAACGTTTCCTACGAGAAAACGAACGCAAACGCTTCTCCCGCCATCTACTTTGACAGCTACGGTCATGCCGTTGTGCCGCTGCTTGGCGGCATCGCCATCCGGGATCTGAACGCCGAAGAAACAAAGACGCTCGGCTATTTCTCCCCGAAGAAGCATGACGGCGGCGGTTACGTCATCCAGAGCTCCTATACGTTCCTGGACTCGGAAAACCGCATCGTCTGCCCCACCAGCAACAACCATGTGCTGATGCTGCGGGCAACCGATGAAGCAGGAAACGTCCTGCCTGAATTTGAAAAGGTACTGGACATTGACATCAAGGCGGCAGCCGAAGCTGCGCTCGGCAAGGAGCTGACGCAGAATCTTCTGTCCGTGGTCTTTGACTACGACGGCAACCTCTGGTTTGCAACCGGCGGCTTCCGCATCTATCCCGAGCGTGAGCAGCAGGGCGTGCTCGGCTACATCGCCCACTCGGCGATCGAGGCGATCCTGAACGGAGAGCAGGCCGACCTTTCGAAGGCCGTCTTCGTCTACGGGCTGGCGCTCGGCGAGGGCGCGGAAAACGGGATTGCCGCCTCCAAGGACGGCGCGGTCATCCTGACAAACCAGAACTGCTATCTGCTGCGTGCCAATAACGGTGTCGAGGCTGTCTGGTGCACACCGTATGAGAGCGTCGGCGCGAAGGTGAGCGGCGAAGGCGATAAGACCACCGGCGGCGGTCTTGCATGGGGCGGCGGCTGCTCTCCCACCCTGACGCCGAACCTTGTGCTGTTCACCGACAATCAGGACCCCGTGAACCTTCTTGCGCTCGATATGAAGACCGGCGAGGTGGTGGCAAGCACCCCGGTGCTGGATGATCTGCCCGAGGGCTATCAGGTAGCCGTTGAGAACTCTGCCATCGTCTATGATGACGGCGAAGGCACCGTAAGCACCATCGTCTGCAACTGGTTCGGCGCGGGCAACGCAGGTCTGGCAGACCCCAACAACGACTCCTCCATCCAGAGCTACGCCAACATCTATGACATGAACTGGCTGACAAAGGGCAACTGCATGATTGCGCCCGGCGTCGAGCGCGTGGACACCGTGAAAACCGATAGCGGCTATGAGATGAAGAGCATCTGGTCTCGAAATGACTTGAGCGACACATCGATTATGAAGCTCTCCACAGCAACCGGCTATATTTACGGCTATGTGCAGGATCTGGAAAGCGGCATGTGGCAGTACATCATTCTGGACTTTGCCACTGGCGAGACGGTATTCACCATGGACGTCTCCAACAAATATGGCTACAATAACATGGCTATCGGTATGTATGCCGGAAACAGCGGCAACGCGCTCTACTGCCCGACCGGCTATCTGGAGCTGCTGCGCCTGCAGGACCGCTTTGTTTATCTGCCCGAAATGCCCTACCGCAAGGTCGATCTTGACAAGGCTGCACGGAATGTGCTGACGCAGGAACAGTTTGAGCAGGCCGGCGGCGAAGGCACTGTTGCAAGCTGGCGCAATACCGCGACAGTCGAAAACGTCCACCCCAACACCACCGTCGCCTTCCGCATGAACGACCTGTCCGGCAGCACCTCCGCGCTGACCCTCTACGCCTACGGCGCAGACGGCAAGCTGGCAAAGGTCGAGCCTGCGCTGTGGTCGATCACGGACGAGGACGGCAAGACCGTAACAGAGCTTACCGCCGGCACGCTGTACGAGCTGCGCGTGACCGTTGCCGACGGCGGTGCGTTCGACCTGAGCGAGGCGGAAAAGGAGATCAAAATTTCCGTTGTACTAGCGAAGTAAGACTCAAGGAAGGCTCCGGTGCCAAAAGCGCCGGAGTCTTCCTCAGCCTGTCAAAAAACCACAAAGTCATCTCCCCGTTTTTGATATAATGAAAGAAACAGGGGTGTAAAGCATGCCTTAGCGTTTATCTGGAGATTGCCAAAGGATAAATAGAAGCAGTATTAAAGCCGCTCACCGTGCAGGTTTCCAGCATGGTGAGCGGCTTTTTACTACAAATACGAGGAATCGAAGAAGTCTTTTAGTGTGATTCCCAAACCCAGACAGATTCTTTCAATCGTCTCTACGCTTAACTGCCCTCCCCGACGGGCGGTGGTTTGAA
>OGGS01002012.1_pt1 | contig 12269 bp, 10 predicted proteins | sample 1571281 | NCBI WGS metagenome assembly OGGS01 (sample SAMEA2582042, study PRJEB24529) | metagenome | biome: Human gut stool | place: China | collected 2011 | reverse complement strand
GATGTCCATTTCCAAGAATGTGGGCGCGTTGTCCCGCTACCTGAGCCATCTGCGCACCACCAGCCGCTATTACGATGCCAAGGAAAATGTGCGTTCCTTTCTGGATGGCGTGCCTGTCATCGGCCCGCCGCTGAAATCTGCGATCCAGAACAGCAAGGCCATGGTGCGCAGGGCAATGTACCACTCAACCATGTTCGAGGATATGGGCTTCCACTATTATGGTCCTTTTGATGGCAATAACGAGCCGGAGCTTGAAGGAATCCTGCGCGATATCCACAAGCAGCCCGGCCCCCATTTCCTGCATGTCGTGACCAAGAAAGGCAAGGGCTATGCCCCGGCTGAGAGCAATCCCGGTAACTTCCACGGTGTTTCGACCTTTGATCTGGTCAACAGCATCCCGGACCCTGAGGTGGCTCCAAAGGAGTCTTTCTCGACGGTGTTTGGCAATGTCCTGAACAAGGAGGGTGCAGAAAACCAGAAGATCTGTGCCATCACGGCCGCAATGAAGTATGGTACGGGCCTGCAGTTCTTTGCACACACCCACCCCAAGCGTTTCTTTGATGTGGGTATGGCAGAGCAGCATGCCGTGACCTTTGCAGCGGGCCTTGCCAGCCAGGGAATGCTTCCGGTAGTCTGCATCTACTCCACCTTCCTGCAGCGTTCCTATGACCAGATCATCCATGATGTGAACCTGCTGAAGGAGAACGTTGTCCTTGCCGTCGACCGCGCCGGTTTTGTTCCGGCAGACGGCGAGACCCATCAGGGAATCTTTGACCCGGCCTTCCTCAGTCAGGTGGGGATCCCTGTCTATTCGCCCTCCAACTATGCCGAACTGCGGCACTGGCTGCTCATCCTGCTCAGTGATGAGATGCAGGGCCCCCGGGCAATCCGGTATCCCCGCGGTGGTGAGAGTGCAGCACTGGCGCAGTTTGGCTGTTCCGGCAGAGAATATGACCGGCTCTATACCGCCCCTGATGCCAAGGCTGTAATGGTCAGTTACGCCGACGAAGTTGAGGATGTACTGGCTGCGGCAAAACTTCTGAGCAAGGAAAACGTTCCCTGTGATGTATATAAACTTGTAAAGATATATCCCTTTACACCCGAGCTTATTTCTGAAATTTCAAGATATGACGTTGTTTTGTTTGCTGAGGAATGCGTAGCCTGCGGCGGCATCGGTGAGCATCTGGAAATGGCTCTGCGGAAAGCAGGCTGGCAGGGTACTTATATCCACCGTGGTGTGGAGGATGTGCGTCTGCCCCATGCGACAGTTCCGCAGATCAAGCAGAGCACCGGCCTGGATGCTGAACATCTGGCACAGGCCATCCGTACATGGAAAGGAGCAGAATCTTGAAGATTCGTTTGGATCAATATCTGGTTCAGCATGGCCTGATCCAGAGCCGTGAGCGCGCCAAGGCGATGATCATGTCCGGCGTGGTCTTTGTCAATGAACAGAAGGTAGACAAAGCCGGTGAGATGATCAAAGAGGATGCCAAGGTGGAGGTGCGCGGCCATGATATCGGTTATGTCAGCCGCGGCGGCCTGAAACTGGAAAAGGCGATGCAGTGTTTTCCGCTGACCCCCAAGGGGAAAGTCTGCATGGACATTGGCGCATCCACCGGCGGCTTTACCGACTGTATGCTGCAAAATGGTGCAGTCAAGGTCTACGCAGTGGATGTGGGCTACGGTCAGCTGGCATGGAGTCTGCGCACCGATGAGCGGGTGGTCAATATGGAGCGCACAAACATCCGCAACGTGACCCTTGACCAGCTGGCAGAGCCAATCGAGTTTTTCAGCGTAGATGTCTCTTTTATCTCGCTGCATCATATCTTCCCGGTGGCGCAGGCCATCACGACCCCGGACGCTATGGGTGTCTGCCTGGTCAAGCCCCAGTTTGAGGCTGGCCGCGAAAAAGTGGGCAAGAACGGCGTTGTCCGTGACCCTGCCACCCACCGTGAAGTGCTGCACAATGCCATGGGCTATGCTGCTGCCAACGGCTTCAAGGTCTGCGGACTGGATTTCAGCCCCGTCAAGGGTCCTGAGGGAAACATTGAATATCTGATGTTCGTTCAGAAGAGCGATGAACCCGGTGCACTGGATGATTCGGTTGCTGAACAGGTGGTGGCATCCAGCCATTCTACGCTGGACCGCTGAACCATAATCCATAAAATCAGGGAGGGCGCGGACGATGACCGTCTACATTTCCCCAAACCCCGGCAAGGCTATGGCCTACGGCATTTCCCAGCGTGCGGCGCAGATCCTGCTGACCCATGGGGCACAGGTGCTGATGCAGGACGGCCTGCAGGCCGAGTGCATGACCATGGGCGTGGAGTATCTGACCCAGAAGGAATGCCTGGAACGGACGGATGTCATCCTGACCATCGGAGGAGATGGCACTATCCTGCACGAGGCGAATCTCTCACTGGTATACCGAAAGCCCATCCTGGGCATCAATCTGGGCCGGTGCGGCTTTCTGGCCACCTGTGAGGTCGATGAAATGGAATCCAAGCTCTCCGCCGTAGCCCGGGGGGAGTATTTTCTGGATAACCGGATGCTGCTCTATGTCCGGGTGCTGGGGGATAACAGCTGGGAGGGCCATGCCCTGAATGATGTGGTTATGACCAAGGGCCGCCTGCAGCAGGCGGTGGATTTCAGCATCTATTGTGATGATATCCTGGTGGAGCATTACCGGGGCGATGGTGTCATTGTGGCAACGCCCACCGGCTCCACCGCTTATTCTCTGGCGGCAGGCGGGCCGATCCTTGATTCTCAGACCAAGGGCATCGTTGTCACGCCCATCTGCCCCCACAGCCTTGCCAGCCCGGCCATGGTTTTTGCGCAGGAGCGCAAGATCAACCTCTGTGTGGGCCAGGTGGCAGATGAAGAAGTTTTTATCAGTTGTGATGGGGATGCGGGCTATTCCGTAAAAGCCGGAGCCACCGCGGAGGTGCGGCTGTCTGACCAGGTCGTGCAGCTCATCACCTTCAGCAAGGCCGACCAGTTCCAGGCCATTGACCAGAAACTGCGCGGCAGACGATGACACAAACACAACGAAGGGAGAAGATCACATGGGACGCACCAGCCGAGGGGATAACAAGAGCAAGCAGAAGCGGCAGCAGGCCATCCTGCGTCTGATCCAGGAGAATCCCATCAGCCGGCAGGAGACTCTGTTGGAGTACCTGAGCAAGGAAGGTTTTGATGCCACACAGGCGACCATTTCCCGCGATATCCGGGAGATGAACCTTGTCAAAGCTGCCACCACCACCGGCTACCGCTATGTTTCCGGCCACAGCGAGGTACTGAACCCCAAGATGCAGGCCCGGTTTGAGACCATCTTCCATGAATCGGTTTTGGGAGTGGACTTTGCGGGCCATGTGGTGCTTGTCAAATGCTATTCCGGCATGGCCAATGCGGCCTGCGAGGTGTTTGACGCACTCAAGTGGAAGAATGTGGTCGGCACCCTTTCTGGTGACGATACCTTCCTGATCGTGGCCCGCTCAGAGCGGGACGCAAAGACCATTTGCACCGAGCTTGGGCATTACATCGGGCAGAAATAAAGGCAGGAGAGAACGAACATGTTGAGCAGTCTGCAAATTGAAAATGTTGCAGTCATCCAGAAGGCCAACGTGCATTTTGAGAAGGGCCTGAATGTCCTTACCGGCGAGACCGGTGCGGGCAAATCTATCCTGATCGACTCCATCAATGCCATTCTGGGCAACCGCACCTCCAAGGATCTGGTGCGCACGGGGGCTGCAAAAGCAGTCATCCGGGCGGCATTTGATGATGTTCCGCCTGCAGTGCTGGACAGCCTGGAAAAGGCGGGGTATGAGCGCTCAGAAGCGCTGACCCTGAGCCGTGAGATCACTGCCGAGGGCAAGAGCACCTGCCGCATCAACGGAATGCCTGCCACAGCAGCCATTCTGCGGGAACTGTGCGGCGGGCTCATCAACATCAACGGCCAGCACGATTCCGTAGGCCTGTTGAACCCGGCCCGCCATGAGGGTATTCTGGATGCCTACGCCCAGAACGGGGCGGTATATCAGGAGTATTATGCTGTTTACCGGGAGCTTATCAAGGTCAAAAAGGAGCTGGATGCCATCATCACCGATGAGGGTGAAAAACAGCGAAAGATCGATCTGCTGAGTTATCAGGTACAGGAGATCGAGGATGCCAGCCTGACCGCAGGCGAAGAGGAGACGCTGGTGGCCCGCCGTAAGGTGCTGGCGAATGCCTCCACCATCCGGGAGCGCATCTCCCAGAGCTATGCGCTGCTTTCGGGCGGAGATGATGCCCCGGGTGCCGTTGATCTGCTGGGGGAAGCTTCCAATGCGATCGATGGTGCCGCCCAACTGGACAGCGGCCTTTCTGCTGCTGCAGGACAGCTGCTGGATCTTTATTACACCGCAAAAGACCTTTCTGCTGACCTGATCGGGCGGCTGGAGGGCTACGAGACGAATGATGCAGAGCTGGATGAGATCGAACAGCGGATGGATCTGATCTACAAGCTCAAGCGGAAATACGGTGATACTGTGGAAGATATCATCGCATTTGGACAGCAGGCAAGGGAAGAGCTGGACCGCATCCAGTTCTCTCAGGAGCGGACAGAGCATCTGCAGGCTGAAAAGCATCGGCTCTATGTACTGGCCCGGGATAAGGCCGAGGTGCTGACCCAGACCCGCCTGAAAGCCTTTGAGGAGCTGAACAGGCGCATCTCCGGCACACTGGATTTTTTGAACATGCCTGGTGTCCGCATGACCCTGCGCCATACCCGCGGCCCGCTGGCCAGCCATGGCCAGGACAGCGTGGAGTTTTATATTTCCACAAACCCCGGTGAGGATCCCAAGCCGCTGGCAAAAATTGCTTCCGGCGGTGAACTGAGCCGTATCACGCTGGCAATCAAAAATGCCATGGCCGATAAGGACGCAGTACCTACGGTCATCTACGATGAGATCGACAGCGGTGTGTCCGGCAAGGCAGCCAGCCGCATCGGTGAGGTGCTCAAACAGAGTGCAAAAGATCACCAGATCCTCTGCATCACCCACACAGCGCAGATCGCTGCACTGGCCGACTGCCATCTGCTCATCCAGAAGAATATCACGAATGAGCGAACCTATACTGAGATCCACCCGCTGGATACCGAAGGCAGAGTGGACGCACTGGCGCATATCATTTCTGGTGACCATGTCACGGAGCTTTCCCGTGCCAATGCTCGAGAGATGCTGGGGCTGGCCGAGCATGAAACCGGTGATTGACAACCCTGCTGATTTGTGCTAAACTGATTTTTGTTGAAAGACGTTGAAGGGAACAAGTACCTTGTCAGTGTCTGCCCAGAGAGACCCCGGTTGGTGCAAGGGGTGTGCAGAACAGCAGGGGAAATACCTCCCGGAGTTGCAGGCTGAATGCTTTGGCTAGTAGGCTGTGCCGCGTGCGAGCGTTACAAACGCAGGAGTGTATCCCATCTCTGTGGGGCGCACTCGTGAGGCCGTTCCTGTGAGGGGGCGGCAAACAGAGGTGGTACCGCGATTTTCTCGCCCTCTGCCAAATTCATTTTTGGCAGGGGGCGTTTTCTTTTGTCCTCTGCCCGACAAAACAGGAGGATAATCCCATGACCCTTTACGAAGAACTGCAGGCACGCGGTCTGGTGGCCCAGATCACCGACAATGAGATCATTGACCTTATCAACAACGGCAAGGCCACTTTCTACATTGGCTTTGACTGCACCGCGGACAGCCTGACCGCAGGCCATTTTATGGCCCTGACCCTGATGAAGCGCTTGCAGATGGCTGGCAACAAGCCCATTGCCCTGATCGGCGGCGGTACCACCATGATCGGTGACCCCTCTGGCCGTACCGATATGCGCAAAATGCTGACCAAGGAGGACATTGCTCACAATGCAGCCTGCTTCAAGAAGCAGATGGAGAAGTTCATCGATTTCTCTGAGGGCAAGGCTCTGATGCTGAACAATGCCGACTGGCTGCTGAACCTGAATTATGTTGAGCTGCTGCGTGATGTGGGTGCCTGCTTCTCCGTCAACAACATGCTCCGCGCCAAGTGCTATGAGCAGCGCATGGAGAAGGGCCTGTCCTTCCTCGAGTTCAACTACATGATCATGCAGAGCTACGACTTCTACTACATGTTCCAGCACTACGGCTGCAACATGCAGTTTGGCGGCGATGACCAGTGGAGCAATATGCTGGGCGGAACTGAGCTGATCCGCCGCAAGCTGGGCAAGGATGCCTACGCGATGACCATTACTCTGCTGACTGATTCTCAGGGTAAGAAGATGGGCAAGACTGCAGGCAATGCGGTCTGGCTCGACCCCAACAAGACCAGTCCCTTTGAGTTCTACCAGTACTGGCGCAATGTCGGCGATGCTGATGTGATGAAGTGCATCCGGATGCTGACCTTCCTCCCGCTGGAGCAGATCGATGAGATGAGCACCTGGAAGGACCAGCGTCTGAACGAGGCCAAGGAGATCCTGGCTTACGAGCTGACCAAGATGGTCCACGGCGAGGAAGAGGCTGAGAAAGCCCAGAACGCTGCCCGCGCCCTGTTCAGCGGAGCTGCTGACACTGAGCACATGCCCTCCACTCAGCTGACCGAAGCGGATCTGACCGACGGCTCCATCGGCATTCTGACCCTCATGGTCAAGGCCGGTCTGGCCGCTTCCAACGGCGAGGCCCGCCGCCTGGTCGTGCAGGGCGGTGTCCTGGTGGATGGTGAAAAGGTAGCTGCTCCCACTGTCAGCTTTACCGCTGATCAGCTGAAGAACGGTATCGTCATCAAGAAGGGCAAGAAGATCTACCACAAAGTGACCCTGTAATCTTTTAGAACCAGCGTATGATAAAAGCCCGGCGGCATCCGATTTTTGGATGTCGCCGGGCTTTTTACGTTTGTGTAATGTTTATAGAAAAGGGCAGCTTACAGCTCAAAGGCCTTCTTCAGCACATCGTAAGCGGAGTCCTCGTTCTCACTGCGCACCAGCAGAGAAATATCCAGATCGCTGGTGGTGATAAGCAGAACCTCGATGTCAGCCATGGCCAATGCGTTCAGGGCCCGGGCAGCTACACCGCAGCTGGTGACCATGTCCTCACCAAAGAGGTTCAGCTTGGAGTAACCAACGCTGATCAGCGGGGAGGCCTTGGCATCCTTGTCGAGATTGGCTGCAGAGATGGCCTTCATCACCAGTGTCAGATCACTGGCAGATGCGGTAAAGCTGAAATCAATGTTGGTACCGTGAGGGGCGCTCTGACTGATCATATCCACCACAACGCCGGTATCGGCAAAGATCTGCAGGTAGCGGGCCAGGCTGTTGCCCTTGAACTCCACATCCTGCACACTGATCATCATCAGGCTGGGCTCAATGTTGATTTTGGAAACACCATACATAATGAACACTCCAATCTGCCCCAAAGGGCTGCAAAATCAGGCGAGCGCCAAAAACGCGCTGTTAATATTGGCTTGTAATACGTTCTGGATGTACTCTATCCCAAAGCTGGAGTAGGCGGCCCGGACACCGTGCGCCTGCGCCAACTCCGACGTGTAATCCCGGAAGAGGTAGGTGCGGACGTTGGATTTACCGGCATCATAGTGGGTCACGGTGGGATGTAATTGCGGGGAAGCGACAGCGCAGTGAACGCTGCCATCCGGGTCCGTCGTCTTGTTCAGCTCCAGTGTCAGGATGGCACCGATGAGTTGATCCGGTTTGCTCTGGGTGCTGAGGAAATTTCCCAGGGAATAGGCCACAAAGGTCTGGCGGCCATCCACAGAGGTCTTCCACTCGGCATCCTGCACCACATGAGGGTGCGTACCCAGGATAACATCCGCACCCCAGTCGGAAAGCTGCTGGGCGAGGTCCCGCTGGGTCTGGGTGATCTTGTGGCTGTCCTCCACGCCCCAGTGAACTCCCACCACCACGAAATCGGCCAGCTCACGCGCCCTGCGCACCTGTTGTTCCATCACATCCCGCTGGCTGGTGTAGATGACATTGGCCGTCATTGCACTGCTCTGCGGGATGCCATTGGTATGGTCGGTGTAAGAGAGGTAGGCAATCGTCACGCCGTTTACCGTCTGCAGGGGGATGGTGCCATAATCGCTCTCTCCGTACCACAGGCCGGTCGTGACCACATCCTCCGGCATTTCATCCCAGAAGCGCAGCGTTGCCGCAATGCCCTTGGCACCTTTATCGTAGGTGTGGTTGTTGGAAAGACTGAACACCCGGATGCCAGCCCGGTAAAGAGCCTCTGCACATTCGCCGGGGGTAGAAAAGCAGGGATAGGTGGAAGGCTCCAGTTCCTTGCTGCAGAGTGTTTCCTGGTTGATCCAGTTAACATCCTGCGCGGCATAAAAATCCAGCAGGTGCTCGTAGCAGTAGTCAAAATTATATCGCTGGCCTTCCGCTGCCCGGCGGGCTGCCTGTTTGTAGATGGGAGCATGGATCAGATTGTCCCCGGTGGCCGAAAAACGCAGTGTGGTTGTAACAGGCTGCGGTTCCGGTTCGGGCGGGGGAAGGCTTTCAGCGGTCGAAGGCTCGTCCTCAAAGGGGCCAAGCACGATGCCAGGAGTCTGGAAGCGCCAGAGGCCAAAGCAGGCCAATGCCGCACCAGCCACCAGCAGTACTCCCATCATCCTCAGAAAAACGGGTTTTCGTTTTCGCCGGTTCTGCAGTTCGTGCCGCGAATGTCGTTTCGTGGATGCAGCGTGTCTTGCCTGTTCCATTCCGTCAGCCCTCCTGCCGCTCAAAATGGTGGAAGACGCAGAGACCTTACAGCTCTGCGATCATGTTACCCATATTGTACAGGCCCGGCTCTTTTTTTGCAAGATAGACAGCAGCATTTATTGCGCCATTTGCAAAAACACTGCGGGAATATGCAGTATGCTTGAGGGTGATGACCTCGTCCGGACCGCAGAACAGCACCTCGTGGTCGCCCACGATGCTGCCTCCGCGCACGGAGCTGATGCCGATCTCCTTGGGGTCGCGCTTCTGGCGCACAGAGGAACGGTCGTAAACATAATGATATGCGCCGTTATTCTCTTCGTTGATGGCATCGGCCAGCATCAGGGCAGTGCCGCTGGGGGCATCCAGCTTGTTGTGGTGGTGCTGCTCCACGATCTCCACATCATAGTCTGCACCCAGAATGGCCGATGCACGCTTGCACAGCTCCGACAGCAGGTTGATGCCGATGGACATGTTGGCGCTCTTGAACACGGGCACAATACGGGACAGCTGCACCACCTTCAGCTGCAGCTCTTCGGAAAGGCCAGTGGTGCAGACCACGATGGGCATCTTGTGTGCTTCGCAATAGGTCAGTGCCTTTTCCACAGCAGCAGGAGCGCTGAAATCAATGATGACATCGCCCTTGCCGTCCAGCTTATCCAGACTGTCGTATACGGGGATGCCGTTCTGTTCACCGTCCTGCTGGTCGATCCCGGCGACCACGCGGCAGTCACTCCGGTTTGCAATCATCTCGCAGAGGGCGTGGCCCATCCGGCCGCCAATGCCCTGAATGATAATATCCGTCATTTTTGTTTCCTCGTTTTCTGTTGTAACGGCAAATGCCCGGGAGGAACCAATTCCACCGGGCATTGTGCGTTGTTTCGTTTATTCCTGAATCAGACCTTCGGCCTCCAGTGCCTGCTCGATCTTCTCCTTATGGGCATCACTGGGCTCGACCAGCGGCAGACGGCAGGGACCGGCTTCCCAGCCCAGCACATTCATGGCGTACTTGACAGGGATGGGATTTACTTCGCAGAAGAGTGCATCCGCCAAGGGCAGGATCTCCAGCTGCAGCTTGCAGGCAGTTTTGGTGTCGCCCTCAAACCATGCCTTGCAGCAGTTGTGCACCAGCTCAGGCTTGACATTTGAGACCACACTGATGACACCCTTGCCGCCCAGAGACAGCAGGGGAACAACCTGATCATCGTTGCCAGAGTAGATGTTCAGCTCGTCACCGCACAGCTGAGCGATCTTGGCCACCTGAGAGATGTTGCCGGAGGCCTCCTTGATGCCGTTGATAAGCGGATTCCGGCTCAGCTCCAGTGCTGTCTCGGGGGTGATGTTCAGGCCGGTACGGGAAGGCACATTATACAGGATAACAGGGATGCCGCCCGCCTCGGCCATAGCGGTAAAGTGGGCCACCAGACCTGTCTGCGTGGTCTTGTTGTAATAGGGGGTCACCAGCAGCAGGGCATCGGCACCGCAGGCAGCAGACTTTGCTGCCAGTGCACAGCCGTGATCGGTATCATTGGAACCAGCACCCGCAATAACAGGCACCCGGTGGTTGACCGTCTCAACCGTAAACTTGATGGCGGCCAGCTGCTCCTCATCGGTCATGGTAGAGCATTCGCCGGTAGTTCCGCAGATCACAATAGCATCGGTGCCCCGTGCGATCTGGTCTTCAATGATGCGGCCCAGCTCATCAAAGTTGATGCTGCCATCTTCGTACATGGGGGTGATAATCGCCACCGCCGCGCCGGTAAAGACAGGATTCTTCATAGTATAAAACTCCTTTGTACGCTCCGTCAGGAACGTGTTGTTCAGTCAAAATAGCCCTTTGCTGCCAGCAGCTCAGCCAGCAGCACGGCACCGCCAGCAGCGCCGCGCAGGGTGTTGTGGCTCATGCAGGCGAACTTGTAGTCAAACAGGGTATCCTCGCGCAGGCGGCCGATACAGACAGCCATGCCGTTCTCTGTATTGCGATCCAGCTTGGGCTGAGGACGATCGGGCTCAGTGAAGTAGTGCAGGAACTGCTTGGGTGCGCTGGGCAGGTTCAGCTCCTGTGCAGGGCCGCGGAAGTTAGCCCAGGCCTCGAGCATCTGCTCCTGGGTGGGCTTTTTGTCAAAGCTTACAAACACGGCGGCGGTGTGGCCGTCAGAAACGGGGACACGGAAGCACTGCGCAGTGATCGTGGGCTTCTCGGCGTTGACGATCTGATCGCCCTCGATGTGGCCCCACAGCTTCAGCGGCTCGCGCTCGCTCTTCTCTTCCTCACCGCCGATGTAGGGGATGACGTTATCTACGATCTCGGGCATCCGGTCAAAGGTCTTGCCTGCACCGGAAATGGCCTGATAGGTGCAGACCAGAGCCTTGTTGACACCAAATTCCTTCATCAGAGGGTGCAGGGCAGGCACATAGCTCTGCAGGCTGCAGTTGGACTTGACCGCGATGAAGCCGCGTTTGGTGCCCAGACGCTTGCGCTGGGCAGGGATGATCTCAATGTGGTCCGCGTTGATCTCAGGCACGACCATGGGAACATCCGGGGTAAAGCGGTTTGCGCTGTTGTTGGAGACCACAGGGCACTCGGCCTTTGCGTAAGCCTCTTCCAGTGCCTTGATCTCGGCCTTGGGCATATTGACTGCGCAGAAGATGAAATCGACCTGAGAAGCGACCTCTTCTACCTTGGCGGCATCCAGCACGACCATCTTCTTGACGCTCTCGGGCATCGGGGTAGTCATTGCCCAGCGGCTGCCAACGGCCTCCTCATAGGTCTTGCCTGCGCTGCGGCCGGATGCAGCCAGCGTAGTCAGCTTGAACCAGGGATGATTCTCAAGCAGGGTCACAAAACGCTGCCCCACCATGCCCGTTGCACCAACGATACCAACTTTATACTGTTTTTCCATTTCCAGCACCTTTCCTTTCAATAAAAGCAAATTTACATCGAACACGGCTTGCAAACCAGCCGACCTTGCAATATAATAGATACTGTTTATACAGATTTTATGATAACATTGATACGGCATTCGTGTCAATCATCGGAAAGGCAAATGCAAAGCATGTTAAAAAAAGATTTTTGGTACGATTTACCCAAAGAACTCATTGCACAGGAGCCTGCAGACCCCAGAGACTCGGCCCGGCTCATGGTTCTGAGCCAGAAGGACGACAGCATCCAGCACCGGATCTTCCGCGATCTGCCGGAATATCTTGAGCCGGGTGACCTGCTGGTGGTCAACAACTCCAAGGTGCTGCCCGCCCGCATCGTGGGTGTCAAACAGCCCACCGGTGCTGTGTGCGAGCTGCTGCTTCTGCGGCAGGTCAAGGGAGATCAGTGGGAGTGCCTGGCAAAGCCCGGCAAGCGGATGCAGCCCGGCACGAAGGTAAGCTTTGGCGACGGCAGCCTGACCGCTGTGGTGGACGAGACCATGGAGGACGGCAACAAGTACGTTACATTCTATTATGATACCGAAACGCTTTATGAAAAGCTGGATGAATTTGGCAAGATGCCGCTGCCGCCCTACATCACAAAGCAGCTGGAGGATCAGAGCCAGTATCAGAC
>OGGS01001998.1_pt1 | contig 12318 bp, 7 predicted proteins | sample 1571281 | NCBI WGS metagenome assembly OGGS01 (sample SAMEA2582042, study PRJEB24529) | metagenome | biome: Human gut stool | place: China | collected 2011 | reverse complement strand
AACGGTGACGGCGGGGCGGATCAGCTCCTCGATGTCCGCGTCGCGGAAGGTGCAGTGCCCCTCGGTGCAGCCCTCGCAGCTACCGCAGAGGTCCGTCAACTCCCGCATCAGCTGACCGGCACGGTCCGTCAGGGCGAGGATCGTGCGGGAATACTGCGTGTAATAGGATTTATCCAGTACGCCGCCGCAGGCGCGGAGCTTTTCCGCCAGAGAAGCAAGATAGTCCTGCCGCATGGCGTCCGTCAGATTGCCGCTGCGGGCCAGCTGCAGGATGGACCAATCGCTGTAGGTCCCGGCGGCCTGCATCGCAGCGGTGCAGTAGGCGGAGACGCCGTCCACGGCCTCGGCGACCGTCATGGGAAGGGCCGTGGGCTCCGCCGCCGCAGCGGGGAGCACCAGGCAGGCCAGCATGGCTAGAAGAACCAGCCCGGAGATCAGTTTTTTCATCATGGCTTTTTCCTCCAAGATCCAGAATTTACGCGCCGAGCCAGACCCACAGGATCTTGGCGATCTGGGCGCGGGTCGCGCCGTCGCGCGGACGGAGCCACAGCGTGCCGTCCGAGGCGGGGTCGCCCGAGATCAGGCCGCGGCTGACGGCCCACTGCATGGCCTCAACGGCATAGCCGGAGACCGCGTCCGCATCCGGAAAGGAGGAGAGCCGGTCTTCCGTAACGGCCTCGCCGTTGTAGCGGTAGAGAATGGCCGCGATCTGCTCGCGGGTGATGGCGTCCTCCGGGGCGAACGTCGCGGCGGACGTGCCCTTGACGACGCCGTTGGCGGCTGCCCAGATGACAGCCTTCGCATACCACGCCTGCGGCGCGACGTCCGCAAACGGATTCGGCAGGCCGGTCACGTCCGGGGAACCGGCGTGGCGGTAGAGAATGGTCACGAGCTGTGCGCGCGTCAGCGTGCCGTTCGGCTCGAACGTCGTGGCGCTCATGCCGTTCACCAGTCCGCGCGCACTCACAAAGTCGATGGCGTCCTTGGCCCAGTGGTCTTGCGTGTCGATAAAACCCTTGGAATTGTCGATGATCTTCACCGTCGCGCTGCCGTCCACGGTGAGTTGGATGCCGTTCTCCGTGGGAACGGAGTTTTTGACGATCTCCTCCGTGCCGTCGGGGTGGACGAGGACTGCCACCGTGCCGGGGGTCGCGTTGGAAACGGGAATTTCCACCTTCGTCTCCCCTGCTCTCTTGGGTAGTTCCACCTTGACGGTGGGGGCGGTGTTGCTGTTCCGGGTGGCCTCGACCTCCACGGGGGCCTTCACCGCCTCGCCGTTCTTCTTGGCATCCTCCACGGCCTTGCCGCTGACCTTAGCCGCCGCCTCGGTCTTGCTCTCGCCGTTCTCGATGGTGGTGACGGTCATTCCGGTAGAGCCGTTGGCCGTGGTGGTTTTGGTGGTCTCCGTGCCGGAGGTCACGCCGTTTTTGTCGGTCTTGGTCTCCGACTTCGTTTCAGACTTCGTACCGTCCTTGGAGGTGATGGTCTCGGTCTTGCTTTCCGTCACCGTGCCGTCCTTCTTGGTCTCGGTCCGGGTCTCGCTTTCGACCTTCGAGCCGTCCTTGTTGGTCTCGGTCTCGTTCTTGGTCTCGACCTTCGTTCCGTCCGGTTTCGTCTCCGTTTTCGTCTCGGTCTTGGTCACGGAGCCGTCCTTGCCAGTGGTGGTCTCCACCTTGGTGCCGTCGGGTTTTGTGACCGTCTCCACCTTCGTACCGTCCGGCTTGGTGGCGGTCTCAGGCTTGGTGGGCGTCGTGCTGCTGGAGCCGCCGCCACCACCGGAGGAAGAACCGCCGGAACTGCCGCCCGTAGAGCCGCCGGGCTGAGAGGGCGTGGTGCCGTCGGTCACGGTGACCTTGCAGGTGGCAGATTTGCCCGAACCGTCCGTCGCGGTGGCGGTGATCGTCGCGGTACCAACCTTGACCGCCGTCACGGTGCCGTCAGGGGCTACGGTGGCAACATCCTCGTCAGAGGACGCCCACTTCAAAGCCTTGTTGGCGGCGTTCTCAGGCGCGACCGTGGCGGTCAGCGTTTCGCTGTTTCCAACAGAAATCGAAGTGCTCGTCTTGTTCAGCGCAACGCCGGTGACAAGGACATTCCCGGGCGTGACGGTGCGGACGTAGCCGCAGACGTTACAGGTGGTGTCCGCGTCATCGTCGTAGACGTGCGCCGCTTTGTCCTTGATGCTTTCGGACTGATCCGGGCAGTCCGCGTCGGTACATTCGTGCCAGTGGTTCGTACCGTCCTTGCTCCAGTCGCCGTAGCTGTGCTCATGCGCGGGCGGCGTCACGGTGAGTGTCGCGGGCTCGGAGTATACGGGAGGCGTGCTCACGCGGTCGCTGCCCGTATGGTTGTTCGTGTTCCAGAGCACACAGCGGAACAGCTGGCCGCTCTGTGCCGCCGTGACGGACGGGATCGTATAGCTGGGAATGTAGTTCCAATCGTCCTCCATATAGCTTTTGCCGCCGGCGCCTTCGATGTCCGTCCAGCTCTGGCCGCCGTCGGTGCTGCTCTGCCACTGATACTCCAGTGTGTTGAGATTTTGCTTGATCAGCTTGGCGGAGAATGTCACCGAATCACCCACAGCCGCGGACACGCTCTGCGGCTGCTCCGTGACCACAGGTGTGACGCACACAAGGAGCCGCCAGTAACCGGTCACGGTCTTGACCGTATTGCCGGGATAGGTCAGCGTGACATGGAAGCAAACACACTGATAGTCCATTTCATCCGTGATGGTGATGGGATAGGATTCGCCCGCGGGTGGGATCTTAGCCCACTCCTCTTCCGTTGGCATAACGTTTCTGCAGTACTTCCAGCGGTATTCCGCTGTGACGCCCGTCAGAGAGCTTATGGGATACCGGGTTTGGCCGTCGTAAAAACCGGCGGTAATGGTCGCGATCTCGCCCTGAATGAATTCACCGTTTCCCCGCATGGGCGAGGCCGCGCCGCGCAGATATGCGGGACAGTAGTAGGCGGTAAATGTATGGGAATATGTCGTGCCATCCTTATTCGTCGCCGCGCAGCGGAACTTTGCGCCGTGCAGGGACAGGGGCAGGAGCGCCTGATAGGTGGCTTCCGTCGCGCCCTCGATATTCTCCCAGGTCTTGCCGCCGTCCCGGCTGACCTGCCATTGCAGCGCGGGCGCGGGCGTGCCGGTGACTTCAACGGTCAGAGTCATGTATTCACTGCTCTCGACCACACAGCTGACATCCTCCGTCGGGCTGGTAAACACCGGCACATCTCCGAGGGTCATGCTGCCGTCCGACTTGGGATAGTACTTATTCCCGCCAATGGTCACAGTCTCCACCTCTGCATCCTTGGGGATCCAGAGGTAGAGCTTTCCGCTGCCGTCGGTGGTGACATGGCTGTCGTTGAATGCCGTACCTTCCGGAAGCCCGGAAAGGGTGACGTCCTCCACCGCGGTGTTCTTTTCCGAAAGGGTCAGGGTGACCTTTTTCAGTTCATTGCCGTTGGAATCTTTCACGACCGTGTTCACCGGAACATCCAGATCGACACTGCCGCCGTTGATGATAATGTTGGCACAGTTGATCGTGCCCAGACCGAAGACCAGGCTGTTTGAGATGGTGAGTTTCCCAAGCGTCGTCTCCGGCTTGTTCGTGCAGTTGTTGATGAGCGTGATGCCATTGAATGTCAGGGAGGCGCTGGTGCTGCCGTCCATGGCGTGGTCGCCGCGGAGCGTCAGCTTTTCACCACCGGACTGCCCCTTGATGGTCAGACCGCCCGAACCCTTGAGCGTCCAGACCGCATCGGTGCTGCCTTCGTTGGACCTCATGACACTCTCAGTGTTTTCCATCAGCACGATGGAGAGCTTCGAGCGGTCATCCAGCTCCACGCGCTTGTTCGGACCGCTCAGGTCCAGTCCGTTGAGCTTGACCTCCGCCTCGCCGCCTGTAAGCATACGGATGCCGAAGTCTGTGATAAACTTCCAATCCGCCTGGAGCTTGACGTCCTTCTCAGGGTGATAGTCGATCCAGGTGTCCTTTGCAGAGTCCCCCAGATAGCCCGCACAGAGCGCGGTGTTGTCTCCGCCGGGTGTGCCGCGGAAGGCGAGCACGCCCGAGGCGAGGAGCAGGTTGAGCAGGATCATCTTGCCGCTGGCGCTGTTGTCGGCGGTGGTGATGATGGGCGCGCCCTTCTGCGGATCATGGATGAAGCCGACCGGCGAACTGCCGTCGTCCTGAAAGCCCTCCACGCTCATGATCTTTGTACCAGCCGGAAGCCAGAGGTAGACAGTGTTGTCGCCGACGAGCATGGTGAGATCCTTAATAATGTCATCGTTGACAGTGTTGGGGATATTCACGCGCAGTTGTGTGACCAACGGGCAAAAAGTCGACTGCATGGTGCCGCTGGTAGCGTCGGTGCGGTAGGTGATCATCATGAGGTTCCGGCTCTGGTTCATGTCCTCCAGCTCGACCTTTGTCCGGTAAACAGGATTGCCGCTGTGATCCGTGACACCGGTGACCGCCTTGCCGGAGGCGTCCGTCAGGTTGGCGTTGCTCCTACGGTCGATCTTCATCGTGCCGCCGGAGTGCTCCCCCTCCAGTGTGCTGCGCGTGACGCGCAGGTTTCCGGCAAAGTCGGCGCTGATCCAGCAGTTTTCAACGGATACGTTGGCTTCCGTTCCGCCGATGGTCTTACCTGCGGCGTAAACGGCGCAGTCCTTGAAATTCACAGTTGCGCCGCTTGCCGCCGAAAGACCGCCCATGAGCGCCAGTGAGGACTGCGCCATGCCCCCGCCGATGAGGTTCAGCGTGCCGCCCTGTTCCACATAGATGGTGGGTGCGCTGCCGCTTTTCAGATAGCTCTTGCCTATGAGCTTCAGGTTCAGCGTCGCGCCGCTGCGCACGGTAAGAAAGGTGTGATCGCGCACGATTGCAAGACCATCGAGCACGACGGTGTGCTCACCCTCCCGCACGTCGATGCCGTAGTAATTATTGTAGTCCGCCGCAAGGACTTTGCTGAAGCCCTCTTTGAGGTTCAGCTCCTGCTGCGTGCTGCCGGAGCTGTAAACATTCTGCTTGATGGAATCTGTATCCCCGGGGCGGTCGGCGTTGCGATAGTACCAGGTTTTTCCCTCATTATATTGACCCTTATAGTAGCTGAGTACCAGCACGGCATTTCGGATGCCGCTGATCTCCACCTCTTTTTCAGGGCTTACGGTTGTTCCGAGGATCACATTCTCGTAGATGCTGCCGTTCACCGGCTTTGTTATGACGGCCTTTGTGTATGCCGTGTCCCCATTGGTCCCGGAAAGATCCCAGCGGCCGTTGACCTTCAGCGCGCCATTTTCATTCTCGTTTGAAAGAATCGGGTTCTGTGTTTTCGCATACAGATAGCCGCCGAGGTCGACCGTCAGGTTCGAGGAAACGTAAATAGCTTCCTTGCCGTCATATTGGCTGGTCTTCGTACTGTAGCCGTTGGAATAGGCACGGACGCTTCCCCCGCCGCCGATCTCCAGTGCATTGGCCTTGATGCCGTAGCCCTGACAGCCGTCATTGCCGTTCCGACCGTCGCTCGTGGCGGTCACCTGACCGCCGACGACGCGCAGTGTTCCGCCCACAAGCAGGGCGACGGGATAGTCATTTTGGTATACACAACCCTTGGTGGTCGCATTAAGCGTGCCGTTCACTGTCAGATTGTTCTTGACATTGAGCGCGTAGAAGTCCAGATCGTTTCCCTGTGCCTCTGCGCTGACGCTCGTCCCGGCGCCAACGGCCATGCTCCGCGTCACGGTTCCATTCATGTAGCTGCGCAGTGTCAGATCCACGCTCCCGCTTGTCTCAATGCCGCCGGACTGAATGGGGAAGGTCTGGGCTTCAATGGTCAGGCTCCCGCTGCCGGAGAAGCGGACGGTATTGCCCCAGATGCCGAGATAGCGCGGCGTATTCACACCGGAAGTGGCGGGCATATACTTCAAGCTACTGGAATCACCAATGTAATTGCTGCCCTCAAGCACGATGTTCAGCGTCCCGACATTACGGCTGTCGAGAAAGACGTTATAGTATTCGAATATGCCGGGCAATTGCTCGGACGAGACCTTTGTATAAGTGTCGATCGTGCAGTTTCGCAGCGTCAGCGTCTTTGTGGCGGCGTCATACTTGAAGCCGCCGGTCGTATCGTAAGTGCTGCTTATAGAGCTTTGTGTGATGTCGAGAACGGTGCTGCCGAGGGTAATCGTGCCATTCGCCGCCCGCGCACTGATGCCATTCGCCGCCCGCATTACGGCAGGGCTTTTTTCGGCGGCTACGACATCACTGCCAAGTTCATCATCCGCTGGCGCGGATGATCCCTCGTCCTCCGCGGGGGCGTTCGGGTCTGCGTCTTCGGCGGGCACAGACGGATTTTCGTCCTCCGCAGGGGCATTCGGATCTTCGCCCTCGGTGGGTGCGTCAGGCTGCTCCTTACCAGACTGCTCCTCATCCGCGCCGCCCGGGGCGGGGACAGGGTCTTCTTCAGGGGTCGGCGTGCTGCCGGTTTCGTCCGCAAGCTTCGGAGCGCGGCAGTCTTCGGGCTGCGCGTCCTCTGCGCCGCAGACGGGACAGTCAGGGTTCATGGCCTCTTCCGTGCAGGCTGTTTCGCAGATGCATGGGGAAACATCTTCTCCCCTTCCCTCGTCATCCGCGAACGCTGTTGTGGGGATCAGGGTCAGGCACAGAGCAAACGCGGTAAGCAAGCTAAGAAATCTTCTTTTCATTGTGATCCCTCCATGATGAAAGAGTTTGGGCTTCTCCAAGGGGATACCCCCTTGCCTAAATTTGTTTTTCCGTCAAGGCTTCAAAGCCCTTTTCCGCCTGTTGGACGGTCTTTTGGATGATGCCCAAAGCCATTGTGTGAAGGTCCATCTGCAAGACGGCCGCTGTGATCGCCGCCCGCTTCTCCTTCGGTACGTCATAGAGCTTCAGCGAGCAGTCCAAGAAGCGGGAGATCTTGGCCTCCATCGTGAAATACACGTCACAGGGAACCGACATGAACCCCCGCATAATGTTGGCGGATGCGATCTCCATTTCGTAGAAGTCCTTGGGCTGCGCCTCCGGCAGATAAGGCCCGAAGATAACTTGCAGCCGTTTCGTTGTGCTTTTGTAAAGATACGCCGCGATGGAGGGCAGGGAGTATGCCATCACATACAGCTCCCGCAGCGGCTCGGTCAGCTCGGCAATGTGAAGCTGGAGGGCCGTTTCCACGGCGTACAGGAGCACAGGATCTTGTTCCCCGCTGTGCTGTCCCGCCAGAGCGAATTGCCCGCTGAACATCCGCTTTACCAGTTCCAGCAGCAGCGCCTCCTTACTGGGAAAAACATGGAAGAATGAGCTCTGTCCGATGCCCGCCGCCTTTGCGATCTCGCCGGTGGTGGTTTTCGTGTAGCCGTTTTCCAGAAACAGCGTTACCGCCCCCCGCAGGACCTTCTGCTGGGTCACCAGTCCGTTTAACAGTTTTCCTCTTGGCAAAATGATCAGCTCCTAACATCATACTTGCGATTGCGCTTTTATAATAGCATGAGCCAGTCCATCACGCAAGAAAAATTTGGGGCGCCATGCCAGAAAAATTGGAGCCCCCTGTTCCTGACCCACTTTTGACCCGGAATGGGATTGTTAGCGTTCGCCAGGAAAACCACTGCGGGCTCAACTGAAATCGCTAATCAAAGCTCAGATAGAAAAACCAAACAACCCAGATTGGCAAATAAATATTATTCTTCTTGCTGGTCAGCCAGCAGCTCAACGGCCTTTACTTTGCCAGTCTGTACAGAAACTGTATCCAGTTTCTTCCCGCGGAAACTCTCGCCCCGCAGCTTGAATACCGTAGCTTCATCAAAGATGCGGTCCAGCGCACACAGAAGTGTAGAGTCCTCACGCCAGAGAGCCGAATTTTTGTTGCTGGTGAAAATCATGTTAAAATTGCCTTCCTTGTTGTAGCGACGGTCGATCAGGTCAAAGAACAGCCGCGTATTCAAGCCGGAAGCGACACGGTGCTGCGGTTTTATCTGCGCCAGACCGTCAGCAAGGACGGCGGCGCAGAGGTGCTCTGCTCCCCTGCCGGTCTTATCACTGAAAGCGACTGCGGCCCGGTGCGAAGAAAGGTGCTGGCTACCGGCGTGCCATCCCGAGCCGTCACCATACCTGCGTCGGAGCTGCAAGCCTATCTCAACTCCCTTCCCCGCTTGCTGACTGAGCATCATGACATCACTCTCAGCGGAACGAATTCCGACATTGTTTACGTGAAGGACTTTCACGGCTATGGCAGCCTCTCGTTCCACGCGAACAATTTGGGAGACTGCGTGTTTACGCGGGGCTTTACGCTGAAAAACTGCAGTGCGCCGGTGATAATGGAGAAGCTGAAATGGGAACTTGGATCAAACATACCGTATGGTGAAAGCTGCGTCTACTGCTCGACCAGCGAGGTCATGGCGCGGGAGTGTTCCTTTACCGGCTATGTGTCGCCTAACGGAGGACAGGTCGGGCGTGCCGCAACAACAGTCAACCGCGGTTGTTGTGATCTTTGGGATTGTAAATTTCATAATTTTGAAATGGTTATCAACTGTTTTGGTGCCGGGCATATCGACATAATCGAAACAGAACTAGGGGGAGAATACGGCGGCAGCAAGTACGGCGTATTTACCGATCTCGGTGGGGTGGCCATGCTTCCGGACAAGGTCCCAGCCACGCTGGGCAGCGGCGGAAATGTAACGAGAAACGGCGGCGTGATTATACAGGGCGGTAAATTTATATAAGGAGAAACGGCATGATCTTGTATTTATACAAGCTTGGGACAAATACGCCCGCGCTGACCATCAAAAACGCGCGGAGTTACATGGCAGACAGCGTGACGGACGAGGATGGGGCGGTATATAGACCCTTGGCGGAGGGCTATGAGTTGTCCGGCAAGGCGGACTGCTCGGAGACCCTGCGGGCCGACTACCGCGCGGCGCATCCCACACAGGAGACCCGGCTGGAGGAGCTGGAGACGCTGGTGGCGGCGCTGCTGTTCGGAGGTGAGGGCGTATGAGTACGGCTGTGGCGCTGGTGTGCCGCGTTGCACGGCGGAGAGTGGAGCGGGGCGAGGATTCATTTCATCGCCCTGCTCCCGGATGTAGCTAAACAGGGCGATCCGATCGAAGGAATTTCCGTTGCAGGTTTCCAGCATCCGGCAGCCAGCGTCGGACAGCTCCACACCGGCATAGAGATGAATCCCACCGAAGAACTCATGACAGAGCCAGCCGTCACGAGCCTTTCCCTGCTCCCAATCTACTTTTTGCAGTCCCAGCATTTCCGCCAAATCAACCCAATTATGTATTTTTGAGGTAAATCGGAGATAGTCAATCAGTATCTCTATAAAATCACCCTTAAACCATTGATATGAAAGGCTTTGGTACAAACCACCATGACTAATAGCACCCCCGTGCTACCAGCCGGGGGTCAAGTGCGGTTTCCTGCACTTTTCCGGCGTCTTACAGTTCCGCAGCCGCAGCCGTGCCAGGCTGCGACGTGCCAGGCTGCGAATTTTGTATGACAGTGAGTACAGCGACGAGCCGACGCATCAAGCGCTTTTTCACTTGCTGGTCATGCACGTCGGGGCCGCCGTTCCCCGGGGCCCCACCGCTCGCGCGGTTCCCCTCGGCACAGACGTCCCCGCCTGCGCTGACCATATCGCTGAAGAGCTTATAGCTGTCGTAGACCTTGCTGTACTTCTTGTGATACGCGAAAATCTGCTTACTGAGCATGAGCTTGTTGCCGCCGTACCAATATTCGATCGCCACGAACCACGTCATGCCGGTCAGGGAGATCAGCAGACCGCCGAAACCGTAGTTGTTCAGCTTCCGGTGCTGGGAGAACAGCGTCACCCAAGCGCCGCGATCCTTCCGCCCGAAGTCCCGGCAGTTGAAGATGATCTGACACTCGTCAATGATGACCATGGTCTGACCCTCAACGCCGATTTTGTGATGCTCCAACGCGTATTCTACCAACCGCTTGGCGGTCAACTCGGAGTTACCAACGGCATGGCAGATGGCACCTTCGGCGTCAACAGCACCTGCACCCGTGGGCAGAGTGTGACGTTCCTGTACCGTGCGCTGGGCACGGCTCCCAGCACGGTCAACGGCTTTACCGATGTGGCGGCTGATTCCTTCTGCGCTGGCGCTGTGGCATGGGCAGTGGAGAACGGCGTGACCAACGGCACGTCCGCTACCACGTTCAGCCCCGCCGATGGCTGCACCCGTGCACAAATCGTCACGTTCCTGTATCGTGCCTATCAGGGCAAGTAAATCCCTATAAAATGAGCAGTTCCCCGCCACTCGGCGGGGAACTGCTCTATGCAAAGCGAAACTTGACATCACGAAAGAAATCGCTATAATGAAAATAGAAAGAGGCGCTACCGGCAGACGGTTAGCTCCCCACTTGGTTAAGAAGTAACCGCTTGCTTGGAGGCTGGGCGGTTACTTCTTTTTTGCCTGAATGAACAGGCTGCAAATACCGATGATGACAAGGCAAAGTTGAAGAACTTCGGATGTACTCATGAGTAGCCCCCTTTCGCAAGATCAGGGGGCAAGAAGTTACCCCCGGAAATGGGGGCCAAACCGCCGCCGTTAACTGGTAGCGCCACGGTGAGCATATCATAAAGAACGACAAAATGCAACTTTTTACGCTGTTCCGAAGCCAGAATAAGGGGCTGATTTCTACCCCTATATTTACCCCTAACAGCTTTTATAACAGCTTACCGTATTTTACAGAAAAACCAGCAAACCCTTGAAAAAACTACATTCTTTTACGCGCATTTTCTTTATTTTACACCTCTTTGAAATTTCATTGTATTATCTCCTCGCATTCTTGTATTTTTCGCTGGTATAACGCAATTATACCGAACCTGCGGCAAAATAGCAACATATCAGTACGCTCCGCAGGAGATCAGTCAATTTTGGAGGTTCTCCCCGCCGTCACACAGCATCGTACCGCCGCTTCCGGCTTTTGGGAGATTCCGGGAGCGTCATGGCCAGTTGCCCGGAGGAGCCGGCCCATACCCGCAGCCGATAACGCCGCCCGGACCGCCAACACAGTTTCCCTTTCTGACACGCAGTCTTTGTGATCTGCGTGTCGCGCTCTCATACTTACGAGGTCTTGATCTCGTTTTCCGCAAAATACCGGCGGCCGCATCCGTGTCTGCCAGTGTTTAAGCGGGCTGTATATGTCTCACGTGAGTTTTGGCCGGGTGTTTCTGTCGGGCGCCGCACGACCTTGTCTCGCGTGAAAAAGGCAGCTGCCACAAAAATAAGCCTTTTCGCTTACTTGTGGCAGATGTTCTGCTCTTTGTGCGGTCTTATCTCAACGAATTTATCAGGACGCTTCCATCAATGTGCTGAGCTGGTAGACTTTCTGGCTGGACTTTTCGCCGGTCTTCCAGAAGAATTTGCCGGTGAAGCCATATACAATGGCCAGCACAGGGCACAGCCAGCAGAACATGGCAAAGGGCAGATACGACATGGTGGAGACCCCCAAGGTGCCCGCCATATAGGCGCCGCACAGAGACCACGGAACCAGAGGGCTGATGATCGTGCCGGAGTCCTCCAAGGTACGGGAGAGGGTCTGGGGCAGGAGGTTTTTCTTCTTGAACTCGCCGATATACATTCTGCCGCCCACCACAATCGCCAAGGTCTGAGATGCCGTTGCCATCAGCAGCAGCGTGCACGTCAGGACGACAGCGGTGACAAGCCCGCCGGTAGACTTCACCAGAGGGTCCATTTTGGATAGCAGAGCCTCCAGCAAGCCGGTCTTTTCCATGATGGAGCCGTACAGCATACCGAGGATGCCCAGAGCCGCCGTCCACAGCATACTTTGCAGCCCGCCTCTGTTCACCAGCCGGTTGAACTCGGGCAACGCGGTGTCAATGGAGAATCCGCTGTCCAGAATATTCAAAATACCGGAGAGCGACTGCCCCTGAACGAGCATCGCCAACACCACAGCCACCAGAGTGGAGACCATCAGCGCGGGAATGGAGGGACACTTGCAGACCGCCATGACAATGACCACCACGGCGGGCATCTACGGCAGTTCTCTTTCCAGAGTATATCACATAGGGAATTTCACTTTTACATTCAAGTGCGAAACGCTGTAAAGCATATATACTATACACTGATTGGAACTGAAAACTTAGAACGCTTTCTGCGAATCTGTATGTCCCTGCGCAGACAGTCCATGCATATGGCAAATGGGATTTGATTGAGTTTCAGAGCGGTTTGTGCTACAATCATTCTGAAGCTATCTGCCATTCAGGATACAAACGCCACAGAAAGTCCAGAGGGATCGTCAGCATGAC
>OGGS01001995.1_pt1 | contig 12335 bp, 9 predicted proteins | sample 1571281 | NCBI WGS metagenome assembly OGGS01 (sample SAMEA2582042, study PRJEB24529) | metagenome | biome: Human gut stool | place: China | collected 2011 | reverse complement strand
GTTTCGGTCTGAGCCGGCTTTGCAGAAGTGCATGCCGTCAGCACCAGCGGCAGCACCCTCGGCACCCTGCTGGGCGTAGAGGACCTGGCCGATCTTCTGGGCGGAGGTCATCAGCTCGCTCTGGGCGGACTTGATCTTCTCAATGTCCTCACCCTTCAGGGCTTCCTTGAGCTCGTTGACCTTATCGGTGACTTCCTTGGCCACATCGTCGGAGAGCTTGTCTTTATTGTCGTTGACGAGCTTCTCGGTCTGGTAGGCGAAGGATTCGGCCTGGTTGCGGGTCTCGGCGTCTTCCTTGCGCTTCTTGTCTTCGGCTTCGTGAGCTTCGGCTTCCTTGACCATGCGGTCGATTTCGTCCTTGCCCAGGCCGGAACCGCCGGTGATGGTCATGGACTGTTCCTTGCCGGTGCCCTTGTCCTTGGCGGACACGTGCACAATGCCGTTGGCGTCGATATCGAAGGTGACTTCGATCTGCGGAACGCCACGCGGAGCCGGAGCGATGCCGGTCAGCTCGAAGGTGCCCAGCGGCTTGTTGTCGCGAGCGAACTCACGCTCGCCCTGATAGACCTGGATGAGCACGGACGGCTGATTGTCTTCCGCGGTGGAGAAGACTTCCGAGCGCTTGGTCGGGATGGCGGTGTTGCGATCGATGAGCTTGGTCATGATGCCACCCTTGGTCTCGATGCCGAGGGACAGCGGGGTCACGTCGATGAGCAGCACGTCCTTACGGTCGCCCTTGATGACGCCGGACTGCACGGCTGCGCCGACGGCCACGACTTCATCCGGGTTCACGGACTGGTTGGCTTCCTTACCGCCGGTAAGCTCCTTGACGAGCTCCTTGACGGCCGGCATACGAGTGGAACCGCCGACGAGCACCACATGGTCGATGTCGGAAACACCGATGCCAGCGTCGTGCAGCACGTTGTTGAACGGCGTGCGGCAGCGGCCCAGCAGGTCGGAAGTCATTTCCTCGAAGTGCGCACGGGTCAGGGTCTCGTCCAGGTGCACCGGGGTGCCGTCAGGGGTCATGGCCAGATACTGCATGGAGATGGAGGTGCTCGAAGAGGAGCTCAGCTCCTTCTTGGCCTGCTCTGCGGCTTCCTTCAGGCGCTGCAGGGCGATCTTGTCCTTGCTCAGGTCGATGCCGTACTTGTTCTTGACTTCGCCGACGAGCCAGTCGATGATCTTCTGATCCCAATCGTCGCCGCCCAGGTGGTTGTCGCCGTTGGTGGCCTGCACCTGAATGGTGGAGAAGCCGTCGTCGTCCTTGCCGATCTCCAGCAGGGACACATCGAAGGTGCCGCCGCCGAGGTCGAAGACCAGGATGGTTTCGTCTTCCTTGCCCTTTTCGAGGCCGTAGGCCAGTGCGGCTGCGGTCGGCTCGTTGATGATACGCAGCACGTTCAGGCCTGCGATGGTGCCGGCGTCCTTGGTGGCCTGACGCTGGCTGTCGTTGAAGTAGGCAGGCACGGTGATGACGGCCTCGGTGACGGGCTCGCCCAGGTAAGCCTCGGCGTCAGCCTTCAGCTTCTGCAGGATCATAGCGCTGACCTGCTGAGGAGTGTACTCCTTGCCATTCAGGGTCACCTTGTGGTCGGTGCCCATGTAACGCTTGATGGAAGCCACGGTGTTTTCGGGGTTGGTGATGGCCTGACGCTTTGCGACCTGGCCGACCAGACGGTCGCCGGTCTTGGTAAAGCCGACCACAGACGGGGTGGTGCGTGCACCCTCAGAGTTTGCGATGACAACGGGCTCGCCGCCCTCCATGACAGCCACGCAGCTGTTGGTAGTACCAAGGTCGATACCAATGATCTTACTCATAATGAAAGCTCCTCTCAAATTCAGAACGTTTTTTGTTTATATGATGCTCAAATGTTACCAAGCGGATGTTATATTTGAAAACCCTTGCGGGGTCTTGCAAAATCACTCTGCCACAACAACGGTGGCATGGCGGACGATCTTATCGCCCAGCTTGTAGCCCTTCTGGTAAACCGTGATCACGGTGCCGCTCTCCTGCCCATCGGGGGCGGGGATCTGCTGCACGGCATTCATAAAGTTGGGGTCAAAGGGCTTGCCCAGCGCCTCGATCTCCTCCACATGGAGGGCATTCAGCGCCTTGGCTGCTTTGTCCAGCGTCATGGTCACGCCCTTCTTGTAATTCTCGTCGGTGGTGGGGGCGTTGGCCGCCATCTCCAGCGTATCCAGAATGGGGATGATCTGGTTCACGGCAAAGGACACGCCGTCGTTGAACTTCTGGTCAGCCTCACGAGTGGAGCGCTTGCGGTAGTTCTCATACTCGGCGGCCATCCGCAGCAGCTGATCCTTGGCCTGATTGGCATTCTTCTCAGCCGCGTCCAGCTTTGCCTTCACGGCCTCCAGCTCCCGGGCCTTCTTGTTGAAGAAGCCATCTTTTTTCTTGGGGTCTGCCGCTTCAGCATTCGTCTCGGGAGCCGCTGCCTGCTCAGGTGCAGTTTCCGGGGCGGCCTGCTCGGCGGTGTTGGGCTCCACGGCAGGTTCTTCTGCCTGCGGGGTCTTTTTTGTTTCTTCGCTCATTCCAGGTCCTCCTTATAGATCACAGTCCGCCGGGGTGCGGCTGCCTGCGGGGTATCTTTTCGTTTGCCGCTCATTCCTTCGCCAAGCTGATCGGCAAAGGTGTGGAGCAGCGGCATCAGCTTCTGGAAGGGCATCCGGGTGGGGCCGATGAGGGCCACGGAGCCCCAGAGGCCTCCGCCCACCAGATACCGGTCACTCACGATGCACAGGCCGGGGATCTGAGGTTCCAGATCCTCGCCCAGCAGGATGCTTTCGCTCTGCTCTGCCGGGGGTGCAATGAGGGCGGCGGCCTGCTCTTCGTCGTTCAGCAGGCTCAGGATGCTGCCCACCTTGCCGTCCAGCTGGGGCCAGTCCAGCAGGTACTGCTCACCACCCAGATACACATGGGGCTGGGTGGAATCCTGCAGGATGGCGGCAGCGGCGCTGATCACCGGCACCAGCTCCGGGCTGATTTGGCTGCACAGCTCTGCAAGGAGCCTGGGCGACAGATCAACAGGAGCCACAAAGGTCAGGTTCCGGTTGAGCAGGGCGGCAAGCGCCGCTGCATTTTCCCGGGAAAGACCGGTGCGGACCCGCGCCACACGGGTGCGGACATAACCAGCAGTGGTCACAGCCAGCACCGCTGCGGCGCTGCGGCCCACCTGCACCACCTCGTAATGGGCGATGCAGAGATCCTCAGCACAGGGAGTGCTGACAGCGGCAGTGCAGCCGCTGATGGCGGCCAGTGCCTTGGCGGCACCCTGTGCCAGCTTTTCCGGCTCATGGTCAAGGCTTGCGAACACCGCGTCCACACGGGCGCGGGTCACACGGTCCAGCGGCTGGTCATCGGTGAGAAGATGATCCAGATAATAACGGTAGCCCTTGGCACTGGGGACACGGCCTGCGCTGGTGTGGGGCTGCTCCAGCAGACCCAGCTTGGTCAGCGCGGCCATCTCGTTGCGCAGCGTGGCACTGGAAACTGCCATATCAAAGTAGTTTGCCAGCACACTGCTGCCCACGGGCTCGCCCTCGAGGCCATACAGCGCAACGATCGCCTGCAAGACACGCTGTTTGCGTGCATCCATCGTCATAGCGCCTGCCTCCTTCGTTCGCTTTTTGTTCTTTAGCACTCCTTCTTCCTGAGTGCTAAGACCATTATATCCAATTTTGCGGCGCTGTCAATAGCTTCTCAGAAAAGTTTTGAAAGATTCATAATTCTGTCATAAAGGCCGCACAAAAAAGAGCCGCCCTGCGGCGGCTCTCCTATATAATAGATCATTCCTCCATCTGCTTTGCCAGAAATGCCGCCGCCACGTTCACCGCCTTGAGCTGGGCGGCATCAGGCTGGGCAGTGCGGTCCTCCGTAAGCAGGCCCACACTGCCGGTGACATCCCCCGCCGCAATGATGGGCACGGCACACAGCAGCACCCGGGGCGAGCCCTCACAGGGCAGCAATGCCTTTTCGGGGCTGCCATCGCTCTGGTAGGGTTTGCGGCTGTCCATCAGCTTTTCCAGCGGCTGGCTCACGCTGCGGTCTGCCAGATCCCGCCTGCCCGCACCGGATGCCGCCAGAATGCGGTCCCGGTCTGAGACAAAGGCTGTCAGGGCAAAGCACTTGCTCAGCACATCCACATACTGGGCCGTCACCCCGCTCAGTTCCCCCATGGGCGAATACTTTTTGAAGATGACCTCGCCGTCCCCTGTTGTGAAGATCTCCAGCGGGTCTCCCCTGCGGATGCGCTGGGTGCGGCGGATCTCCTTGGGGATGACCACCCGCCCCAGCTCATCGATGCGGCGCACGATGCCGGTTGCTTTCATAAGGTTTCCTTCCTTTCCATGTTCCGGTTTTGCTTCCAGATTTCTGTGAAGTATGGTTATTCTGTGGAAACAGGAAGGGAATTATTCATTCAGCTCCGGCCGGAGCCTTACCTGCGCACATACTGCGTCTTTCTGCCCGCGCCAATCCTCTCCAGAACGCCCTCCTCTGTCAGTTTTTTCAGCGCGCTTTCAATCGAGCTTGTACCAAAGCCCGGGCAGGCCTCTGCGGCCTCCTGTTTTGTAAAGGATCCCAGCTTTTCCATCGCATAACTGCGCACTCGTTCGTACGCCGTCACGCGCTTCTGTCCTCCGCCAACCAGATCGACCCGCTGCTCAAAATCCTGATAACAGGAGCAGATCACCGCCAGCATATATTTGATAAACGGTGTCGGGTCATTTTCCTCCTCATGCCAGTGCTGATCAGCCTGCGCCAGTGCTGCATAGTACTCATCCTTAGTCTCTGCAATTGCTTTTTCAATGCTGATGTACTGCCCCACAACATATCCATTCTGATACAGCATCAAAAGGGTCAGCAGCCGGCTCATTCTGCCGTTACCATCATTGAAAGGATGGATACAGAGAAAATCCAAGATAAAACAGGGGATCAAAAGCAGGGGATCAACGAGTTCTCTGTGCAGCACATCCTGATAAGTACGGCAAAGTGCCTCCACAGCACCCGGTGTCTCGTATGGTTCCAGCGGGCGGAACAGCACATGGCGTTCCCCGCTGGGAAGGGTCATATCGATCTCATTGGGTGTAGTCTTAAAATGTCCTCGATAGGTCAAATTCGTATATTTCAGCAGATCACGGTGCAGTTGCAGGATGTACCCCGGCTCTACCGGAATATAGGCATAGTTCTCGTGGATGAGATTTAAAACATTCCGATATCCCAATATCTCCATTTCGTCCCGGTTACGTGGAGTCGTTTTATCTTCAACCAGCTGTTTCAGGCGTGCATTGGTCGTGATGATCCCTTCGATCCGATTGGAGGACTCTGTACTTTGGATCTTTGCGATCTCCACCAGCCGCTCCAATTCAGCGGGCCTTTGTTTCAGATATAGTTCCTGCCGCCCCTTGCATTCATGGATCTTCGCAACATAAGACAAGACCTCATTATCCCAGGAGTATTCTGCAATCTTTTTATAATCAAATGTACGCATGATTCACCCATTCCTTCTCCCAGCCCGTTCTTCCTTCTCCCAATTATACGCTCATTTTGGGAGAAAGCACAAGAAACTGGGAGAAATCTTTTATCGTTCTCGTCACTCGCAGCTCCGGCCGGAGCGCTGCTTATCCTCATACATCCGGTGGTCGGCCAGAATGCGGATGGCACGCACATCGTCGCTGTCGCAGGGGTAGACCGCACAGCCGCAGCTGGTGCCAACCTGCACCTCTGCATCCTTCAGGCGGTAAGGCTCCCGGATGGCTGCCTTGATCTTTTCCACCCGGCTCTTGCAGAACCCCTCCGTTACGGTTCCGTTGACGATGAGGGCGAACTCATCCCCGCCGATGCGGAACACCGCATCGCTCTCCCGCACGCAGCCCCGCAGGCGGCTGGCCACCTCCTTGAGCAGCTGGTCGCCCACATCGTGGCCGTAACGGTCGTTCACAGGCTTGAAACGGTCAAGGTCGAGGTAGAACAGGACAAACGGTGTCCTGTTCAGCTCGTTTTCTTTCAACAATGCGTCAAAATAGCGTTCATTATACAGTCCGGTCAGGCCGTCGGTGTTGGCCAGGTCCTCCATCTGCTGGCGGGCCTCCCCTTCCTGCCGGAGGGCGCGCTCCTTTTCCTCCACGCGCAGGCGGGCATCGGTGCGGACACCGTGCACCAGCACGATGCCTGCGCAGAAGAACAGCCCAGCCAGCAGCAGGATGGTGGCGTTCTGGATCTTCCGCATTCCACTGTCCACCACGCCACGGCCGACGATGCCCACAATGGACAGATGCTGAAAGCCCACAGGCTGGTAGACCAGATAATAGCTCTTGCCCTCAAGCCAGTAGGAAAGGCTGCCGCTGCGGCCCTCTGCCACGTCCTGCCGGGCCCGGGTCAGTGTACCCGCATCCACCTGCTCATAGGTCTCCAGCAGGTTGCGGGTGCCTTCGTCATAGAACTGCTGCCGGATGTACAGGACGTACCAGCACAGACCTGTCACCACGACCATCGCCAGCAGCAGCGCAGCTGCCGTCCATCTTTCTTTTTTCTTCCACATATTCAGCTTCTCCTCAGCAGAGTCCCAACTCTCTGCCCTTTTCCGGCCGCATTTCCACAGCCTGCGAAACCACGCAATTCCGTCGAATCAACACTACCAAATTCTGCTTTTTCTGTCAAGGCTTTCGTCAAAGATTATTCGCTGCAAATTTGGGGCATTCTTCTATCCTTTTGCTGCTGTGTATGTTATAATAAAATGTATGGATTTCTGAGGGGGTGCTCTTATGCAGCAGATCGTGATATTGGGCGGCGGTGCAGCGGGCCTTGCCGCCGCATTGGCCGCCGCCCAGTCTGCCCCGGCAGGGGCAGTGCGGGTGACGGTGCTGGACCGCAACCCCAGGTGCGGCAAAAAGCTGTTGGCCACCGGCAACGGCCGCTGCAATCTGGACAACACCGGCATTGCACCGGAGCAGTATTTCACCGCTGACCCCGCCGCCCTGCGGCCCCTGCTGGCCGCGGTGGATGCCGCCGCACCGCTGGAATGGTTCGCGGCACTGGGCCTGTACACCCGCACCGATGAGGCCGGGCGGGTGTACCCCTACTCCAACCAGGCCGCAGACGTGCTGGCCCTGCTGGAAGGCCACCTTGCCCGGCTGGGCGTGGAGGTGCGTACCGGCTGCACTGTGCAGACCCTGAGCCAGAACCGCAGCGGCTACACCATCCTGTGCGAGGATGCCGAGGGTCAGGACCAGACCCTGCGGGCCGATGCCGTCATCTGCGCCATGGGCGGCAATGCCGGGCCGCAGTTCGGCACCGACGGCTTCGGCACCCGATTCGCCGCCCAGTGCGGCGGAAAGCTGGAGCCGCTGTACCCCTGCCTGACCGCCCTGCAGACAGCAAAGCCCAACCGATCTCTGGCCGGCATCCGGGCCAAGGCCGCTGCCACCCTGCTGGACCTCGACCGCCACTGCACCGTGGCTGTGGAAAACGGCGAGGTGCAGTTCACGGACTACGGGCTTTCGGGCATCTGCATCATGCAGCTGTCCGGCCATCTGGCCCCGGGGCGGGGGCCAAAGCGCCCGGCCGTTGAGCTGGACCTCTTCCCCATGCTGGACGAGACTGCCCTGACCGCCCTGTTTGCGGCCCGGGTGCCCCTGCTGCCGGGCAAGGCACCTGCGGATTTCTGGACAGGTCTGCTCAATCCCAAGCTGGGCCGCGCCCTGTGGGCAGCGGCAAAGCTGCCTGAAAAACCGGTGGACACCCTGCCGGATACCGCCTGGCAGGTGCTGGCCAACGCGGCCAAGCACTGGCTGTTCGAGGGCCTGACCCCCTGCGGCTGGAAGCAGGCCCAGACCACCGGCGGCGGCCTGAGCCTGGCCGAAGTGACCCCCAGCTTCCAGTTCAAGGGCTGCCCCGGCCTTTACTTTGTGGGCGAAACGCTGGACTGCGCCGGCAGCTGCGGCGGCTTCAACCTGCACTGGGCCTTTGGCAGCGGCATCGCCGCCGGGCGTGACGCGGTGCGGAGCCTGAAGCGGCCTGCCCCGAAGCCAAATAAAAAGAAGCGATAAAGAATGACCCTCTCCATCCCGCATCTGACAGACAGACTGCATGGACGGAGAGGGTCATTTTCGTTTCAGATACGCTTGTGTCTCCCGGACCACCACTCCCGAAAGCCCCACCACGCCCACAAGATTGGGCAGCATCATCAGGCCGTTGAAGGTATCGGAGAGCGCCCAGGCCAGATCCAGCTTCATCACAGCACCCACCAGCACCATGGCCGCAAACACCAGTTTATATCCTGCGGCGGCACGCTCCCCCAGCAGATACACCACTGCCCGGGTGCCGTAATGGCTCCACCCCAGCGTAGTGGAATAGGCAAACAGCAGGACCGACACCGCGATGAACTGCGGCCCGAACGCCCCGAACACTGTGGAAAAGGCCTGCCCCACCAGTGCGGAGCCTTCCATGTCGGTCAGGGCCGCACCGGTGTCCAGATCCACAAGGCCGCTGGTGAGTGCCACAAGGGCCGTGAGGGTGCAGACCACCATGGTATCTGCAAACACCTCGAACATCCCCCACATTCCCTGCTGGACAGGCTCCTCCACGTTGGCCGCGCAGTGCACCAGCACCGACGCGCCCAGTCCTGCTTCGTTGGAAAAGGCTCCCCGCTTGAATCCCCAGCTGATGGCCCGGGCCATGCCGTAACCCAGCACCCCGCCCCCGGCGGCCTGCAAGCCAAACGCCCCCCGGAAAATGGCCGCGAATGCCGCCGGAACAGCCGCCCAATGGACACAGACCACGGTCAGCGCCCCGAACAGATAAAACAGGGCCATGAGCGGGACGATGGCCTCCGTGACTGCGGCCACCCGCTTCAGCCCGCCCAGTATGACCCGCCCGGTGAGCAGGGCCAGCACGATGCCCGTTGCCACCGGCGGCACCCGGAACACTGCCTGCAGATTGCCCGCAATGGAGTTGATCTGGCTCATATTCCCCATGCCGAAGCTGGCCAGCACGCAAAAGCAGGCAAACAGCACCGCCAGCGCCCGGCCAAAGCCGCCGCCCAGCCCCTCGGCCAGATAGTACATGGGTCCGCCGCACCATCTTCCGGCGGCATCCCGGCGGCGGTAGCAGATGCCCAGCACGTTCTCGGCATAGCTGGTCATCATCCCCAGCAGGGCCATGACCCACATCCAGAACACAGCCCCCGGCCCGCCTGCCAGAATGGCCGCCGCCACGCCCACGATGTTGCCGGTGCCGATGGTCGCCGCCAGCGCCGTGCAAAGGCTCTGGAACTGGCTGATGGCTTCATCGTCCGTGTGGGCGGTCACATTCCGATCCAGGAAGATGGCCCCGATGGTGTGCCGCATCCAGTACCCGAAATACCGCAGCTGGAAAAAACCGGTGCGCACTGTCAGCAGGCAGCCGGTGCCAAACAGCAGCGCCAGCCCCACCGGCCCCCATACCACACCGCCGACCACCGCATTCACCCGCGCCAAGCTCTCCCACATACACAAACGCCCCCCGTGCTCTACTGTATGGCACAGGGGGCGTTTTCATGCCCGGGCAGCGGTTTCTGTATAAAAAAGCGCATCCCGGCCCACCCTGTTCCAAAACGGAACGGAGGAACACGGGATGCACAAGAACGGTTGGAGGCCCTTCTGGGCGGCTTTGGGGGCGGCACTTCTGGTGCTGCTGCCGCTGGTGGGCGGCACAGTCCTGCTCACCCGGCAGATGGTGCGCACCCGTATCCAGACCGCCCAGCCCCAGAGCGGGGTGCCCATCCAGTTACCCCGGGCCGAGCACCGGATGACTCTGCTTCTCTGCACCGCCGGGGAGCAGCCGGGCTTTTTGCTGGTCTACCTGAACGCCGCCCAGAACAGCCTGAACCTGCTGGCCGTGCCGGGGGAGCTGACCGTGCCCTTCAACGGAGAGACTGCCAGTCTTGCCCACTGCTACGGAGCGGCGGGGCCCGCCCGGTGCCGTCAGGCGCTTCTGGAGGTGCTGGGCCTGCCGGAGGATATGCTTTATCTGGCGCTGTCCCCCGCCGTGCTGGAAAAAACCGCTTCCCGTTACGGGCCGGTGCGGGTGGGGTTTTCGGGGGCACTGACTGCCGATGAGCTGGCCGAAACCGGGCTTTCCGCCGCCGTGCAGAGCATTTCGTCCAAGGAGGCCCACGCTCTGCTCTCCGGCTGGGATGCGGACGGCATCCTGCCGCCTGCCCGCCGGGCCGCCGCCCGGGCGGCAGTATGGGAAGCCTTTTTCCGGCAGGACCTCGCCCTGCTGCCCGCCACCCTGCCGGATGCCCTGCGGGCCAGCAGCACGGCCCTGCTCACCGACTTTGCAGCGCAGGATTACACCCTGCTGGGCACGGTCCTGGAGTTTCTGGCCAACAACAGCGCCCTCCCCCACGCCGAGGCCCTGCCCGGGGCGTGGGATGCAAAGGCGGGCACTTACACGGTCACAGACGCTTCCCGGGCGGCGGTGCAGACCTTCCTCAGCGTTTCGCCCGCCTCGGGGAATGATGCCTCGCTCAGGGAGCCATAGCCCAGCACAAACGTACCAGAAAAGTCCTGTTCCCCGCCGGTCAGGTCATAATCGCTCAGCAGGCTCAGAGCCACGCCCTGCGCCTTTGCGGCGGCGTGAAGGGCGGCATCCGGCGGGGCATTTTTCAGCCTTGCCAACAGATGCAGGCCGGTGTGCAGGCCAGTCAGGGTCAGCTCGTCCGGCGCAAAGGCAGCGCGCAGAGAGGCAGCCAGCGCATCCCGCCGGGCCTTGTAGGCCACGCGCTCCCGGGCAAGATGCCGGGTAAAGTAGCCCTCGCGGATGAAGCGGGCCAGGGTCTGCTGCTCAAACCGGCTGACGGTGCCGGAATAGATCCGGTACTTTGCCCGCCAGGCGGGCAGCAGCTGCCGGGGCAGCACCATGTAAGCGATGCGGATGCCGGGGGCCAGACTGCGGGAGCAGGTGGAAAGGTAGACCACCGGGCCGTCGGCCCCGGCCATGCCCTGCAGGCTGGGCAGGGGGCGGGTATCAAAGCGGAACTCCGAATCGTAATCGTCCTCTATGATATACCGCTGGCCCGGGCAGCGGGAGGCCCAGTGGAGCAGCTCCGTGCGGCGGCCCGCCGGCATGGTCACGCCCGTGGGGAACTGGTGGCTGGGCGTGACATAGCACACCGCCGCGCCCGAGCCGGACAATGCCTCAACAGAAAGGCCGTCCGCATCCACAGGCAGGCAGCAGCACGCCACGCCGTTGTTTTCCAGCACCTGCTTTGCGCGTTGGTAGCCGGGGTTCTCCACCGCCGTTTTGCCGGGCAGAAGCGGGGCCAGCAGGCCCAGCAGGTACTCCATGCCGGCACCCACCACCACCTGCTCGGCGGTGCACCGCACGCCCCGGTATTCCTCCAGATAGTCCGCCAGCGCCTGCCGCAGCTCCACGTCCCCCTGTGCATCGCCATGGGTCAGCAGCTGGGGCGAGGAATAGAGCAGCTCTTTCTGCAGTCGGGCCCAGGTGCGGAACGGGAACAGCCCCGGGTCCACGCCCCGGGTGGACAGATCGAACCGGACGGGCGGCTCAGCCGCTTCCGGCTGCGGAGCGGCAGATACCGGGGGCGGCACTTCCTCGGGCCGGGTGGGCAGGGCAAGATATTCCTGTACATAAAAGCCGCTGCGCTCCCGCGGCTCCATATAGCCCTCGGTCGCCAGGATCTGATATGCCGCGTCCACCGTGTTGACAGACACCGACAGCTCTGCCGCCAGCCGCCGCTTGCCGGGCATCCGGGTGCCCGCCGGAATGGCCCCGCTGCGCATCTCGGCGGCAAGGCTCTCATAGAGCTGCTCGTACAGCGGCACCCCGCTGGCGGCATCCAGTGCAGTTGTCAGATGAAACATAAGACCCCTCCCCTTTTTGGGTGCTTTGCCAAACTGACCCCATAAAAAAACTTTATTCTGGGTATTTTCATGGTGTCAGTTTCGCGTATAATAGGAGCATACCAACCACACACCCAAATGTCAAGTAGTTTTATGGGTAAGTGGCTTTGAAACGGGCGAACGATCCTGCGGAGCAGGATGAAGGGGGTTTGCCCCGAAAAAATCGGAGGGAAAAATCATGTCTACAACTGCAATGTGGCTGCTGCTGGCTGTGGTGATCGTCGTCATCCTGTTCGGCAGTGTGCTGTACAAACGCACCTTTACCACCAAGGAGCTGGCCCTGACCGGCGTTATGGCCGCGCTGAGCCTGGTGGCATACCTGTTCTTCCGTGTGCCGTTCTACGGCGGCTCCTCGTTCCATCTGGGCAACACCTTCACCGCCCTGACCGCCCTGCTGCTGGACGGCG
>OGGS01001990.1_pt1 | contig 12366 bp, 7 predicted proteins | sample 1571281 | NCBI WGS metagenome assembly OGGS01 (sample SAMEA2582042, study PRJEB24529) | metagenome | biome: Human gut stool | place: China | collected 2011 | reverse complement strand
CTCCCCTGACCGTGTCATTGGGAAGCAGCGTGCCACCCACCTGCTGGAAGCGGCGGCGCAACAAACTCTGAACACGTGTGCCGGGCACCGAGGGAGGGATCGTAGCCACAAAGCGAAGTGGGGTCTTTACGTTTTCTTTCAACAACTTCACCACGCGGTCGTTGGCAATGCCGAGGATCGCAGGTAAGAGCAACAGATCGCAGTAGCGGGGAGTGATGGAGTTCAGCCGGTCGGCAACCTCTTTCACATGGCTGTCGTCATCGAGATATTTGGCAATATTCGTCGCTCTCATCTCAGAAGGACTGCGGCGTGCATTTTCCAACAACAGTGTCGTAAACGAGCGGGGCGTCACCTCAGCACCCATATCATGCAGGGCGTCGGCAAGATAAGGGACTGCGAAATCGAGAAATCCCACGATATTGACCAGTCCTATTTTCTTTCCTTTCAACTCCTCAGCACTGTCGACCCTGAACATGTCTTCCATCGTCAACCATGTAGGAAGCAATTTGCCTATCGGCGAGAGGCGGAAATGATTGTGATGAGCATCGCCCTGTGTGCGAACGCCGGCATCGGCAAGCAACTGACGGGCTTGCGTTGCCAACTGCTCTACATTGCCAAGACGATGATAAGGATGGCTTTCGGGAAGTGCGGCAATAGCGGCCACCGGATCACTGACCGGTTGTCCCTGCTGGTAACCCAACAGATCGAATGAGCCGGAATGGAAGTGGAGATTGCTTTCTCCTGCCGCGATGACTGCCACTCGCTTACCCTTCTGAGCCTGCGCGATGGCGCAGGTCATGCCACTCAGACCTCCACCTATTATAATAGTATCGAATTTCATAATCTACGAGAATTAGGTTTTAGTTCATTCCAAACAGTTCCTGATAGATCTTCAGCGTCAGCTGATTCTCTTTCAAAGCGTCGCCCCAGGCGATCGGTCTGTCTCCCTTCCATCGCTCCTGAACGAAGACGCTCAGATCCTCAAGACCTTTCTTTGCTTCACTATGACCGAGTTGGCACAGCACACTCGACGTGCGGCAGGCACAAAGCTCGCCTTGGCAGGTGCCCATGCCGATGCGGGTACGGCGACGAAGATTGGTCAGACCATGAACATGAAGCTTGTCGATGGCGAACTTCACCTCGCCGACACTCACCTCTTCGCACTCACAGACAAGTGCGTGGTCTTCTATCTCGTTGTAAGGAATTTCCTTCGTGAAGGTGCCATGACGCCCGATCTCCGCCATCCGGCTTGTGGACGCTGTGAGATTTCGGAAGTCTGCTTGCAGCTCACCTTTGATTTGTCCGGCACTCTCCTCGGAGCCCGGCAACGGCGTGGTGGCTGTCTCGCAAGGCTTATCAACGCCTAATTTCCTGCAGGCCAAATTGGTGGCTTGCTCTGCCATCAGACGATAGGTCATCATCTTTCCGCCCGTGACGGTGATGAATCCCTTGAGTCCATCGCGCTGCTCGTGGTCGAGGACGATGATACCACGGCTGATGCTGCGTCCCGAAGGATCGTCGTCAGAGGCTACCAACGGTCTCACGCCGGCGTAAGCGCGGAGGATGCGTGAGGTGGAAAGGCTTGGAGCCAACTGCATGCCTTCCCTGATGAGCAGATCCACTTCCTCAGGTGTAGCCCGCATGTCATCGATCTGGTCGAAAGGAACACGGTCGCTGGTCGTACCAATCACGCAGACCGCATCGTCCGGAACCAATATATCGCCATTGGCAGGCTTGCGGCAACGGTTGATCACCATGTGGTTGACACGATGTCCGAAGATCAGCAGCGTGCCCTTGGCAGGGAACATGTTGATTTTGATATCAGCGAGCCGGGCCACAAGATGTCCCCAGATGCCGGCTGCATTGATGACCAATTTACAATGGATTTCGGTTTTTTCACCCGTATGGTTATTGCGCAGATGCACGCCTTTCATCACTCCGTTCTCAATGATGAAGCCGATCACCTCCTCATAGGTAGCCGCTTCCGCACCATGACGCTTGGCGTCCAAGATGTTGGCAGTGGTCAAACGGAAGGGATCAACGGAGGCATCGGGCACGCGAACAGCACCTTGCAACGCCGGGTTCACGGCAGGTTCCGATCTGCGGGCTTCCTCAGGAGAAAGCACATCCGCACGGATTCCAGCCTTCTGACAAGCTTCTACAAACTTCTGTTGATACGCTAAGTCATCTTCAGGCAAGGTGACAAAGAGTCCATCGGTCTCTTCAACACAGTGACGGGCTATGCGGCGGAGTATCTGATTTTCCTGTATGCATTCCTTGGCAGACTCCTGATCGGTGACAGCATAACGGGCACCACTATGCAGAAGTCCATGGTTGCGGCCTGTGGCTCCATTGGTGAAATCGCGCTTCTCCACCAACAGCACCTTCAAACCACGCATGGCACAATCTCTTGCAGTACCTGCTCCTGTGATTCCTCCGCCAATGATGACAACATCATATAGATTATTCTCGTTCATGTCAAAAGACCTTTTAGGTTGATATTTTTGTCTGTCGATGCACAATCTTTCGTTTTTGCTTCGCTTATGAAACTATTACATCTTCAAACCGAAACAAAATTAAGAGAAAATCTCCATAGTTGTTTCTTTTATTAATTTTAATTAACATAAAAGTGCGTTTAGTGTATTCTGCCCTATCTCAAGGTTTCATTTTAAAGCACAAAACGAAACAAAAACTGAATTAAATCGTCACAAGCACACTTTCATCAAGCAGATTTTACAGTTATGAAAAAGGCGGAGCACGATGCTCCGCCTTGATGGGACAGTTTATTGAAAATAAAAGGATCACCTATCCTCAATAAGCCGACAATTTCTTTTCTGAAAGTTATTTATCTGTCTTCTCTGTTGTCTTATCAGTAACCTTGCTATCAGACTGGCAGCAGTTGCCCTTTGCTTGCTGGCAACACGTACCATCCTTCTGCTGTACATGGCTCATACCACGGTGCGGACGCATTTGCAGATAAGTCTTATACTGGTCTTCTGACAGGATGCCTTTCAGCTCCTTTTCATAAGCCTCGCGCTGTTCGAAGCGCTGTTTCATCTCAGCTTTCTGCTCTTCAGTGGGTTCCGGACGCTGCCCAGCATTCTTGTCCTGGACAGAATCTTGTCCCTTCTGAGGACGCGAACCGCCGAATCCTGGGCGCAGGACGCTTTCGTACTTTTTGTTCAACGCCTCCACTTTCTTCTGCTGATCGGCATCCAATCCGAGTTGCTGCGTCATCATAGTTGTCACCGTAGCCGCATCCATCTTACGGGGCTGGCGGCCGTTTGCATTCTGCGCCATGATCACTGTCATAGCGAACAGTGCCACAAGCATCAACATCATCTTTTTCATATTCATGTGTTTTATGTTTCAAAGCAGAGCAAATTGCAATTCTCTTTGTTGCTTCTTGACTACTTTGACGCACCCGGCCAGCAAGTGTTTAACGACAAAATAGTGAAAATAAGCAAACAAAACACATCAATCTCCAACAAGCGGAAACGGGGGCACGATCAGTCGCCCATCATATCCACGATAGCGCCCAGATCTTCAGGGTTGATGTCTCCCTCGACCAACACGCCCACACAATTGCTGTCGCTATACACGCAGGTAATGATTTCATGTATCAGCTCATCGTCTTTCTTGATCATCACCAGCACATCGCTGTCACCCTGCTTGGTGCGCGCATATTCTTCATAGCCCTCTTTGCTCAAGGCAGCCACTTGTTCTGCAAACTTTTTCCGTGTGCGCTTCTTGCAATTGCCCAAGCGGAGAACACGTGCAGACTTTACCTCTTTCAATACGGCAGCCACATTGTTATCCTTCACCTTGCTTCCTGCCAACGACATCAACACGCCGGGCACGCTGGTGTACTCTGCTTTCTTCTCACTGCGAAAGGCATCAAAGACTTTCTGAGCCTGTTGGGCACATGCAAACTGTGTGGCAAACACCACCAGCAGCATCAATAACATCTTCTTCATCTTCATTCGTTTTATTTCTTCCAAAACTTACATTTCATTGTTGAAAAAACGAGCTGTTCCCCTCTTTATTGTTCATCCAAGCTATTATGATAGCCGTGATACTGTATACAAAAACCATGAACAATCAGAAAAGCAGAGCAAACAACACATGCGAAAAGAGCTGTCAGACCGGCAACAGACAAAAAAGCAATAGGGGGAACCCGAAGATTCTCCCTATCTATTAATTAGGTATCAGTTATATCTCACAGACCTCCACCTGTCGGTCAAGCGTCTCGTCATCCCAAGACCGACCCTCTCTATACTAAGCGCAAGTAGCCCTATATATATAATATGTGTGGACAGTGAGTATAATCTGACTTTTGATCATCTCACTGACGATAAGCCGGATTCTGATAAGCCTGCTTTTCCTCCGTTGTCATATCCAAAGCATCGAGCTGTCCCTGAGGTATTGGGCGCAGATAATATTCCTTCGGAATGGTACGTGTATAGACTTTACCAGTATGGTCGTTGTTGCCGGCACCTGCAATGGTATATGTTCCGGCACGCTCAGCCCACTTCTGTGTGCGCACAAGATCAAACCAGCGGTGTCCCTCACCAAAGTATTCACGTCCCAACTCGTCAAGCAGGAAATCAATGGTAATCGTTTCCGGAGTGGCAGCCACCATTTCTTTGCTGTAGTCGGCGACCTTCACTTTATTCTCTGCATTGCTGTAGCGCCACTTACCGGCTCGTGCACGAATGACATTGATCATCTTTCTGGCATCGTCGTTCTTACCTAACTTCACGGCAGCCTCAGCAGCGACGAAATAGAATTCCGAGAACTTCAGAGCCACAAACGGACGTGTGCTGCCTGCATTAGGCTGTCCCAGTCCGTTGCCGTTGTCGGTACGATACGGTCCAATCTTCCAAAGGATCGGATACATAAATCGGCTGATGCCGGCAGGATCGACCACATAATCAGAGCGTCCGGGCAGTGTTCCGCCACCGATGCCATCGGCATTCTTGGAATAGTCAATGCTGCTGTTGTTGTCATTGAGGAAGGTCAGCACAGCATCTTCTGGCTTGATCTTCATGTCATTGGCATTAAGCGCTTCTTCACCCTTATACTGCGAGTCCTTGTTCCAATTGGCACGGAAGCAAGTGGTGAAGGTACCGTCGTAGCGTGAGTCCTGTGTCTTGTTGGCAAAGGTATGGGTGAAGACTTCCTGTGGAGTTGCCATACGTGTCCAGGGACGACCCAGCGCCTGCACACACTCACGGCGTACTGGATTGAACACCTTACCGTCCGTTGTCTTAGCAAGCATGTTGGGATAGTTCCAGCAGACCATCCATGAAGCAAAGTTATCAGGTGCGCCACCACTGCCTTAGGCCAGCGATCCACCGTTGTACTCCTCGCTCTTCTCGGTATGGTCAGCCCAGAGCATACACTCAGCATTGCGGTCGTTCTGTGCAAGGTTGACATCATAGTAGGTATCCATCAGCTTGTACGGACCAGGATTGTTGATTCCTTCCACCACCAGGTCATAAGCCTTTTGGAAGTACTGCTGTGCTGAGAGCCCATCAGGATCCTTCCGCTCACATTCGGGATAAGTAGGAATACCATTAGGATTCTCCAGCCACCAGCCATAAGTCAGGTAAGCCTGAGCCAAGACCAGGCGCGCCACGTCCTTTGTCACGCCGCCGCTGACACGTGGCTGCTCGGGCAGAGACGCTATGGCTTTGGTCAGATCGGGGAAGATGGCCTTCGTATATACCTCCGGCACCGTGTTGCGCTTCGATACGCGCGTAGCGTTGGAGTTGAACCTCAGCTCTCCGGCACCCAAGTCAAGCGGCACACCGCCGAAGGTCTGCACCAGTCTGAAATAGTCAAAAGCACGGAAGAAGCGAGCCTCGGAAAGCAGGCTCTCGCTGATTCCGGCCGCCTCGCCATTCTCAATGGTGCCGCTTGCTGTATTGATATAGGTGAAGGCATTGCCCCATAAAGCGTCGGAACGGCTGGGGGAAGCATTGAGCGATCCTACGCCGGAGGGGGCGGGATCCTTGAAGTTACCGTCTGCCGACTGCGCCCAAGTGTACTCGTCGGTACCCGTCTCACAGATATTATAATAGTAAGCATTGCCATACGTGTCGCGCAAATGGGCGTACAGCGCAGTGATACCACCCTCGACACCGGACTGTGTCTTAAAGAACGACGGGTCGTAGATGGAGCGGGGCTGTTCATCGAGCACATCGTTGCAAGAAGCCAGCGAGAAGAGCCCCAAGGATATAATTCCTATATTGATTAAAAGATTCTTTTTCATGATGATAGCAGATTTAGAAGGACAAGTTAAGACCAAAGAGGAAGTTACGTGTTGAAGGCGTGTTGTAGCCTACCACCGGCATGACATGCGCACCAGTGTAACCCTCCATCGTAACAGCCATTGTGCCTCCATTGTTACTCAAGGTATTGGTTTCGGGATCGAGACCACACTCATTCTTAAACGGTGAGAAGAAGACAAACGGATTCTGAACAGACACGTAAGCGCGCAACTTGCTGATGCCCAACTTCTTCACAGCGGCCATAGCACCGAAGTCATAGCCCAGGGTGATGGAGCGGATCTTCAAATAACCGGCGTCGAAATAGCCGAGCGTAGTGCCATACTTCGGGTTATCGCTTGTGGTGATGCCACCCGGTTTCGGATACTTGGCATTGGTGTTGTCCTCCGTCCAGTAGTCTACGTCAATGTTGTTTCGGCGGCCGGAGAGCATGTTCAGATAACCATTAGCAGAGTGGAGCGCGCTGATGAGCTTACCACCGATCTGGAATGAACCGATGACACTCAGGTCGAAATGCTTATAACCCACACTGGTGTTGAAGCCACCCATCAAGTCTGGCTGCATGTCCATCACCTGACGGTCATCAGAGTTGATCTGTCGCTTTGGCGAGCCATCCTCGTTGTACTCACCCGTATATTCCACTTTGATCATACCAGGATTGCCACCCGGCTCAAGGATATCCATATACTTGTCGTCTTTCTGCCAAAGTCCGATCTTCTTGTAATCATAGATGACATCAATCGGATGACCGACAAACCATCTGTTGGCCACGTCCTGCTGGGCACCGGAAGCCAAAGCGACGAGTTTGTTCTTGTTGAAATAGAAGTTCACGCCAGCGTCCCATGTCCATCCGTGATGGTCCTGAAGGATTGTACCGTTAATGGTAAACTCCATACCTGTGTTGCGTGTCTTACCGATGTTGGCAGTATAGCTGTTCACACCGGAAGTGGACGGCAGGGCCACACCTAACAGCAAATCATGTGTGTTCTGCAAGTAATACTCCACCGTACCATACAGTCTTCCACCGAGCACCGACCAGTCAACACCGACATTCCACGTGGAGGAATACTCCCAACTCAGTTCGCTGTTGGGCAGTGTTGAGACATAATAGCCACGTGTAAACTGGTCTCCGAAGTTATAAGTACGGGAGCTCAGGGCACCAAGAGTGGAGTAAGGAGAGATACTCTGGTTAGAAGTCTCGCCATAACCGGCACGCAGCTTGAGATTGTCCAGCCAGGTGACACCTTTCATGAGGCTCTCCTTGGCGACATTCCAACCGAGAGACACAGCCGGATAAGTGTGCCATTGATGGCCTTTAGCCAAACGCGAGGAAGCATCAGCACGGAAGGCAACGCTAAGCATGTAGCGGTTGTCATAGTCATACATCACACGTCCCATCCAGGACACGAGTCCGCTCTGCCAGTAGCCTTGGTTAGCCGGGTTGACAGCAAGGTTCTGTGTGGCTGCACCTATATTATAATATTGAAAGTATTCAGCCGGAATAGCCTGACCGGACATGAAGGTACGCTCGAAGCGCGTCTGCTCAGCAGAGTAGAGTCCGGTGAAGTTGATATGATGCTTCTCAGCAAAGATACGGTCATAGGTGACGATATTCTCCACCGCCCAGTTCTTTGTAATGTCTTGCTGCACGGAGGCTGAGTTAGGTGTCGTGGCTGTAGCACTACCCACACCCGTACCGGTAAAGGCGCCCTGCTTGGACGAGCGATAGTTCAAACCGATATTGATACGGTAAGAAAGACCCTCTATCCACGGGCACTTCACCTCTGCGAAGAGCGTGTTATAGGATCCAAAGCCTTTGTTCTCATTGAGCCAACTGTCCTTCAAGTCCTCGGCCACACTGCGCGTGAGCACCCATTGGTTGTCCTGCGGCATGTTGATGGTACGTTTGAGCTTGCCGTCTGCATCGTAAGGCGACGCCAGCGGGCTCATCGTCAGCACGTTGTACAGTCCCCCCTGTGTGCCGGTCACCTCACGATAACTGTTGTTGGTGGTCAGTCCGAAACGGAAATAGTCACCCACACGCTGGTCGAAGTTGGCACGCACAGAGTAACGGTCAAAGCCTTGGGTAGGCACCACGCCGTCGTTGTGATAGTAACCTGCGCCGAAGCTATAGCTGCCACCGTTGGTACCTCCCGACACGCCGACATCATGGCTGGTAAGGAATCCCGTCTTGAAGAAGAGATCCTGCCAGTCGGTATTGACGTCATCCGACTCGTCGACAGTGTTCTCAAACTTTCCGGCATATTTGCGGAGCTTGGCAAACTGCGGTCCGCTCATCATCGGATACTTATGGAAGAGCTTGGAGAAACCGGCGTAGGCGTTGTAGCTGACCTTTGCGGGAGAGCCCATAGCGCCCTTGACGGTAGTGATCATGATCACGCCGTTGGCACCACGAGAACCGTAGATAGCCGTAGCAGAAGCATCCTTGAGGATGTCCATGCTCTTGATGTCTGCCGGATTCAGAGTGCTCGGCTGTTTTGGCATGTAAAGCGATCAGCGGGTCGTTGCTGGCATTGAGCGAGCGCTGGCCACGGATGCGGATCTGCATCTCAGCACCCGGCTGCGACGATGTCTGTGTCATCAGTACACCGGCCACACGTCCCTGCAATGCTTTGGCAGCATCCTGGGCAACGATCTTGTTCAAGTCCTCACCGCCCACATTGGCGACCATAGCCGATGACGACCACCTCATTGAGGCTGCGTCCGTGCTCCTTGAGCGTGATGTTGAGATTGGAGTTGCTGCCAACCGGCACTTCCTGCTCATCATATCCTACATAAGAAACAATGAGTGTAGCACCCGGTTTGACGTTGAGCGTGAAGTGACCGTCGAGATCGGTCACCGTTCCATTCTTAGTACCTTTTTCCATGATGGTAGCACCAATAAGTGTGCCCATCTTGTCACTGACAGTACCTGTAATCCGCTTGGATTGTTGCACAGCTTGTGTCATACCGACATTACCGGCCAGAGCAGTCTGCGGTAGAGACAGAGCAGCAGAGGACAATAAGCCTAACACAAGGGTCGCCTTTCCTAAAGTAACGTTCATAGATTTAATAAATAATAGATAGGTTTAGATTAAACACATTGCAAAGTTAAGTCAAAAAGCTCAAACATACTTTTTCTATTGTACCCTATTCTTTAGTTCACGTTTCAAATCCTACAATATCTAAATAACAGTACAAAAGGAGAATACAGCCTATCTACCAACACGATGACATTAAAAAAGAGGGAGAAGCACGGCTTTCCCTCTTATCTTATAGTATATTTGTCACCAACAAGCCCTACAGTATTCCCAACTGATGCAGGAACACAGCGAGAATGCACACGGGCGAGACGAAGCGGACGGTGAAGAGCCAAACGGAATAGAGACAGCCCCGCACAGTGCCCCAATTGGTAAACTCGTCCTTGACAATGCGATTCGGCACCACCCAGCCAATGAGGATGCAGGTGAAGAAAGAGCCGAGCGGCAAAAGAACATTGGAGGTCAGATAGTCACAGCACTCCAAGAAGGTTCTTCCGAAAAGGCTGATGTCTGCCGCACCACACGACAGCGAGCTGAGCACACCGATGGTCACACACACCAGCGTCTCCATGATGGCTCCCTTCTTACGCGAGATACGCAACTCCTCATAGAACATTGCTGTGCCGATCTCGTGCATGGAAATGGTCGAGGTCAGTGCCGCCAAGGCCAGGAGCGCATAGAACAGTACGCTGATGATATACCCGAGTACTGGGCTGAAGGCTTGCTGAAAGACATTGGGCAACGTGATGAAGATGAGTGAGGGACCACTGTCGGGACGCACACCCACCGAGAATGCCGCGGGGAAAATCATCAGTCCGGCCAGCACAGCGATAAGCGTATCGATACCGGCAATCTGCAAGGCTGACTTCGACAAATTGATTTGACGGCTGAAATAAGAGGCGTAGGTACACAGGCAAGCTGTACCGAGTGACAGCGAGAAAAAACTCTGTCCCAAGGCATCAAGGAGGACATTGCTATTGATTTTACAGAAGTCGGGCTTGAACAAGAAAGCGATGCCCTTGCCGGCACCGGGCAAAATACAGGAGGCCACCACGATGACGAGCAACAATATAAATAAGGTGGGCATGAGCATATTGCTGAACTTTTCGATGCCTTTCCTCACTCCGCGGATGACAACCAAATGTGTCAGCACGATGAAAGCGACGGTCCACAGCAATGGCTTCACGGGATCAGAAGAGAAGTTCTTGAAATAAGCTGCCACATAAGCGGGGTCGCCATGAATGCCTCCCAGTACGGAGACGACGAGATATTGCAAGCACCATCCGGCCACCACGGCATAGAAGCCCAGGATGATCATGGACGTAACGGCTCCCATATAGCCGATCAACGACCACCAACGACCACCCAACTGATAGTAGGCGCGTGCCGCGTTGGAAGCGCCATGCCGTCCCACGATAAACTCGGCAACCATTCCGGGTATGCCCAGTATGAGTATACTCACCAGATAGACAAGCAGGAAGGCGGCTCCACCGTCCTGTCCGGTCAAATAAGGGAAGCGCCAGATGTTTCCCAATCCTACGGCAGATCCTGCCGTAGCGAGGATGACGCCTATCTTAGTTCCAAAGCTACCACGTTCAGACATAAGCAATGATGAGTGTTGAATGTTGAATGATGAATTGAAGAGGGGGGCGGCGCACTGCAGCTAAGGGGACGGCGCCGAGCGCCGTCGTACAGAACCAAGCTAACCACAAAGGGTTGCTCCTTCCCTCCCACCTTATTCTTGAAGCATACTACGCCCCTCTCCTTGGGAGAGAGGATTGGGGGGGGTGAGGCCGTTCTAAATCACATTGAACTGATGCAGGAAGATGCTCAGGATAGCTAACGGACAGACGAAGCGCACCAAGAAAAGGAAGACACCGAAGAAGCGGCCGCGCAGCGTGCCCCAGTTGGTAAACTCATCCTTGACAATCGACTTGGGAATGAACCAACCCAAGAAGATGCAGGTCAGGAAGCCGCCAACCGGCAGGAAAATCTGTCCGGTGACGAAGTCAAACACATCAAACAGAGTCTTGCCGCCCACATGCAACCAGTTGACAGCGCCCAGTGACAAAGAGCAGAAAGCACCGATGATGGTGGTGGTGATTGTCACAATCGTTGCTCCAGTCTTGCGCGACAAGTGCAGCTCTTCACTGAAGAACGAAGTGCTCACCTCGTGCAAAGAGATCAGGGAGGTCAAAGCTGCCAGACTCAGCAACGCATAAAACATCAGTGAGACGATCCATCCCACCACCGGCATACCAGCAAACGCCTGATTGAAGACATTGGGCAGGGTGATAAACACCAGCGACGGGCCGCTGCCAGGATTCACACCCACCGAGAATGCAGCAGGAAAGATGACCAATCCGGCAAGGATGGCCACGAAGGTGTCGACCAATGCCACCTGAATGGCAGAGTTGGCGAGATTGGTTTGTCGGGTATAATAAGAAGCATAGGTACAGATGCAACCCATCGCGATACTCAGCGAATAGAAGCTCTGCCCCAACGCATTCAGAAAAGTCTGATGCGTCACCTTCGAGAAGTCGGGCTTTAAAAGGAAGGCAACACCCTTCTCGGCACCCGGCAGCAAGCATGCGGCCACCACGATGACCAGCAGCAAAACGAAGAGTGTAGGCATCATCAACTTCGAGGCTTTCTCAATGCCACCGCGGATGCCATGGATAATCACGAAGTAGGTGATCCACAAGATGATGATCGTCCAGAAGATCGGACGCACCGGACTGGCGGCAAAAGTGTCGAAATAAGTCTTCACGGCAGTAGGATCTCCATGCAGATCACCCACGATTGAAGCATAGATATATTGCAGACACCATCCCGAGACGACAGCATAGTAGCCCGTGATCAGGAATCCAGTGAGCACGCCTAACAGTCCCACATACTTCCAAGCCTTTCCACCGGACATCTTGGAATAGGCGCGGAAAGTGTTCGACGCGCCGTGACGCCCAATGATAAACTCCGAGATCATACACGGAATGCCCAACAGCAGCACACATCCTATATATATAAGGATGAAA
>OGGS01001980.1_pt1 | contig 12409 bp, 8 predicted proteins | sample 1571281 | NCBI WGS metagenome assembly OGGS01 (sample SAMEA2582042, study PRJEB24529) | metagenome | biome: Human gut stool | place: China | collected 2011 | reverse complement strand
TCAGCAGCCTGTACGCCTTCTTGAAACGCTGGTAGCCGCGGTTGTTCCAGTCGATACAGTAGATCATCGCGGCGAAACCGCCCACGACGAAGGGGACTTTCCAATAGCTTTTGTTGTAAATCTGTCCCGCGCCGGGGAAGATGCAGGCCAGCGTGGTGGCTTTCTTGACGTCCGATACCTCGTTGGTCGAGTAGTTCACGGCGGCGTCGCCGATGAAGTAGATGTACGAGGCCACCGTAAGGCCCAGATAGACCTGCCGGCGGGTGTTGCTGCGGATCATCCTGCTTTGCAGCGCGTCCAGTTCGGGCGTGCGCGAGAGGTTTTTGTTCGTGTAGGCTTCGTATTCGCGCTTGAGGGGCTTGTAGGTCTTGTTTTCGTGGAGATAGAGGGCCAGACCCGCGCCCAAGGTGCCGTAGAGAACGGGCAGTTTCCAGTATTGTTTGTTGTAAATCTGTCCGTAACCGGGCAGTACGGTCGAGATCCAGCACACTTTCGAGAGCGACATCGAATCGCTCATCAGCCAGCCGCGTTTATGCTTGGTGGTGTCCGATTCGATCTTTATGCCGGCCATTTTGAGCCGGTAGAGCGAGTCGGCTTTGCTTATGTCGTCGGTGCGCAGCTCCGCGACGGCGGCCGAGTCGGCCGCGAAGAGTCCCGTCATCAGCGAATCCAGTTCGCGGACCAGCGAGAGGTCGGCCAGCGAGTCGGTTTTCGAGGCGAGCGAATCCCGCTGCACGAGCATGCCCCCGCGCACGATGGTGCGCGCCCCGCGGTGGAGCTGCGCTTGGGCGGGAAGCCACAACGTGAGTGCCGCGAGTATCGGCAGCAGGTGTCTGAACCGGATACTTACCATATTATTTAATGCGTCCCGAAAACCGTTCGATGAACTGTTCGATATCCTTGTCGTCGCCGAACCCGATGACGATGCGCCCGCCGCCGTTCTTCGAGCGTTTGATGCTGATGTCCTGCGAGAAGAACTTTTCGAGCTGTTCCACCAGCCGCGAATAGCTTTCGGGATACTCTTCGTCCTCCATGTTTTGTGCCGCTTCGGCGGGCTGCTCGGTGAGCGTGCGCACCAGCTCCTCGGCCTGACGGACCGAAAGGCTCTTCTTGAGGATCTTCTTCAGCGTGCGGAGCTGCAGCTCCTGCGGGGCGCCGGCGATGGCCTTGGCGTGTCCCATCGAAATCAGCCCCTCCTTGAGGGCCAGCTGCACCTCGTCGGGCAGTTTCAAGAGACGCATGTAGTTCGAGACGGTCGAACGTTTCTTGCCGACCTTTTCGGAGAGCGCGTCCTGCGTGAGGTTGCACTCCTCGATCAGACGCTGCATGCCCAGCGCGATTTCGATCGCGTTGAGGTCCTGCCGCTGGATATTCTCCACGAGGGCCATGGCGTGCAGGTTTTCGTCGTCCACCTCGCGGACATAGGCCGGAAGGCTCTTCAGGTCGGCGCGCTGCGCCGCCCGCCAGCGGCGTTCGCCGCTGATGATGATATATTTGCTGTCGCCCGATTTCTTGACCGTAATGGGCTGGATGATGCCCAGCTGGCGGATCGAGTCGGCCAGCTCGTCGAGGGCCTCTTCGTCGAACTGCGTACGCGGCTGCGTGGGGTTGGGAATGATTTCCGCAATGTCGATTTCGGTCATCTGGCTCATCGGCTTGAGCTTGGCGTCTACGGCGTCGGTGCCGAATATGGCGTCGAGTCCGCGCCCTAATCCCTTCGGTTGTTTCATAGCTGCGTTCTGTTATTTGCTTCGTTTACGGTTGCGTTTGAGGAACTCCCGCGCCAAGGTGAGGTAGTTCTCCGAACCCACGGCCCCGGCATCGTACAGCATGACGGGCTTTCCGTGCGAGGGGGCTTCTCCCAAACGGATATTGCGCTGAATTATTGTGTCGTAGGCCAGCTGACCGAAATGTTCGCGCACCTCGTTCACGACTTGGTTGTTGAGCCTGTTGCGCATATACATCGTCAGCAGGAAGCCCTCGATGTCCAGTGCGGGGTTCAGGCCGCTTTTGACCTTGCGGATGGTGTTGAGCAGTTTCGAAAGCCCTTCGAGGGCGAGGTACTCGCACTGCACGGGAATAAGCACCGTGTCGGCGGCCGTGAGGATATTGACGGTCGTATAGCCCAGCGAGGGGGAGCAGTCGATGAAGATGTAGTCGAAGCGGTCGCGGACGGAGTCTACGATGCGTTTCATCACGTGGTGCGCATCCTCCATTTTCGGCAGCTCGGTGTCGGCGGCCACCAGATCGATCGACGAGGGCAGCACCCATAGATTCTTCACGTCGGGGCTTTGGAGAAGCACCTCTTCGGGCTTTTTGAGTCCTGCGATACATTCGTAGACGCCCTCCAGATTGATGTCGAAGCCCAAGCCGGAGGTGGCGTTGGCCTGCGGATCGGCGTCGAGCAGCAGCACCTTCTTGCCCAGCAGGGCCAGCGAGGCCGCCAAGTTGATGGCCGTCGTGGTCTTGCCCACGCCGCCTTTCTGATTCGCTAATGCGATAACCTTTGCCATGTTTCGATCGGGTTTATAATCGGGCAAATTTAATGATTTTAAATGGAAATCCATAACCGTAACCGAAAATTGCTTATCTTTGAACTCGGAACGGATTGATAGTTACACGCTATATGACAGAAAAAAAAGCAGAGGCTCCCGTGCAGGAGCCGGCGCCGGCTCCTGAGGCCGCCGGTAAAATCTGGAAACTGCAGGGGAAATTTCCCGCACTGGCCGATTATCTGGTCTTTTTCGGCATTTTCCTGCTGGCGCAGGTCGTGGGCGCCGTAACGGCGCTGCTGGTGGGCTGCAAGTGGCCCGATCAGACGCTGCTGGCGAGCGCCGACGAAACGGTAAGCACCGCCGAACAGGTGCTTGTAGGGCATTTCAACGCCGTATCCTATTTTGTCGCCATGGCCCTTACGCTCGTGGGATTTCTCTTTTACCGCAGCCGGCGCCGGGGCCCGAAAATCATCGCGCATTTCTCTTCCCGCGGACTGAATCCCGTCCTGCTGCTCTGGGGCGTGGTCTTCATGCTCGCCACGTCGGTGGTGCTCGAACCGCTGCTGAGCCTGCTGCCCGAAGTGCCCAACGCCTATGGACGCGGCGCGTGGGCGATCGTTACGGTCGTGGTGATGGCGCCGCTGTTCGAAGAGGTGATTTTCCGCGGCGTGCTGCTCGAATCGACGCGCGCCAAATACGGCGTGATGGCCGCATGGCTGGTTTCATCGGCCGTATTCGGCATCGTGCACGTGCATCCGACCGTTGCGGTGAACGCCTTCGCCATCGGTCTGGTGCTCGGATTCGTCTACATGCGGACCGACTCGCTCTGGTCTACGATCATACTCCATGCCGTCAATAACGGAATCGCCTATCTGGCGCTGGTCACCGGGCACGGCAACGCCATGCTGATCGACTTGGTCGGCAGCAGGACGCTCTATGTGCTGATTTATATCGGTGCGCTGGCCGTCTTCGCCGTTTCGGGTTACATGATGCTCCTCGCGCTGCGGCGTCTGAAAGGCGAGGATAAAAATCGGGCGGCGGCGTAATAATCTGGGCCGGGGCTGCGTTAGTTACGAGTAAAAACTGTATCTTTGTCCTCCGGATTATGAATTTGCGAGCGAAAATAGCAGTCGTGGCGGCTTCGGTTTTTCTGGCGGGCTGCCGGGAGATGCCGGGCTATTTTGCCAGCGATACCACGCTGGCGCGCGCCGGCGGCAAGCAGCTGCAGCTGCGCGACGTGGAGTCGGTGGTTCCCAAGGGAGTCACGGGCGAAGACAGCGCGGCGTTCATGAAGGTATACGTGGACCGGTGGGTGCGCAAGCAGCTCAAGCTCAAGGAGGCCGAGACGCTGTTTTCGGCTTCGGGCGACGATATCGACAAGATGGTCGAGGAGTACCGTCAGGCGCTGCTGATCCGCAAGCTGAACCAGCTGTATGTGGACCGGAGCATCGACACGACGTTCACCGACGACGAGATTACGGCCTATTACAATGCGCACAAGGCCGATTTCCGGTTGGACCGTACATTGGTCAAGGGGCGGATCGTGCAGTTCGGCGAAGGCTATCGTCAGGCCCGGAAGCTGAAGGAGCTGATGGGGGCCAAATCCGCCGCCCAGCAGCAGGATTTCCGGGATATCTGCGAGAAAAACGACTTCACGGTGACCGATTTCCGGGAACAGTGGGTCGATTTTCCGGAGTTTCTGAGTTTCCTGCCGACCCTCAGGTCGCAGAATTACGATTCGGTGCTGTCGTCGAACGCCGTGCAGGCGATGCGAGACAGCCATTCGTACTATTATTTCCAGATCGACGCCGTGCGGCGCGAGGGCGAGCCTATTCCCCTCGAACGCCTGCGGAGTACGATCCGCCGCATCCTCTTCAACCAGCGGCAGGGCGAGATCATCCGCAGCCACGAGGAGGAGCTGTACAACCGCGCCGTGGAGAACGGGGAGGCGAAAATTTTTGAAAATACAAACGATAAAGTATAACGCAATGTTGAAAAAAGGTATAATGGCGGCGGCTCTCGCCGTGCTCGCTGCGGGGGCCTTCGCCCAGAAACAGCAGGTGATGCTCGACAAGGTGGTCGCCGTCGTGGGTTCTTCCTCGATTCTCTATTCCGAGGTGGCGGATCACGCGCGCCAGCTCACGGCGCAGCGCCGCGCGGAGGGGTACACCTCCGACCGCGATCCGATGAACGAGGCGCTCGAAGCGCTGATGACCCAGAAACTGCTCTTCAATCAGGCGCAGATCGACTCGGTGAAGATCAATGCCGGCGACATCGCTTCGCACGTCGAGGAGCAGGTGCAGAACATGATCGAGGCCGAGGGATCGATTCCCCGGCTCGAAGCCAAGCACCACATGGCCATTTTCAACATCCGCGAGAACATGCGTCAGCGCTACGAGGAGCAGTCCTACGCCAGCTCCATGCAGAACGAGGTCGTGAGCAAGGTCGCGGTCATTCCGGGCGAGGTCGAGCGTTTCTACAAGTCGATCGACAAGGACAGCCTGCCGACCATCGCCGAGCAGTATGTCTATGCGCAGATCACCCGTTTCCCCAAGTCGATCACGCAGGCCAAGCAGCGTACGCGCGAGCGTCTGCTGGACATGCGCGAACGCGTCATCACGGGCAAGGCCAAGTTCGAGAATCTGGCCCGCATGTATTCGCAGGACCCCGGAACGATGATGCGCGGCGGCGAGATGGACCCTGCGCCGCTCGCCAGTCTCGACTCTTCGTTCGCCGCGGCGCTCGAAAACATGAAGCCCGGACAGATTTCGGAGGTCGTCGAATCGCAGTTCGGATTCCACATCATTCAGATGCTCGACAAGCGGGGGAGTCTCTACCATTTCCGCCATATCCTGCTGCGTCCGGTCTATACGATCGACGAGCTTACGGAGGGCACGCATTTTCTGGACAGCATCGCCAATCTGATCCGCAAGGATTCGATCACCTTCGAGAAGGCCGCGCTGCTCTATTCCGACGATGCGACGTCGAAGATGAACGGCGGTATCGTTTCGAACCACGACATTCTGGAGCGTTTCAGCGCTTTCGACGCCAAGCTGACCGTGACGAAGTTCCTGCGCGAGGATTTCGCCCACTTCAACGCGCTCAACGATTACAACGCGCTGGTGCGGCTGAAGCCCGGCGAGGTGTCGGAAGCTTTCCTGACCGAGGACATCATGGGCAACCAGCTGGCCAAGGTCGTCAAGCTGGTAGAGATCATTCCGACGCACGTGGCGTCGCTCAACGAGGACTACCTCCGGCTGGAGGAGATGGCGCTCAACGCCAAGCAGGAAAAGGTCTTCAAGGACTGGCTGTCGAAGAAGATCGACGCCATGTATGTCTATATCGATCCCGAATTCCGCGACGGAGCGTTCGAGAACAAACATTGGGTGAAGTAAAACCGTGCGCAGGCTCCTTTCCATAGCGGTCGTCGCATTGGCCGCCGTCAGTGTGATTTTCGCCCGCGGCGGGATGCAGGCGCCTGAGGCGGAGCAGCCGGCCGAGAAGAAACTCATCGACCTCAAGTCGGACAACATGGGTCCCGTGGCTCCGGGCGATTCGGTGATCTTTCTGGTGGGCAACTTCGCCGCGCAGCACAACGGCGCCGTCATTACGTGTGACAGCGCCGTCCGCTATTCGGACATGCGCATCGAATTCTTCGGCAATGTCCTGATCAACAAGAATACGACCTATATTTACGGCGACCGGGCCGAGTATAACGGCGAGGTGAACGAAGCCCGCGTATTTTCGGATATCGTCAAGGTGGTCGACGAGGATGCCACGCTCTACACCTACGAGTTCCTTTTCAACACGAAGGAGAACGTCGGCGAATTCGGCGGGGGCGGCGTGCTTGTCAACCGCGACAGCCGGCTGGAGTCGGTGCGCGGTTACTACTACGCCAACAGCAAGGAGCTGGTCTGCGTCGACCGGGTCGAAATGCGCAACGACGAATACGAACTGAAAGGCGACTCGGTGGTCTACAACATGGCTACCGACAACGCCTTTTTCTTTAGAAATACCAATATCTGGAACAAGGAGGGCGACTATCTGTATGCTGACCGCGGCGCTTACCGCAAAGCCGACTCGCTTTACAAGGTGACCAGCAACGGGTACGTGCTGACCGACAAGCAGGAGATGTGGAGCGACAGCATCGATTTCTACCGGGCCGAAGACCATATAATTTTATGGCGCGATATTCAGATCGACGATACGGAGCACAAGGTGCTCGCCTTCGGCGATTACGGCGAATATTGGAAGGAACCGGGAAACGCATTTCTCACGCGCCGCCCGTCGATCGTGAGCTACGACCTCTCGCAGGGCGATTCGCTTTTCATGCGCGCCGATTCGATGTTCCTGTTTACGATCAACGAAAACGCCGAACGCCGGGCCGCGGAGGCTGCCGCCGCCGATTCGCTGGCCCGTTCGGCCGACTCGCTGGCGCTGTCGGGGCCCGATTCGCTGGCGCATGCTGCCGGAGGAGCCGACGTTCCGGCCGATTCGCTGGGGCGTCCCCGTTCCGGCCGCAGGCCGCAGGGCGTAGACGCCGCCGATTCGTTGGGAACCCCGGTTCCCGCATCCGGACCGACGACGGACGGAGACGCGGATTCACTGCATGTCGCGCCGTCGCCTCTCGACGCGCCGGATCGACCTGCTCCCGCCGATTCTCTGGGCGGCGCGGCGCCTGCCGATTCGCTGGCCAATGCTGCGGATACGCTGACCGTTGCCCAGCGCAAGGCGTTGCTGAAAGAGGCGGCGAAGAGAGCCAAGGCCGAGGAAAAGGCGGCCGCCGCCAAGGAGAAAAAGAAGAAGCTGGACGAGATAGCGGCCCGGCGCAAGGAGAAAACGACGGCCCGGCTGCTGGAGCAGAAGGAGCGCGAGGAAGCCCGGCTCACGGCGCGCCGCCTGAAGGCGGAATCGAAGCTCAAGGCCCGTCAGGCGCGTGCGACGCGCAAAGGACGGATGATTCAGATCGATTCGACGGCCCTGCGCGAACTCGATTCGCTGATCGTGCTCAACATGGCCGAGCAGGATTCGCTGCTGAACCTGCTGGTCGATTCGCTGCTGACCGACACGGCGGCGATGGCGATCCCGGCCGATTCGATCGACTCGCTGACTGCGCCCCGCGACAGCATATACCGTTTGCTGAAAGGGTTCCGGAACGTGAAGATCTACCGCTCGGATTTCCAGACCGTGTGCGATTCGATGACGGCGATCAGTACCGATTCGACGATCCACCTCTACATCGATCCCGTGTTGTGGAACGAGAACAACCAGATCACCTCCGACGTGATGGACATTTTTACCGAGAACCAGCAGCTCACGCGGGCCGAGTTCATCGGCAGTCCGATGATGGTCAGCCAGCTCGATACGACGCACTACAATCAGGTGGCGGGCAAGACCATGACGGCTTACTTCTTCAACAACCAGATTTACCGCAACGATGTGAACGGCAATGCCCAGACCATCTATTACATGCAGGACGGCGAACCCGTCGAGATCACGATGATGGGCGTCATCGAAAGCGGCGAAATATCGTTCTTTATCGAAGACAAGCAGGTGGTGCAGATCACCTACCGCGGCGATCCGGTCTATAATTTCTACCCGATGGACAAGATTCCGCCGACGCAGGATATCCGTCTCAAGGGATTCAAGTGGGAGGGGGCGCGGCGGCCTTCGCAGGCCGAGGTCTTCGACCGCCGGATACGTCCTTCGGAGCGCGAGCGGCGTTCGGAGATGAAACATCCCGATTTCCCCATCATGCAGCGCATCGACGAGCACAGGAAGCGTCTGATCGAACAGCGCCGCTGGACCGACCGCAACGATCAGGTCGATGCCGCGACGGTCGAGTGGATGCACTCCCTCGGCTACGAAGTGGGCCAGCCGCGCAAGACGGAGGCGCCCGCGGAATAGCGGCGCGGAGCCGGTTCGGTTCTGCCGGATCGTTCGGTTGGTTGCGGTTCTGCCCGATCGTTTGGCCCGATCGTTCAGCCGGGGCGTTTGACCTGATTGTTTGGCCGGGCCGACCGGGATGACCATAAAAACAACAGAATGCAAAGGTGAAAGGCGAATAACTTTTCACCTTTTGTGTTATTTTTGCAGCCGGTTACGGTTAATGTAGTTCCTCTATGAAAAAGAGTCTGATAGCCTTGGCGTTCGGAACGCTTGCGCTCGGAATGTCGGAGTTCGTGATGATGGGCATTCTGCCCGATATCGCCCGCAGTCTCGGCGTCTCGATTCCGGAGGCGGGGCACCTCATTTCCGCCTATGCGCTGGGCGTCTGCTTCGGCGCGCCGCTTATGGTGCTCGTCGCCCGGAAACGTCCGCTGAAACAGATACTGCTGGCGCTTACGGCGATGATCGCGGCGGGTAATCTCTGCGCTTCGCTGGCTCCCGATTACTGGTCGCTGCTGGGCTTGCGTTTCGTTTCGGGACTTCCCCACGGCGCATTCTTCGGTGTGGGGTCGATCGTCGCCGAGCGGGTCGCCGACGCCGGGAAGCGTACGGAAGCCGTGTCGATCATGATCGTCGGCATGACCGTCGCCAATCTGTTCGGCGTGCCGCTGGGAACCTATATCAGCAACGTCCTGACATGGCGCGCCACGTTCGGGATCGTGGCCGTGTGGGGCGTCGTGGCGCTGCTGCTGGTGCGGTTGTGGGTGCCGCGCATGGAACCGCTGCCCGATACGGGGCTGAAAGGGCAGTTCCGGTTCCTGCGCAGCCTTGCACCCTGGCTCGTGCTGGCGTCGGTGATGCTCGGCAACGGCGGGATCTTCTGCTGCTACAGCTATGTCAGCCCGCTGATGATCCATACCTCGGGTTTTACGGAGGAGAACCTTACGCTGATTATCATGCTGGCCGGTTTCGGCATGTTCGCGGGCAATATCATCGGAGGCCATTTTTCCGATCGTTTTACGCCTGAGAAGGTCGTGCGTTTCACGCTGGCCACGGCCGCGGCGACGCTCCTCGCGATTTACTTCGGGGCGCACGTCCGTTACCTCTCCGTCGCCCTGATGGTGCTCTGCACGGGATGTCTGTTCTGTGTTTCGTCGCCCCAGCAGCTGCTTATTCTGGAGAATTCGCGCGGCGGCGAGATGCTGGGGGCGGCTTTGGTGCAGGTGGCATTCAATCTGGGCAATGCGCTGGGCGCCTACTGCGGCGGCCTGCCGATTGACCACGGGCTGGGGTATCGTTATACGGCTCTCGCGGGCATGGGATTCGTCCTGCTCGGTTTGCTGACCGTCGTGATTTATATACGTAAATATCCCCGCCATGAGATGCGATAACGGTTCGGAACTTTTTCCGGTGGTCGATCCCTCCGGCGTTGTCGTGGGATCGGCTACGCGCGGCGAATGCCACGGCGGGTCGATGCTGCTGCATCCGGTGGTGCACCTGCATCTGTTCAATTCCCGCGGCGAGCTTTACCTGCAAAAGCGGCCGGAGTGGAAAGACATTCAGCCCGGACGCTGGGATACGGCCGTGGGCGGCCATGTCGATTACGGCGAGACGGTGGATGAAGCTCTGCGGCGCGAGGTGCGCGAGGAGCTGGGGGTGACCGAGTTTACGCCCGAACGGGTAGCGGTCTACGTATTCCGCTCGGAGCGGGAGCGCGAACTGGTATACGTCCATCGTGCGGTGTACGACGGGCCGGTGGCGCCGAGCGACGAACTGGACGGCGGGCGGTTCTGGAGCCGGGCCGAGGTGCTGGATAACCTCGGCAAAGGGGTGTTCACTCCGAATTTCGAAGGCGAAGCGAAACTGATTTTTGAATAACCGCTTTATTTCGTATCTTTGTAAACGGGGAAGCGGCTGTAAGGCAGCGGCTTAATGTGGCGGGCCGGTTCGTGCCGCGTTTTGCCCCGATTGTGCCGCATTCGTGTTGCATCTGCGCCGTGTCCGCGCCGCCGGGGCGGGCCGATGCCGGCGGAACGTATGCCGGATAGGTGCGGCACTGCCGTATCGCACATCTTTTTTTGTAAAACGACGACCTCGGAATCATTTTTCACGAACGGGTCTGATAATTGATAGGAATACCGTATGCAGACACTCCTGAAACATTGGGCCGACGCCCTGCTCGAATGGCTGGGACTCGCGTCCGCGCAGGACAGCGGCTGGGACCGCTGGGTGGCCTTTACGCTGGTACTGCTGGCGGTGGCGCTCTTCGACTTCGTGTGCCGCACGATCCTCGTGCGCGGCATGCGGCGCATCGTCAAGCGCACCAAAGCCACGTGGGACGATGATCTGTTCAACCCCGACGTGCTGAGCCGTTTGTGCAACGTCGTCAGCGCCGTCGTGCTGGGGATCGTCCTGCCGGTGGTTTTCGAAGAGCAGTCCGAAGCCCGGACGATCGTGACGCGACTGGTCGAGGTCTATATCGTCGTGGCGGTATTCCGCTTTATCAATGCCGTGCTCTTTGCGGTTTTCCAAATCGCTTCGGCGCGTCCCGCATGGCAGAACAAGCCGATCAAGGGGCTCAGGCAGACGGGGCAGGGCATTGCGGCGCTGATCTGCGGCATACTGATCGTTTCGATCCTGATCGACAAGTCGCCCGCCAGTCTGTTGGCCGGTCTGGGAGCTTCGGCGGCGATTATCATGCTGATTTTCCGCGACAGTATTCTGGGATTCGTCTCCGGCATCCAACTCTCGGCGAACGACATGCTCAAGGTGGGGGACTGGATATCCGTGCCCAAATACGGGGCCGACGGTTCGGTGATCGAGGTGTCGCTCACAACGGTCAAAGTCCGCAATTTCGACAATACGATCGTCACGCTGCCGCCTTACCTGCTGGTGAGCGATTCGTTCCAGAACTGGCGCGGGATGCAGGTGTCGGGCGGCCGGCGGGTGAAGCGTTCGGTGAGTCTCGATATGACCAGTGTGCGGTTCTGTACGCCTGAGATGCTGAATAAATACCGCAGTATCGACCTGATCCGCGAATATATCGATGACACCGAGCGCCGTGTCGAGGAGTACAATGCCGCACACGGCATCAAACCCGGCGAACGCAGGATCAACGGCCTGCATCAGACCAATCTCGGCGTCTTCCGGGCCTATCTCGAACGTTATCTGCGCAACGAAGTGCCCGTGAACGCTGGGATGACGCTGATGGTGCGTCAGCTGCAGCCTACCGAGACGGGACTTCCGATGGAACTCTACTTTTTTACCGATACGGTGATATGGGTGGATTACGAGCGGATACAGTCCGATGTTTTCGACCACGTGCTGGCCGTGATTCCCGAATTCGACCTGCGGGTATTCCAGAATCCGTCGGGCAGCGATATCGCGGCGCTGCGTTATCTGAAGCCGGAGCCGGGAATGGGGCGGAAAATGGAGCAGAGAAGGGGGCCGGACCGGGCGCCGGAACCGGAGCCGGAGCAAAAACCGGAACCGACGCCTACGCAGGAACCGACGCCTACGCAGGAACCGACGCCGAAGCAAGAGCCGGAGTCGGGGCGGAAACCGGAGCCGACGCCGTAGCCGGTCCGGGCGCAGTAGCCGAACCCGGAGCAGGCCGCAGGGCCGCAATCTACAGGAAAATCATCAGCATCACCTGAATGATGACCACCCGCAAAAACATGCAGAGGGGATAGACCGTGGCGTAGGAGACCGACGGATTGTCGCCTTCGATCGTGTCGTTGGCGTAAGTCAGCGCCATCGGGTTGGCCATGCTGCCGCACAGCATGCCCGATACCGAACCGAAATCGATGCGTAGGACGCGCAGCGCGAAGACGCCCAGCAATACGACGGGAACGAACGTCAGCAGGAATCCCAGCAGGAGCCACAACGCCCCTTCGGGGCGCATGACCGTTTCGAAGAAGTGCGCGCCGGCTTCCAGCCCCAGACAGGCGAGATACATCGACAGCCCCAATGCGCGCAGCATCAGGTTGGCGCTGTAGGTGGTGTAGGTAATCATATGCAGACGC
>OGGS01001970.1_pt1 | contig 12471 bp, 10 predicted proteins | sample 1571281 | NCBI WGS metagenome assembly OGGS01 (sample SAMEA2582042, study PRJEB24529) | metagenome | biome: Human gut stool | place: China | collected 2011 | reverse complement strand
GTACACATAGCCTTGGGGGCCGCGGCTCATATTGGAGCTATTCAGAGCCGCCGTTTGCAGGTTCACATTGGCGTCCATGGTGTACTTGCTGCCCCAGCCGGTGTTCCACTCCCCGGTCCACATACCGTAAAGCCGCCCGGTAGAATACCCGGCGCAACACAGGGCTGCGTACCGCCCGGCATAGTAAGTACGCTGGGCCAGCGCCGCGTTGATCTCTTTCTTGCCCTTTTGCGCTTTCAGCAGCGCCTCGTTAGGCTGGATATTCTCATCACTCAGGGTCAAAGTCACCGCGTCAAATTGGGGCTGGTACACCTTTAAATGCGCCGCCAGCGCAGCGTCATAATCAAAGGCACCGTCGGTGCTGTACCGGGCGGCCACCGTCTCCAGCTGCGCGCGCAGATCTGCCAGCAGCGGATACTCCGTCTGCCCGGCAAAGTCCGATATCTTGCCCATCTCCAGGGTGTAGTCGCTAACGGTCAGCAGCACCAGTCCGGCAGCGCCGGTAATGCGCACCCCGGTATTGTCGCCAACAAACTGGCTCTCTTTGGTCTGCTTGTCCAGCGTCACCCGCTCTCGGGTGCCGCCCACCGGCAGCACATAGGTCAAAGTGGCATAGCCGCCGGTCTTGCGCTCGCTGTTCTCATAATCCGGGTAATGAGCGATCAGCCCCAGGGCGCTGCCGTCCTGGGCTGTGACCTTTTTATATTGCAGGTCCACCTCTTCACTTTTGCCAAAGTTGGCCAGAGTGGACAAATCGTCGTAGCTGAGCGTCAGGTCCAGCGCCGTACCGGTCGTGGACGGATCCAGCCGGGTGATCACCACGCCGTCCGCCATGGAGGTGATGGAGCGGCGCAGCCAGGTGCCGTTCTTGTCCGTATAGCGCACGCCCACTTGGCCGGTGGCGTAATCGGTATAGCGCACATAATCCTTGGCATGCGCCTTGGTCTGCGCCATCCGTAATTGGCCGCCCGGGTGATACCGGTACACATCGTCATAACTGGCGTTGTCTGTAATATCCTGCCCTTTAATGATCTGCTGGCGCACCGTCTCCAGCTCATTTGCCGTGTCCGGGCAGGTGCGGGCGTTTTTGTTCGGCAGCAGGAAGTGCATATTTTGGAAAATAAAAGTATCGCTGTACGGGTCGCCGCTGGTGACGAACCCTTGCAGTCCGTTTCCGGAGACCATACCCTGCCGCCAGCTGTCTGTCTTGTTGGTCTTATTGTCCTTCAGCGATGTGTAGGTACTGCTGTAACTGACCTTTTGCAGGTCGCCAAACAGGTCTTTTACCACCGCTGTGTCCGTTTGTCCGGCGCAGGCAGCCAGCGAGGCCAGCAGCCCTGCCGTCAGCAGCAGGCACAGGCATTTTTTCAGTATAGCTTTCATTTTTTGTGTTTCCCCTTCCAGAGAGAATGCGCGTTCTTTGCTTCTGCAAAACCGATTGAAGCGTCTCTCGTCCTCATTATATCACAAGCACATCCCTATACGCAATAAAAAGCGCCCTGCTGCTGCAAGGCGCTTTTTGCATATCGCTTTTCATCCAAATCAAAGCTGCCGGTAAAGTCACTGTCCGGCTGCACGGCGGACAGGTCGTTCTCGTTTTGGTACACCTTTACATAGTCTACACAAAAGCCGTCTGCCGCTGCGTCATCATTGAACCGGCCAATCTTTTGGCCGTGAGGTCCCCAGCCGTCGCCAGCGGCGATCACCCGATCTGCGCCAAATAGGCTTTATCCATCTGGTTCTCCCCCTCGCGCCCCACCGGCGCCTATTCTATCTATAGATTATATACACAAATCCCGGCGGGGAAAGCCCACGATTCAGCACAAAACATACATTTTTCGGAACACTGGCAAATTTATATAGTCAAAACAGGTTCTCTACCCCGTTTGACTCACGAAATAAGGTCAACAAATCCCCATACCCGGCCATACGCTCCACCCGGGTCACGCTACTGTCTATCATATTCACAGACTGCACCGCGCCCTGGGGCAGAACCATCACCTTGGCAACGCACAGAAAAACGGCAACGAGTAACACCGCCCCAAAGCGCATGGCAAATATGCAAAAGCCTCGAAAGCCGGCAGTCCAGTTGCCCCGCCGTAGAGAAAAGTGGGCGCTAAGCACACCGTAAAGCAGCACACCGGTAACCATATCCTGCACCAGCCAAACCGCCTGTTTTCCATACGCCGCGGTCACGCCCCTGCCGTAAAGCAGCAGCGCCAGCCACACACCGCCGGTAAGGACTCCCATAAGAGCCACCCACACCCGGATGCCCTTACCCACGGCAGCGGTCAGCCCGGCGCACCGGGCCGCCCACCAAAAGGCAAAGAGCAAAAAGGCCAACTGCCCAATCTGCCGCACCAACTCAGCGGGCAACAGAAAAGACCCGCCACAAATCACCAAATCGAGAACCAATCTGGCCGCCAACACGCCGCCTACGGTGCGCAGCCAGGGCTTGGCCCCAAAGGGCACCATCGTTTTCGGCCCCAAGCTGCTGCGGCAAATGCCCGCCAGCAGCAGAGAGAACAGCACATAGTAAAGCAGGCGGGTCAGCAGCTGCCACACCCCGCCCGCTGCCGGCAGCTGTAACAGGCAGGTATTGTAGGGCTGCCAAATCGCATAAAATACCGGCGCCAGCGCCAAAACCAATGTGCATAAAATTGCCCGGTACACGCCCGGTGCTTTTGACTGCTTATCCATCCGACTTCCTCTTTTCATTACTGAATCACAGGTTCAGTATAAACAAAAGCCGTCTGCCTTGTCAACCCCCGCCTGCTTTACCAATCTCCGGACTGCCACCTATCGAAAAACGCCGGTGAACTCATATTGACACGCCGCACGCTAAATGCTATACTCATAAAGACAATTTAGCGTGCGTTTGGTGCCTTTGCGCGCCCCGCCAAAGGCTGAAAAGGGAATCCGGTGCGAATCCGGAGCAGCCCGAACCTCTACTGTATTTGCTGACAAGAAAGCACCGCCGTTTGGGTAACGGCAGCCATTGCTCCCCCCCGGAGTGAGAAGGCCGCTTTTGCGAATGAAGCATAAGTCAGGAGACCTGCCGCGCACGAGCTGTTGTTTGCGGTGCTTTAGGTTGGAAGTGCAGTTTTGCTTTAGAACGGGATCGTTCTAAGGCTCCTTTTGCGTACCCATACTATCCGTGCCGCCAGATCGGCACGGCTTTTTTGTGCCGCAAAAGGAGGAGAAAAATGAAAAAACACATTACCCGCAGCCTTTGCTGCCTGCTGGCCCTGCTGCTTTGCCTGGGCAGCGCCATCTACACCCCGGCAGCCCAGGACGACCCGACCCAGGTGTCCTTTACCGTGACCCTGGCCACCGGCAAGACCACCGACTACGCCACCCTAAAGGTGCTGGACAAGGACGGCAAGACCATGCCCTGCCAGGAGGACGAGTACGGCTACGACACCTACGACTACCTGCTGCCCGCCGGTGACTACACCTACACCGCCACTTACCAAAGCGGCAGCCAGACCGCCAGCGGCAGCTTTACCGTTGCTGCCGGCGAGAGCCGTCGGATCCCGGTACAACTGACCTACACCCAATACAAGGTGCGGTTCAACACCACCCCGCAAAACGCTACGGTGGCTCTGTACAAAAACGGCGCTTCCGGCGCCTATGGCGACCCGATCCTGCCGGACGAACAGGGGTACTATACCATCATCTTCGGTCAGTACCGCTACATCGTCAGCGCCGAGGGAAACACCACCGCCAACAAGACCTTTAACGCCACAGACACCGCGCTGAAAAACAACAACTATGTGATCACCGTTAAGCTGGAAAGCCCGGCGGACAAGCTGCTGACCCAGGCGGACAACGCTCTGTTCAACGTCTCCGGCGACGGACTGGCGATGATCGAGTACAGCGGCGTGCACAGCGACCCGGACTTTGGTCATTATGCAGACATTGACTCCGACGATCAGGATGTAAATGTACAGAGCGCCATTGAAGCATACCTGGCCAAAAAAGTGAAGTCCGACTACCCGATCACCGTAACGGTGGACAAGGTAGAGAACGACCAGTGGGACGAGGACTACACCGTGATCGACAAGAACGGCAAGATCCACTACAACGCCGTTACCGACGATATGCTGAACTTTGACGAGACCGGCGCAGAGCTCACCGTCTCCGTGACCCTCACCTGCCTGCAAAGCACCAAGGAAAGCGAAGTGACCGTGCTGGTGCCCATGCACACCTACAGCCGCCAGGAGCGCCTGGACGCGGCTGCCAAAAAGGCTGCCGATCTGCAAACCCTGCTGGGCGACAACACCGCAGCCGACCGGGTGACCGAACCGGTAAACCTGCCCACCGGCGACGACGACTTTAGCTACTACGGCATTGTCACTGGCTGGACCAGTGACCACCCGGAGGTGATCGACCCCACCACCGGCGCCGTGACGCCCGCCAAGGCAGACACCATCGTTACCCTGATGGTCAAGGCCTTTTACACCGCCGCCCAACTGGAAGAAGCCGGTTTTCTCTTTGATCCCGGCCCCTTGGGCGACAACCAGAGCCTGCAAACGGTGACCCTCACCGTGCCCGGGACCGGCGAGCCGGAGCCGCCCACCGACCCGGAAGGCCCCACTGATCCCAAGCCGCCAACGGACCCGGAAGGTCCCACCGACCCGGTACAGCCTACGGACCCCGCAGCGCCCACCGACCCGGTGGTCCCCACAGAGCCTACTACGACGGAAGAAACCACCAAACAGACAGAGACCACCACAAAGTCCGCCGCCAAGGCCGCCAAAAAGAACACAGCCAAATCCCCCTCCACCGGCCACACCGGCGCTGCTGCCGGCGCACTGCTGTGCGGTGCTGCGCTGCTGGTGCTGACCGCCGCCAAGCGTAAACAAACGGAGAAATAAAAAAAGCGCTTGCCTGTTGGGGCAAAGACGGATATAATAAGAAAGGGCAACGGTGCACAAGGCTCCGTTGCCTGTTTTTTTATCCACTCCGCAAGGGAGGACAAAGTGATGAATATTTTTGAGATTTTAGGCCCGGTGATGGTGGGGCCGTCCAGCTCTCACACCGCCGGTGCGGTGCGGATCGGCTACATCTCCCGCCAACTGCTGGGGGAGCCGGTTAAGGACGCCACCCTGGGGCTGTACGGCTCCTTTTGGCTCACCGGCAGCGGCCACGGCACGCCCCTGGCGCTGATCGCCGGACTGTGCGGTATGCACCCGGATGACGCCCGAATCCCCCGGGCTTTTTCCGTTGCCAAGGCCCGGGGCATGAGTTTTCGGCTGGAGCAGGCCAAGCTGAAGAACGCCCACCCCAACTCCGTGCAGCTGCACCTGGTGGGCGAAAGCGGCAAGGTGCTGGACCTGATCGGCCAGTCCCTGGGCGGCTCCATCATCAATATTGCAGAGATCGACGGGCTGGAGGCCAATGTAAGCGGCGACTACCCCACCCTGATTGTCAGCAACACCGATGTGCCCGGTATGGTAGCCAAGATCAGCGCCTTACTGGCACAGGCAAAGGTGAATATTGCGGAAATGCGGCTGTACCGCTCCGGGCGGGGCAAGCGGGCCGCCTTTATTGCCGAATGCAGCCAAGGGATAACCGCCGCCACCATTGCCGCCATTCGCGCCCTGGAGGGCATTAAAAAAGTCAGTTATCTGAGTTTGGAGGAAACGCCATGCCGTACCATTCAATAGACGAGATCCTGCGCCGCTGCCGGGACCGGGCGTGCCCCTTTTGGCAGGTAGTGCTCACCACCCAGGCCAAGGAAACCCAAATACCGGAGAGTGCCGTGCTGGACCAAATGGACCAAATGGCAAAGGCCATGGAGGACTCCATCACCCAGTACGACCCGACAGCGGTGACCACCGGCAAAATGGGCGGCCAAAACGGCGCCCGGCTGGCGGAATATAACCAAAAAGGCGATACCCTGTTGGGAGACTACCTGTCCGCTGTGATTGCCGCAGCGGTGCAGGTGGCAGAGAGCAACGCCTGTATGAAGCGCATTGTAGCCGCCCCCACTGCCGGCAGCTGCGGGGTAATTCCGGCAGTGCTCATCACCTATCAGAAACAACAGGCTCTGCCCCGCCAAGAACTGCTGCGTGCCCTGCTGGTCAGTGCAGGGATTGGTAGTGTAATCGCCGAGAACGCCTCCATCAGCGGTGCCCAAGGGGGCTGCCAGGCAGAGATCGGCTCTGCAGCCGCCATGGCCGCCGGTGGTCTGGTATATTTGGCAGGGGGCGACAACGACGCCATTGCCCAGGGCGCCGCTATGGCGCTGAAAAATATGCTGGGACTGGTGTGCGACCCGGTAGCCGGGCTGGTAGAGACCCCCTGCATTAAGCGCAACGCCGCCGGCGCCGCCAATGCGGTGGTGGCCGCCCAAATGGCGCTGGCGGGGATCCAAAGCGTGATCCCCCCGGACGAGATAATTGACGCCATGTACGAGATCGGCTGCCAGCTGCCCGCCTGCCTGCGCGAAACCTCACAGGCCGGACTGGCCACCACCCCCACCGGGCAAAAAATTGCCGAAAAGCTGGGTCAGAACCAGTTCTAAACTGTAAAGAAAAGCAAAACCGCCCGCTGCAAAAAGCAGCGGACGGCCTTTTTTATCCCCAGGGCCACTCAGCCCAGCGCCACATCCATGGCCATCATCAAGGCAAAGCCGGCAGCAGCGCCCATGGTGCCGGTGTGGCCGTGGGTGCCGGTTTGGGCCTGGGGGTTCAACTCCTCCAGCACCACATACACCATCGCCCCGGCGGCAAAAGCTAACAAAAACGGCAGCACCGGACGCAGCAGGGCAGTGAGCAATATGGTCAGCACCGCGCCCACCGGCTCTACGGCACCGGACAGCACCCCATACACAAAGGAACGGCTGCGAGAGCAACCGTCGCTGCGCAGCGGCGCCGCCACAATGGTGCCCTCCGGAATATTTTGCAATGCGATTCCGACCGCAAGGGCAAAGGCGTCCGCCGGCGTAATGGCCCCGTCGCCTGCCAGCATACCGGCAAACGCCACGCCCACCGCCATACCCTCCGGCACATTGTGCAAAGTCACTGCCAACACCAACAAAAAAGAATTGGCGCCTGCCGTGCCCGGCTTTGGCTCTAAATGCAGCCGAGCCGTAAGCTGATCCAGTCCCAAAAGAAACCCGATCCCCGCGAGAAAGCCGACCACAACCGGCAGCCAGCTGCCGGACAGCTCCAAAGCAGGCAGCAGCAACGACCAAACGGAGGCTGCCAGCATCACGCCGGAAGCAAAGCCCAACAAAATCTTTTGCACCCGAGGCGGAATATTGGATTTGAAAAGAAACACTGCGGCTGCGCCCAGCGCCGTGCCAACAAACGGAATGGCCAGCCCTACGGCAGTCTGTAAAACAGGGGTCATTGCGTGTTCTCCTTTTTTCTGCGTTTTGAGTTAGTTGCAACTAACCTCTTACAGTTTATCAAATTTTTGTCCCGGACGCAATCCCTTTTTTTCAAAGGCGAAAATAGGAAGCTGTCGCCGGGAGCCGTCAGACTATACTATGTGCGCAGCGAACCAGGCGTGCATATCCACACACCGGCAGGTCATATATACCGGACAATGCAGCCGGCGGCGTACCCACAAACGGGAATGGCCAACCCTACGGCAGTCTGTAAAACAGGGGTCATCAAAGTCTCTCCTTTTGCATTCAACTTTATATGCCTGCTGTTCAAGCACACGGATAGACCATTCTATGCCCTTTTGCCGCCAATGTGCAAGGGCACACAGATAAAAAGAGAGACTGCGGAAAAATTCGCAGTCTCTTTTTTAGTTATCGGTATGCGTGTGCAAACCGATTGGCGCACACACCGTCCCCGCTTTCACAAAAATCAAAGCAATACACACATGAATTCGTCAGCACACAATCCCCCGGATACATTGCCTCCGGGTGCGAATTTTGCACCGTTTTCAGCAGCACAATTTTGTTTTGCCGAACTTCAAACACCGTAGCACCATAGTACCGTTGCTGCGCATCCGCCGTATAAGACGGCAGGGCAAACACCATTTGCCCCTGCTCTATGGCGGCTCGGTGCGACACGGTCACATCTTCCAGCTGCAACCGATCCAGCAGTTGAAAATCCCGATCATACAGAGCAAGGCTTTGGGCAGCGGTTTCCAAGTTTTCCTCTATACTTAGCCAACCATCTCCCATCTCATACAAGGTACGCTCGATAGAATCCGCCGCAAATTCATGGGGCAATTGAAAAAGTGTTTTGGCTTCTCGCCGCGTGATTTTTGCACATTTTTGGCTTTTCAAACTCCATTTTACACCGTACGCCGTACGGTCTGCGTCCCCAGAAGCGCCCACATAAGCCGCTTTTTTTGTCAGCTGCACCTTTGTGCCGCCGCCCAACACAGCCGCCACATCCTCCGCCGCTTTACCGGTTTGTACATCCACCGTGCCTAAAACCGTGTACTGTGCCTGATTTGCACCGGCAAGGCGCACGATATGCTCCGGCAGCGCCCGGTGTATCTCGCCGTTAACCGTCAAGGCAGGCACCGACTGTTCCGCTTTTGGGTCAAAAACAAAATGAGAAAGCACATACACGTTTTCGCCCACCAATCCGGCCTGCACACAAGCGCCGCTTTGCTCTATGACAGACAGCAGCACCGGCTTTGTTGGCTCTGCAATCGAATAAATACGCAAATAGGTGCAATTCTCGCCCCGGGCCAAAACCGCTAAACGCTCCCCGTGGGCTATCACGCCTTGCAGCGTTGCCTGCGCCGGGGCAACATTTTCAATCACCGTCAGCGGTTGCTGTCGGTTAGACGCCGCTTCAAACACATAAACGCAATTGCGCCCTTTTTCTGCCATGCTTGCGCTGTATGCGTAATACATATATCCGTTTTCCGTTTGAACCCTTGCCATCTGCTGTACCCCCGGTTGCTTTTTAATCAGAACCGTTGTTGCCTCTGCGCAACCGGCCTCTCCTGTATCCACAGGGGTCATCGCAGCGGTCGCAGCCGTTAACTGGGCCGCGCTTTGAAATCCGTCCACCGGCACGCCGTACCAGCTTGCACCTGCGCCCACAGCAGCCGCACACACCATTACCAAACAAGCCGCCGTTACTGCCCATGCTTTGTACCGTGAAGTTCGCTTAGGCATTGCAATCACCTTATGGGACTCTTTTTTCAAAATGCGCTGCTTTAGGCATTCTGCACGCAAGCCGTCCGGCAGCGGCGGCTGCGCTTGCTCAAATTTATGCTGAATAAAGTCAAAATCCTTTTGTTTCATAGCACGCACTCCCTTTACGACAAATGGCGCTTCATTTTTGCCAGGCTTCTGCTTCGTCTTTGTCGAACATTTACAGCAGTTAATCCGGTAATCCTTGCCACTTCCTTGCTTTTCAGCCCAACAACCACAGACAGCAAAATAATATTTTGGTCTGTGTCGCTAAGCAGAGCCAACGCCTGTTGCAGTTCGACCCGCGCAAACGCTGCGGTTTGATCACAGGCAAGGCTGTTGGCATACTGCGCAATATCCGATTGGTTGCGGCGTGTGATCTGCTCTTTAATCGCACCGGCGCAACCGTGATATAAAATGGAAAATAGCCACGACCCGAACGCCTCCGGCTTTTTCAGCATACCCAGCTGTTCAAAGGCCGTAAGCATACAATCCTGCACCACATCCTCAGCGTCCTGCACATTGCCCAGCTTGTAATAGGCATAATGAAACAGCTTTTGCTGATATGCGGTATATAAGGCGCAAAAGGCGTCTACATCTCCGGCCTGTGCCTGCCGCACCCGTTCTGCTTGTGTCATAGACTGATCCCCCTTTTCTCTTTTCTTATTCTCTTATCGGCGCCGCTTTCTTTGCCAAAGTACAAGGGCAACCGCAGCCAAAGCACAAGCGCCCAGCGCAGCCAAAGGCAATACCGGCCGGCTTCCCTTGGCGGTGCTTTCTTTCTCGCCGTCCACCGCTTCCGTCACTGCTTTTGTGCTGCCTGCTTCCATTTGCGGTGCTTTTTCCGTCTGTTTCTCCGTGCGCATCTGTGCCTGCGCTTCCGTTTCTCTTTTCGTTGCAGGCGGTACGGCAGCGATGCCGGAAGTCGTTACCGCAGCCGTAGAGGCAACAGCAGACGGCTGCTGCACCTTGGCATTGATATAGGGCAGACAGCCCTCTTCGTCTAACGCCGCAATGGTAATGCTGCGGCCGCTTTGCGACAGAATTTTATAATCCTTGCCCTCCTCCAGCAACGGCACTTCCCATCCGGTCAGTTTCCCCTTGCCCCGGTAGGTGAATTTGCAGCCGCCCAGGTCCCGATCTGCTTGGGCAATAATCTCATCGCTTTGCGCACCGTTTACACAGCCGATGGTGTCCTGGGGATGTTCTCTGGGCGTCCATTGTCCGGCCGTCTGCGCAAACGCCGTGCCGCTGCCCAGCAGCAATGCTGCTGCCAGACAAAATACCGCTAAAATTGTTCCGATGGTCTTTTTCATACGCACGCACTCCTTATCAGGTTTTTGTCTTTTTTTGCTTTACAACCGCCCCGCTTTCGGGCGTTCACCTGTTTAGAGTTGTTTTTTGCCTGTATTGTGACACCAAAATTTGCCAAAAATTAAAAATGCCGTAACGATGACTTCCGCTTCCGTTAAAATCGTCGTTACAGCACTTTAGCTAAACCGAATGGTTATTCCTTTTTATCTTCCGGCAGCAAAGCTGCGCACACGGAATTTGGCGCCGGTGCTTTCGCACACTTGGCGCGACTTCTCAATATCCTCCGGCGAAATCACATCCACCACCGTCATACGCACATCCGGGCAGTGCGCCACACATTCCCGAGTGAACTGCAGCATGGCATCAAACGCCTTGCCGCCGTAGCAGTTGCGGGTAATTTTGTCGTACTTCTCTGCCGTAGGCTCGTTGAGAGATACGGAAATGCTGTCAAAATGACGGCACAGCAGCTCTGCGGTGGGCTTGCCGTTGATTAAGTCCGACAGGCCGTTGGTATTCAGCCGCAGGTGAATCTTTGGGTTCACCGTGCGCAGATAATCCGCCGCTTGCAGCAGGTGGTCCAGCGCATTGGTGGGCTCGCCGTAGCCACAAAACACCGCCTCGTCCGTGTGGGCAAAATCGTAAGCGTCAATCGCCGCCTTGATTTCCTCCCAGGTAGGCTCCGTGTCAAACCACATTTCCTTCGCATCGCCCACAGCGTCGCCCTTAGAGCGAATGCAAAACGCGCAGTTACAGGGGCACTGATTTGTAATATTCAGATACACACCGTCGTAATAGCGATAAACAATATCAGCCATTGAGATAACCCTTCAATCTTTTGTAAATTCCGGCCTTGTCCAGCGCCAGCGCCAGTACAATAAACACCACTGCGCTGCCTACCGCCTGAATGGCATTGGCCGGTATATCTGCGATGGCGCCCTCCCGGTACAGCACCAGATCCGCCACATAGTAGCCGCCAACAGTAATGGCACCGGACAGAATGGTGCACAGCGCCGTCCACACCGTCAGCAATTTATTGCTCTTATTATATAATGCAACAAAGGGAATTGCAATAAGGAATTTGATGATGGCAGAGGGAAAGGCATAGGTGGCAACCCCACTGGCAAGATCAGAAAACGCAGCGCCGATGGAAGCAGCCAGGAATGCCCAAGGCCCCAGCAGCAGCCCGCTGAGATAAATCATGGCGTCGCCCACATGAATATAGCCACCGGCACCGATGGGAATGTGCAGCATGGTCAGGCCGAACACCATGGCGGCGAACAGCGCCGTGAATGAAATCTTTTTTACCGTCTTGTTCATAACAGATCCTCCATAATCTTTTCAAAATCTATGCCGTCCCGGGGGTCTGTACCGTGGGTAACGGCGATGGCGTGGCTGAGAAAATCCACCGCCTGTTTGGCTGCCTGTGCCGGCGCCCGGCCACGAAGCAAGCCGCCGGTGAATACAGAAACAAACAGATCGCCGGTGCCGCTAAAGGAACCGGGGCGCAAGGGCGCTGCCAAGTCTGTGCAGTCCCCGTCTGCAAACACCAGGGTGTGGATCTCCGTTCCCTGCCGATAGCCGGTGACCGCCACCACCCGGTGATCCTCTGCCAAGCGGGCGCCCATATGCCGCACCGCCGCCGGATCCTCGGTATACTCCGCCCCGCACAGCAGCGCCAGTTCGTTTACATTGGGCGTGAGCACATCTGCCTGTGCTGCCAGGCGGCGCACCGCATTACACCGTGCTTCATCAAACCCATCGTACAGGCTGCCGTCGTCCGCCATTATCGGGTCCACCACCAGGAGCGTATCCGCCGTGCGGTGGACAGCCAGAAAGTCCACAATGCAGTCTCCCTGGGCCGGATTGCTGAGAAAGCCGGTGATGATGCCGTCCGGCTGTACCTCTTGCCAGTCCGCAGTAAATTGGGGCATAAAGCCGGTTAAATCCTCCATAGAGTAACGGTCATAGCCGGTTTGGCGGGTAAGCACCGCCGTAGGCACCGGGTGCACCCGCACGCCCATGACAGTCAGCAC
>OGGS01001966.1_pt1 | contig 12500 bp, 7 predicted proteins | sample 1571281 | NCBI WGS metagenome assembly OGGS01 (sample SAMEA2582042, study PRJEB24529) | metagenome | biome: Human gut stool | place: China | collected 2011 | reverse complement strand
AACCAGATGTAGGAGGTAGCGTGCGACAGCGTGAAATGTCCGCCCGCATCGGTAGTCGCATAACCGAAATCGCCGTTGGCGCCCAGCTGCAATTCACCGGCCGCCGCCTGATTCTGGCGGGAAGGGACGACGGCCCGTGCCCCCTCGCCCGTCATATTGTAGTAGACTTCGTAGGGGGCTTCGCCCGTCAGTTCGGAAAATCCGAAGCTCGCCGCAGCGCCTGCGGTTCCCGCTTCGGCGCTCTGCAAGCCGTTGACCCATATCCGGTCGTCGGCGCTCCACAGAAACGGAATCGCCGCGCCGTCGACGGCGCCCGCCGACGTTCGCGTGGAAGAACCGGACACACCGGTCAATTCGACAGCGCGGCCGCCCCGAACCGCCCCTGCTTCCTCTTCGAACTCCGAGGAACAGGCCGCCAGCAGCAATCCGCACAAAAAGGGTAAATAACGTTTCATATCGTATGCGTTTGAAATACGGGGGAACGCCGGAGCCCGATTTCCGGCTCCGACGTCTCTCCCGCAGAGAGTTGACTTCCGCCGGATCTATTTCCACGTGCCGGTCGGTTCCACGTCGTAGACGAACGTAAAGTTGTAGGGAGCCATGGTCAGCTGCACCCAGCCCGAATTCACATAGCCGCCGCCCGTACTCAGCGACGGGTCGTCGCTCTCGGGCAGATGGATGACGCGGGTCTCCGCCTTGCTGCCGGCGATGATCTCGTACGATCCGCCGAACGGTCCGGAACCGTAAGACTCCTCCAGCGTCGGCGGAGTGGTCGCACGGCAGATGATCTCGCCCAGCAGCGGACAACCGCCCTGACCCGTCCCCGTCCAGTCGTATCCGGTAAAACTGTAAGTTCCGATCTCCTTCATGCCGCGGCCGAACGAAACGCTCCGCAGATTGTAACAATCGGCAAAGGCATTCTGTCCGATGGATTCCGTCGCATCGGGGAAGATCAGCGCCGTCAGCGCCGAACACCCACTGAACGCTGCGGAACCGATCGTTTTCAGTTTGGTGCCGAAGGTGACCTTCGCCAGCGACTTGCAACCGTTGAAGGCATTCGAGCCGATCGTCGTGACCTCGGTGGGCAGCACGACCTGCGTCAGCGGGCAGCCCTGGAACATCGCGTTAGTGATCTTCGGCACATATTCGTCGAACGTGACGCTCGCGAGCGAAGCGCACGACGCATAGGTATTGACGTCGTAGGTGACAGCCGCCGAAACGTGCGCCCTGATCAGACCCGATCCGCTGAAAACATGCTTCGCCACGGCGGTAATATTCTTCGGCAGCACGATGTCCGACAGATTTTTGTTGTCCCTGAATACGGCGGGAAAAGTCGCGCTCTCGTAGACGGCTTCGCTCAGATCGACGGTCGCCGCGGCGGACAGTCCCTTGACGGCGGCGGCCACCGCACTCAGCTGCGATGCGCTCATCGCCGTATTGTCCCCTGCCGTCTTGACGAAGAGCGTCGAGAAGGATGCCGGAAGTTCCGCAGACCACTTGTCGCCGGCCGAAACACGGTAGTAGACGCCTTCGCTCAGGTAGTCGTCGCCCAACGCGGCGAACGTATAACCGCTGCATGCCGCAGTCCACGCCGAATAGGCGTCGACCGACGGGACGTGGACGGTCCTGGCGCCCTGAACCGAAGCGCCCGCCCCCGCAAAACTGTCGGCCGCGACCGTCGGAGCCGTCGTCGGCTCGCAGTAGATGTCGGCCAAAAGCACGGCATTCTCGAAAGCCTCGCTGCCGATCGAAGCGAGCGCGTCGCCCGAAACGGTCAGCGTGTTGAGCTTCGACCAACCGGCGAACGAACCGGCGCCGATCGCCTCGACCGTCTTGGGAATCGTCAGCCGTTCGATGACGTCGTTCCCTGCGAATGCTCCGTCGCTGACGGCCGTAATGCCGGCTCCGAACTTGACGGACGCGAGGGTCGGATTACCCGCAAAAACCTCGCTGCCGAGCGACGTCACATTGTCGGGCAGCACCAGCGCCGTCAGGCCGCAGTCGGCGAACGCCCTGTCGCCTACGGTCGTCACGCCGCTGCCCAGCGAAAGGTCGGCGAGCTTCGAACAACCCTCGAACGCACCCGCATCGACGGCGGTCACCGAAGCGGGAACCGTCAGCGACGTCAGCGACGTGCACCCCTTGAAGCTCTCGGCGGGAACGGTGCCGATCGAACCGAGTTCGACCGCAGCCAGCGCCGGACAGTCGCGGAACGCCTTCGCACCGAGCGTCGCACCTCCGAGCGACACCTCGGTCAATCCGCTGGCGGCGAAAGCTTCGTCGCCGATGCTCTTCACATTGCCCAGCGCGATCTCCGACAGCGCCGCACAACCTCTGAATGCCTTGTCGGCGATCGATGCGACGGACGAAGGCAGCGTGACCTCCGCCAGAGCGGAACACCCTTCGAACGTACTCGGCCCGACTGCGGCGACGCCCGACGGAACGACCGCCCTGGTCAGCGCCGTACACCCTCTGAAAGCCCCGTCGGCGATCGACGTCGTATTTTCGAAGAGACGGATTCCGCCCAGCTTCTCATTACCGGCCAGCAAGGCAGGGAATTCGGCGGAAACATAGTCGGCCATGCTGAAATCGAGCGTCGCGGGCGCCGACTGCGCCGCGAGTCTGGCGACGACGGACTGCAACGCCTCGGCCGAAATCGTCTGCTCGCCCACAGTGCGGACATAGAGCGCCGAGAAGGTGTCGGGCATCGTCGTCGTCCACTTCTCCTCGCGCGAAACGCGGTACCAGACACCGTCGGTCAGCTCCTGATCGCTGATGTCTTCGAGGATGTATCCCTGACCGATCACGGACGCCCACTCTTTCTCATAAGCCTCGTAAGAGGCCGCCGGAACATAGAGGTATTTCTTTCCCTCGACATTTTTGCCGATGCCGTCGAACGGCGTCTGCCCCAGCTCCGGCGGCGTCTGCGCACGGCAGGTGATGCTCTTCACGTTTCCGCTCTTATCGGAATAGCCGTAAAAAGCATTCCGTCCGACTTCGGTCACCTTCTCGCCCAGAACGATCGTCGTACAGCCGCAATCCCGGAACGAATAATCGGTAACGACCGGAATATCGATCGTCACATCGGCCAGCGAATGACATTCATCGAACGAGTTGGTGCCGATCGTCTCCAACGTCTCCGGAAAGGAGATGCTCCGCAATGCGTTGTTTTTGTAGAATCCCATATTGCCGATCGTCTTCAAGGCCGAGGGAAGTTCGACCGTTTCGAGTACGCTGCAATAGGCGAACGTCTCATTGGGGATAGCGGTCACTCCGTCGGGAATACGGACGGATTTGAGCGCCGAGCAATTCATGAAAGCCTGCGAACCGAGCGTGGTCAGCCCTTCGGGCAGTTCGATACTCTCCAATGCCGAACATTTGTTGAAGGCCCCCGAATCGATCGTCTTCACTCCGGCGGGAATCGTCACGCTCTTCAAACCCGTACATCCGGCGAAGAGGCTGCGCGAAAGCGTCGTGATCTTTTCGGGCACGACGACGTCGGCCAGCGCCTTGCAGTCATAGAACGCATACTCGCCGATCGAAGTCAGCGTGGAAGGCAACCGGACGGACACAAGTTTCGAGCAGCCTGAGAACGCCCGCGCCGCGATCTCGGTCAACCCGTCGGGCAATGCGACCGTCTCCAATCCCGTACAACCGTAGAACGCTGTCGCATAGGTGCCCGTCGAGGGCATCGTCAGGATATTGCAGGGCAGCGAAATCTCCCGCAGCGTCGTCTTGCGCGAGAAGACCGTCGGGAACTCCGCGGCTTCATAGGTCGCCTCGGCGAAATCGAGCACCGCGCCCGCCTTCAACCGCGAAGCGATCGCCGAGAGGTCGGCGGCGGCGAGTTTCCCTTCGCCCAGCGTCACCGCTTTGAGATAGGTGACCGATTCGGGAATCTCCTCCGCAACACCGTTTTCGGTCAGGTAGAAGACGCCGTCGCGCTTGCAGTCGGCGGCAGCGATCGTAGCCGATATGCGCAGCGTACCGCCCGGCGCGAGTCGCCGGCCGGCACGGCTCTGCATGTAGACCGAACCGTCGGCGAAGGTGTAGACGACCGAGACTGTCGCCTCCGACAGATCGGCCGGATAGAGCACCATGGCGGCGAATACCTCGGAGTCGCTGTGCTGCGTCGGCAGCGCGACGCCTTCCCCGCCGAAATTCAGCGTGACGGACGACGAACCCTCGCACGCACCGAGCGCACCCTCCGCGAAGACCGCCTCGCCGGCCGACACACTCAGCGAAATCGATTCGAGCCTGGCCGTCACGTCGGCCGAACTTACGTCGAACCAGACGTAGGAGGTCGCGTGGTTCAGCACGAACGTACGGTTGGCATCGGCCGTCGCATAGCCGAAATCGCCGTTGCGCCCCAGATCGGGACGACCGGCCTCCGTCTGTGTCTGTTCGGCGGGGATCGACGCCGTGCGGGCGGCGGAACCCGTCATGTTGTAGATCACGTCGTAGGAATCGGCTTCGGCGACGGATTCGAAAACGAAGGCGCCCTTTTCGCCGGAGGATTCGAGCGGCTCGCTCTTGACGTCGCCGACCCAGATGCAGTCGCCGGCGCTCCACCGGAACGGCACGACTCCCTCGGATGCCTCGCCGAATCCGGTACGGGTAACCTCTCCCGAAAGACCGGTCAAAACGACTTTTCCGCTCTCGACGGGACGGGCGGGTTCGACATCGGCATCCCGCGTACATCCCGCGAGGGCCAGCATCGAACCGCAGGCAATATATAAGTACTTTTTCATCGGATTTCTCATTTATCGGTTAGTTCCACTCCTCCCAGTCGCTCGAACCGGCGTTGTTGTCGTCGAACACCGGAAGATTGACTTCGACCGCAGCGACGACCGTCACCTTGCCGCTCTTTTCGGCATAGATATTCCCTTCGACGGGAGCCGTGATCGACAGCACGTCGCCGTCGAGCGAAGCGCGCCACCCGTCGGGCTTCGAAATCGAATAGCTCTCGACGCCCTTCTGCGTGACGGCCAGTTTTTCGGTCTGTCCGTATTTGAGCGTCAGTGTCGTGCGCTCGATGACGAAGTTCACCTCTCTGGCTTTGGGCAGCCGGATCGTCTCGCCTCCCGCAAGGATGAAAATCACCTCGTCGTCGGTCTGCCGTACATCCTCGAAGAACGAATCGCCGTCTTCGCCGACCGCCTTGACCGGTTGGCCGTCGGCACCTTTGACCGGCTCGCCGTCGATCGTCCAATAGCCCTCCTCGTCGACCGAAGGGGTTTTGCCGTCCTGCCCCGCCACCGGAATCTTGCTGCCGGCATCGTCCAGCAACCACTCGTCGGCGCCGCCCAGCGTCCAGTAGTAGACACCCTCGAACCTGGCGATACCCAGCACAGGAGCGTCGGCGCCTTTCTCGCCGTCGCGGATCGTGATGGTCTTGCCGTCGTTGAACGTAATCGACCAACCGTCGTCCGACTCCGTATAATTCGTAATGAACTTGTTGCCGTTCAGGGCGTCGACGAGCGTCTTCAACGAATTCACCTGCTCCTTCATCGAGGCGATCTCCTGTCTGATGTCCGCGATCTCCTGACGGAGTCCGAAGTCGTCGTACTCGTCCGAACAACTCCATGCTGCCGCTGCACAACATGCCGCGAACGCCAATAGCGTAAAGATTTTCTTCATAATACAAGATTTATTTGGTTTGGAATTTCGATGCGCCGAAAAACGGCCGCGTCGGACAGGAGCGATCCGCAGACACACGATGCAGGGAGCGACGGCCATGCCGCGCTCCTCGCACTCCCGATTACCGATCCGTATGACATAACTACGCCGTTTGATTCCGTTTGCGGACTTACACGACGCAAGGGGAAGGGTGAAGAAATCGACAGAAAAATAGCACGCAGAAAACTATCTCGTGTGATTCCGACCCGAAACCCGCGGGTGTAAATCGTTCATCGAGGCAGGTCTTCTGACTTATCCCGTCGACCGCGCCTTCCCGGTATTTCACCAGTGGCAAAGAATGCGATAGACTTCGCTCCCGAAAGGGAGGGGACTTACAGCAGCAGGTACTGTCGCGGATTCTCACCGCGTTCCCTATTAATTCCGACAGGAGAGGACTCCCGTTGCGGAAACCTTGACGCGGCAAAGGTATGAAAAAACGATCGGAATTCGCAAATTCCGTTTCACTTTTATTTCATTTCCGCCGTTTTCATGCGAATTCGTCGCCGCAGGGCCGGCGAACGCCGCTGCGCCGGCCGGCCCATGCCCGTCCCGCATGCGCAGCGGCTTCATTTTCCGGCAAAATAGTTGTATCTTTGTCGTAAATGCTCCCCGAATTCCTGACATACCTCGAAGCCGAACGCCGTTACTCCCCGCTCACTATCCGCAACTACCGCCGCGACATCGAACGGTTTCTGGCGTGGCTGGGAGTCGACGAGGCGTCGTTCGACCCTTCGCAGCTGCGCACCGAGGACATTCGTGAATGGATTCTCTACCGCACCGAAAAATCGCACATCGGCCCGGCGTCGATGAACCGCGAGGTATCGTCGCTTCGGGCATTGTGGCATTACCTGCGCCGGCAGGGAATCGTCACGCAGGATATCTTCCGGAGCGTCCGTTCGCTGCGTACGCCGCGCCGTCTGCCCGTCTTCGTCCCCGAAAGCCGCATGGCCTACGTGATCGCCGACATCAACGGACGCGCCGGCAGCGAAGATTTCGTCACCGTGCGCGACGCGCTGACCGTGGCCATGTTCTACGGCTGCGGAATCCGCCTCGCGGAACTGATCGCCCTCAACCGCAACGACTTCTCGGACGACTACCGGCAGGTGCGCATCCGCGGCAAGGGAGACAAGGAGCGCATCGTCCCGCTGGTCGACCCTCTGCGGCGCATTCTGGTCCATTACCTCCAACTGATCGAGCGGCAAAACATTTGCAATTCTCAGGAAAAAGCACTAATTTTAACACTGAAAGGAATGCGCATTTCGCGGAGCGTCGTGCGGCGCATCGTGGAACAGGCGTTGAACAAGGAGGGCGTACAGGGAAAAAAGAGCCCCCACGTACTGCGGCACACCTTTGCGACGCATCTGCTGAACCACGGCGCGGACATGCGCGAAATACAGGAGCTGTTGGGACACTCCTCGTTGCAGGCCACGCAGGTCTACACCCACAACAGCATCACCCGTTTGCAGGAGATCTACGTCAAGGCGCACCCCCGCGAGCGGAGAAAGGAAGAGATTGAAACCCCGTGCGACGCTGCCACAGAGGACACGCAAGCACGGTAACCGATTGTCAAACTATAAAGGACAAGGCTATGAACGTACAGATTCAGTCAGTGAAATTCGACGCAGACAAGAAGTTGATCGAATTCGTGGAGAACAAGATGTCGAAGTTGGAACGTTTCGCCGACCGCGCCACGGGCGCCGAGGTGATTCTCAAATTGGATAAGGATTTCGAAAAAGGAAACAAGGTAGCGACCATCACGCTGCACATGCCCGGCGAGGATATGGTGGCCGAACACCGCGCCCGCGCCTTCGAGGAGGCGATCGACGAGGCGATCGACGCACTGAAACGCCAGATCGAGAAATTCAAGGAGAAGGTGAAATAGCCGCACGGCGGCACGCTTGCGACGGGAGGAGTCTTCGACGAGGATTCCTCCCGTTCGCATTTCCCGAATCCGCACCGGCGGCTTCCGCAGCGATACCTTTATTATATGAAGTTCCTGCCGCCTGCGAAAAGACCGATACCATGCCGGTCGGAGGGGGGGGGCCGGTGCAATCCGTCCGCAACTTTTTTCCGGCAAAACGTACAACCTGCCGATTTTTTATTTATATTTGCCTCGAAGACATTTTTGAAGAGAAGCATGTTCAGCAACCGCACGGCTCAGAATTGGTGGTGGCGCTCATTGGTTTTAAGTAAACAATGACGCTGGCACTGCCGTGGATGGAACATACCGATCGCAAGAGTTAGGAATCCGTTGTTTACTTGACAAGTAACGACGGATTTCTTTTTTGCCCCGCGCCGACCGCAAACCCGTAAAAACAATCAAATACCTTATCAGTCATGAAAACGAAAAAAATCCTGCTGCCCGATCAGATGATCCCCGCCCAATGGTACAACATCGTGGCCGACATGCCGCAGAAACCGCTGCCGCCGCTCGATCCCCGCACCCGCCGTCCCGTGACGGCCGAACAGATGAACTGCATCTTCGCCGAAGAACTCGTACGGCAGGAGTTCTCGACCGAACGCTTCATCGACATCCCCGACGAGGTGCGCGACCTCTACCGCATCTGGCGCTGTACGCCGCTCGTGCGGGCCTATGCGCTGGAACGGGCGCTCGACACGCCGGCGAAGATCTATTTCAAGAACGAAAGCGTCTCGCCCGCCGGCTCGCACAAGCCCAACACGGCCCTGCCGCAGGCCTACTACAACGCCAAACAGGGCATCAAGCACCTGACGACCGAAACGGGCGGCGGACAATGGGGTTCGGCCATCGCGCTGGCCAGCCAGTACTTCGGCCTCGACCTGAAAGTCTTCATGGTCAAGGTCAGCTACGAGCAGAAACCTTACCGCAAGCTGCTGATGAACACGTGGGGAGCCGAGGTGATCCCCTCGCCCAGCACGCTGACCGATGCGGGACGCCGCGCTCTGGCCGACGATCCCGACTGCTCGGGCAACCTCGGGCTAGCGATCTCCGAGGCGGTCGAGACAGCCGTACAGCACCCCGACGACACGCGCTACTGCCTGGGCAGCGTACTGAACCACGTGCTGCTGCACCAGACCGTCATCGGCGAGGAGGCGCTCGTGCAGATGGAGATGGCGGGCGACGAACCCGACGTGGTGATCGGCTGCTTCGGCGGCGGTTCGAACTTCGCAGGCATCGGCTTCCCGTTCCTGCGCCGCAACCTCCGCGAAGGAGCCCGCACGCGCATCGTGGCCGTCGAACCCGCCTCGTGCCCCAAACTCACGCGCGGCACGTTCCAGTACGACTTCGGCGACGTGGCGGGCATGACTCCCATGCTGCCCATGTATACGCTGGGACACAACTTCCAGCCGGCAGATATCCACGCCGGAGGATTGCGCTACCACGGTGCCGGCAGCATCGTAAGCCAACTGCTCCGCGACGGGCTGATCGAGGCGCAGGCCGTTCCGCAGCTCGAAACCTTCCGTGCGGGGCTGCTCTTCGCCCGCACCGAGGGTATCGTACCGGCTCCCGAATCGACCCACGCCATCGCCGCCGCCGTCCGCGAAGCGCTGCGCGCCAAGGAGGAGGGAGCGTCGAAGACGATTCTCTTCAACCTGTCGGGCCACGGCATGATCGATCTCTACGCCTACGAACAGTACTTCGCGGACAAGTTGCAGGACTACACCGTCACCGACGCCGAACTGCGACGCACGATCGACCAGCTCGACCGGATCATCAAATAACGCCCTGCGCCTCCTTCTCTCCGATTTCCGCCGGCCGACCGGCCGGTTCGAGTTCCCTCCGCCGGAGGGAACTCTTTTTTCGCCGGGACACCGTCAGGAAGGCCGCAGGGATTTTCGCCGCCTTCGTAAAAAAACTCCGAAAAAATTTGCATCTTCCGGACTTTTTCGTACTTTTGTTCCATACAGACGATTGAAGACATGCAGTCATTCGGTTTTGCATACAACTTTTTCAGCTTTTTCTATTTTAGCAGATAGAGAACGGGGTTGTATGGTCTGAATCGATTACGAAATGAATAACGTATGAATCCCGTTCCGCCGCGAACGGGATTTTTTATTGACACTACGGATGAAACAGGTTACCATTCAGGGCGAGCCGGGGTGTTTCCACGAAGAGGCCGCACGGCGCTATTTCGGCGACGAGCCGATCGAGATCGTCCCCTGCCGGACGTTCGAGGCGCAGTTCGAACGGATGCGGCACGAAGGATCGCTGCTGGGCATCGTCGCCATCGAAAATACCATCGCCGGCAGTCTGTTGCAGAATCACGAATTGTTGCGCCGCAGCGAATCGCAGATCATCGGCGAATGCAAACTGCGCATCTCGCACGTGCTGGCGGCCCTCCCCGGCCAACAGCTCGACGAGCTGAGCGAAGTCAACTCCCACCCGATCGCCCTGATGCAGTGCGGCGAATTCCTCAAAGCCCACCCGCAGCTCAAAGCCGTCGAGCGGGACGACACGGCGGGCAGCGCCGCCGAGATCGCCGAACGCCGTCTCACGGGACACGCCGCCATCTGCGGCCGGCTGGCGGCCGAACGTTACGGATTGGAGATTCTTGAAGAGGGTATCGAGACCAACAAACGCAACTTCACGCGCTTCCTGCTGCTGGCCGACCGCTACCACGCCAACCGCCACACGGGTTCCGCCCGCGCCGACAAGGCGTCGCTCGTATTCAGCCTGCCGCATACTCAGGGAAGCCTCTCCAAAGTACTGACCATCCTTTCGTTCTACGACATCAATCTCACCAAAATCCAGTCGATGCCCATTATCGGCTGCGAATGGGAGTACCGCTTCTACGTGGACGTATCCTTTGCGGACTACACCCGTTACCGGCAGTCGATCGACGCGATCACCCCTTTGACCAAAGATTTCAAAATTCTGGGCGAATACGCCGCATTCAACGAATAAATACCCCGATAAAATTATGGAAATGAACGATCTGCAACCCATCATACTCCCCGGCATCCCGACCAGGCGGCCGCTCGTAATCGCCGGCCCGTGCAGTGCCGAAACCGAAGAGCAGGTGCTCGCGGCCGCCCGCGCGCTCGCCGCACAGGAAGTGAAGATCTTCCGCGCCGGCATCTGGAAACCCCGCACCAAGCCCGGCGGATTCGAGGGCGTGGGGGTCGAAGGACTGCGCTGGCTGCAACGTGTCAAGGCCGAAACCGGCATGTACGTCTCGACCGAAGTGGCCACCGAGCGCCACGTCTTCGAAGCGCTCAAAGCGGGGGTCGACCTGCTATGGATCGGCGCCCGCACCTCGGCCAATCCTTTCGCCATGCAAGAACTGGCAGGAGCGCTGCGCGGCGTGGACATTCCGGTGCTGGTCAAGAATCCGGTCAATCCCGATCTCGAACTCTGGATCGGCGCCATCGAACGTCTCTACAACGCCGGCCTACGGCGGCTGGGAGCCATCCACCGCGGATTCAGCAGCTACGACCGCACGATCTACCGCAACCAGCCCCAGTGGCACATCCCGATCGAACTGCGCCGCCGGCTGCCGCAACTGCCGCTGTGCGATCCGAGCCACATCGGCGGTAAACGCGAACTGATAGCACCGCTTTCGCAGGAGGCCATGGACCTGGGCTTCGACGGGCTGATCGTCGAATCGCACTGCACCCCCGACGAGGCGTGGAGCGACAAACAACAGCAGGGGACCCCCGACGTGCTCTGCTTCATGCTGCATACGCTCGTCGTGCGCGAAACGACCCAGACCACCGAACCGCTGGCCGAACTGCGGCAGCAGATCGACCGGCTCGACGACGAACTGCTGGCACTCATGGCCAAGCGCATGAGATCGGGCAGTACAAGAAAGAGCACAGTATGCCGATCCTGCAAGCCAAGCGTTACGACGAAATCCTCAACAAACGCGGTGCACAGGCCGTCGAGCTGGGTATCAACCCCGAATTCGTCAAGACACTGCTGCAAGCCATCCACGAAGAGTCCGTCCACGAACAGGTCAAGGTCATCAACGGCTGACCCGCTCCCCGACCGGCGGAAACCCCTCCGCAGCAGAGGATGTTCCCACGCAAAAACAGCCGGTCGGCAAACGGGGCGGAGCCGGATTCGTTCGGACTATGCCGAGGCGAGAAAACGCAGAATGAAACTCAACCTTATAACCCTAACTTTATGAATGAACCCAAACTCTCCCAACGCCTGCTGTCGCTCGACGCCCTGAGAGGCTTCGACATGCTCTTCATCATGGGCTTCGCAACGCTCGTCGTCAACGTCTGCCATCTCTTTCCGGGCGACGTATCGGCAGCCGTCGCCGAATCGATGAGCCATCCCGCATGGCACGGCTTCTCGCATCACGACACCATCTTCCCGCTCTTCCTCTTCATCGCGGGCATCTCCTATCCCTTTTCGCTCGCGAAGCAGCGATCGCTGGGGGCGACGCAGGGCGACCTCTACCGCAAGATTCTGAAACGGGGCGCACTGCTCATCCTCTTCGGACTGATCTACAACGGTCTCTTCCGGTTGGACTGGCCGATGCGCACGGCCAGCGTACTGGGCCGTATCGGCCTGGCGTGGGCGCTCGCCGCGATGCTGTTCCTCAACTTCCGCACCCGTACCCGCATCGGAATCGTCGGCGCGATCCTCGTCGGCTACTGGGCGCTGCTGGCCTTAGTCCCCGCTCCCGACGCTCCGGCGGGCGCCGACGTCTATTCGATGGAGGGAACGATCGTGGGCTACATCGACCGGCTGCTGCTGCCGGGCCGTCCTTACTACAAGATCTTCGATCCCGAAGGGCTGCTCTCCACGGTGCCGGCCGTCGCCACGGCGATGCTCGGAATGCTCCCCGGAGAGTTCGTCCGCCTGTCCGAACAACGCCTCTCCGGTAACC
>OGGS01001964.1_pt1 | contig 12516 bp, 8 predicted proteins | sample 1571281 | NCBI WGS metagenome assembly OGGS01 (sample SAMEA2582042, study PRJEB24529) | metagenome | biome: Human gut stool | place: China | collected 2011 | reverse complement strand
CGAAGGTGCGGCGGATGATGTGGTCGCGGCACTGGGTCAGCACCTGCACGGTGACATCGTCGGGGATCATGTTCTTCTCGATGAGGGTACGGAGGAACTCGTACTCCGTCTCGCTGGCGGCCGGGAAGCCGACTTCGATTTCCTTGAAGCCAATTTTGACCAGCATCTGGAAGAATTCCAGCTTTTCCTCGAGGCTCATGGGGACGATAAGGGCCTGATTGCCGTCGCGCAAGTCCACGCTGCACCAGGTGGGAGCTTTCTCGATGTGGTCTTTCTTGACCCAGCTGTCATAGCCGGCGGGGACCGGGTAATATCCCGGTGCGTACTTGGTAGCGTCCATCATAATTCTTGTCCTCCATTTTTGCTGTGTCAACCTCTCAGTCTCGCATTCGCTCGACAGGGCCGGGTTGCGGCAGCGCGTCAGCGCTGACTGAGAGGTTGACTCCTTTTATCAAACGAAAAGGCTCCCGTCTCTCAAGGGACGAAATCCCCTGAGAGACGAGAGCCTGTAATTTCTGTTACAGGGCACCCGTGGTACCACTCTCTTTGCTGTGCCAAAAGCACAGCCGCTCTGCACGATCGGCTTTTTGAGGCGAATCGCTGCCCTTATAACGGTGGGCTTCCGTCAGGACCTACTGTCTGCTTCAGTCCTGCCGCTCAGGGGCCAGTAACCGAGACCCTCTGCACCACCTTGCACCATCCGGCGGCTCTCTGTACGCAGAAGAAAATCGTTTTTTCCCCGTCAACGCATTTGCGCTTTGTTCAAAGTGGTTTCATTTTAGCAAAACCCACCGCTCCTGTCAAGCAGTTTTGTTCACAATCAAAATGAAACGATTTCATATAGACAGCAGCATAAATTTTCAAAATTTGCGGGTGGATCCTATTTTTGTTGTATTATATCACCAACTATGGTAAAATAAAAATACCGCCCGAAGCGGCGGTATCCAGGTGCTGTCTGCATAAAAAGGTGGTCTAGCTTCCCCGGCAAGCTTCCGGGGGTGTGAAACCTTATTGTTGCTTCCCCCGGACGCAAACGCGAAAGGGGGGATGACTTATGACCCTGACGGAAACTATCGCATTGCTCGGCCTGCTGGGCGGAGCAGTCTTTGTTACCTTTCAGATCTCATGGGCTATCTTCAAAGAGATACATAACAATAAGAAATGACCGCCCCAGCCTACCAAGCAAAGCGGTCATTCTTATTGTTTGACTTAGCCGAGGGAAGCTGACCATTGCGGACAGCACCTTCTTGTATGTTCAGTATAGTCAAAGTGATTCGATTTGTCAAGCGGACGGCCTCCTTGTTCCTCGGTTTTGTTAAGAATCTGCGAAGTTTTTGCAAAGTTCGCCTCGAAACGCTGGTTTCTGAAATGGCGTCGTGGTATGCTGTTTGCAACGTAAGGAGGGACCCCCATGAAAGAAGTCAAGACCCCCAAAAAGCCATTGGCTATTTACTACGCCATTGTATTACTGGTGCTGATGCTGCTCAACTTCGTGCTCGTGCCGTGGATGAGCGAACGGCAGGTAAAAGAAGTGGACTACGGCACCTTCATGTCTATGACCGAGGACAAAGACATCGGCCGGGTGGATGTGGAATCGAACCAGATCATCTTTACTGATAAAGATGAAAAGCAAATTTACAAGACCGGACTGATGAACGACCCTGACCTGACCCAGCGCCTCTACGACGCAGGCGCACAGTTTTCCAGCGAGATCGTCGAGCAGGCTTCGCCGCTGATGAGCTTTCTGCTGAGCTTTGTGCTGCCCATCGTCCTCTTTGTCTGGCTGGGCAATTTCATGAACAAAAAGCTCATAGAAAAGGCCGGCGGCGCGAACTCGATGATGTTCGGCGGCGTGGGCAAGTCCAACGCCAAGGTCTACGTCCAATCCACCCACGGCATCCGCTTTACGGATGTGGCCGGCGAGGACGAGGCCAAAGAGAACTTACAGGAGATCGTAGATTATCTGCACGACCCCAAGAAATACGAAGAGATCGGTGCCTCGATGCCCAAGGGCATCCTGCTCGTCGGCCCTCCGGGTACCGGCAAGACCATGCTGGCAAAGGCCGTGGCGGGCGAATCCAACGTGCCGTTCTTCTCCATCTCCGGCTCGGAGTTTGTGGAGATGTTCGTGGGCATGGGCGCGTCCAAAGTCCGCGATTTGTTCAAGCAGGCCAAGGAAAAAGCCCCCTGCATCGTGTTCATCGACGAGATAGACGCCATTGGCCAGAAGCGCAACAGCGGCCAGCTGGGCGGCAACGACGAGCGTGAGCAGACCCTGAACCAGCTGCTCACCGAGATGGACGGCTTCGAGGGCAACAGCGGCGTCATCATCCTCGCGGCCACCAACCGTCCGGATTCCCTCGACCCGGCTCTGACCCGTCCCGGCCGCTTTGACCGCCGTGTTCCTGTGGAACTGCCCGATCTCAAGGGCCGCGAGGAGATCCTGAAGGTCCACGCCAAGAAAGTCGCTCTTGCCCCCGGCATCGACTTCAACACCGTGGCCCGGATGGCCTCCGGTGCCTCCGGCGCAGAGCTGGCCAACATCGTCAACGAAGCCGCCCTGCGGGCCGTGCGCGCCGGCCGCAAGAGCGTGACCGAGGCCGACCTCGAGGAGAGCATCGAGGTGGTCATTGCCGGCTACCAGAAGAAGAACTCCATCCTCACCGACAAGGAAAAGTGCATCGTAGCCTACCATGAGATCGGCCACGCACTGGTGGCGGCGCTTCAGAATCACTCCGCACCCGTGCAGAAGATCACCATCATCCCCCGCACCTCGGGCGCACTGGGCTACACCATGCAGGTCGAAGAAGGCAACCACTACCTGATGACCAAGGAAGAGCTGGAAAATAAGATCGCCACCCTCACCGGCGGACGTGCTGCCGAGGAAGTGGTGTTCGGCTCCATCACCACCGGCGCGTCCAACGACATCGAGCAGGCTACCAAGCTTGCCCGCGCCATGCTCACCCGTTACGGCATGAGCAAAGAGTTCGACATGGTGGCCCTGGAGACGGTGAACAACCAGTATCTGGGCGGTGACACCTCGCTGGCCTGCTCGGCGCAGACCCAGCGGGAGATCGACCAGCGGGTCGTGGACTTGGTAAAGGCCCAGCACGAAAAGGCCATCAAGATCCTCACCGACAACCGTGCAAAGCTTGACGAGCTGGCGAAGTACCTTTATGAAAAGGAGACCATCACCGGCGACGAGTTCATGGCTATCCTTGAGGAAAAAGATTCCAGCGAAAATTAAAATAGGATCCCTGCAATAATCCAGCCGCCGTATCCGTATTCATTACAGATACGGCGGTTTTCTGATACGCCGTACCGCTGATAAAAGCATTTGGGATAAACCTCTCCGTCAGCGCACCAGCGCTGACGAAGAGATTGACTTCCTACATCTACAGGAGGATACTACTATGAGACTGCTGAACAAGAACACTGCCCGCCGCGCCGCCGCTGCTGCCGCGCTGCTGACCATGACCGCCGCCATGAGCGTGGGTGCCTTTGCCGCCGACGCCGAGGACGTGACCGTTGCCGGTTATCTGCCCCCTCAGTCGTCCGAAGTCATGGTTCAGGGTGACATCGCTCTCCACTCTGACGTTCCGGTGGGGGAGGTAGACCCCAACTACGGCGGCTATGCTTCCCCGGTGGAGAACCCCATTCAGGGCAACGTGATGATGATCTCCGACGAGACTCCCCTGCCCTCTGACACGCCGGTGGAGAAGAGCGAAGCCCGCTACACCGTCAAGGGTCTGCTGGGCAAACAGGTGCTCTACACCGCCCGTCAGGAAGGCCGCGTGCTGACGCTGGACGCCCCCGATGACAACGCCACCTTCCGCACCACCATCCTCGACATGCAGACCCTGATGAATCAGGGCGTAAGCACACTGGTGCTCAAGACCGGCAAGACTTCCACCACCCTGAACCTGACTCTGCTGTGCCAGGATCAGAAGCCCGGCACCCGGGTCACTCTGCGCCACCTCGGCAGCAGCGCTCACCTCACCGTGGGCTTCCGCAGCCGCCGCGACCTCATCGTTGGCCGATAAGCTTTTCCCTCTCTCCTCTTCGTTTTCCATCGATACTTTTCCCTCAGACGCAAAAGACCCCCGCTGCAAACACAGCGGGGGTCTTACTGTTTATCAAATGGTCCCGTTCGAGCCGTTCCCGCTCTGCTCCGATGCATAGAGCACCATCAGGTGGTTTGCAGATGCTTCGAGCTGGCTCTTGGCCTGACGGAGGTTCGCTTCTTCCGTCTCGTTCATCTTTTCGGGTTTATCCTTCCGCAGGCAGCGGCGGAGATTCGCCACATCGGCTTTGATGCGGTTCTTCTCCTCCTTGTCCAGCTCCTTCTTGCACTTGGAGAGGGCCTCGTCCACCTTATAAGCCAGCACCTCGGCCTGATTGTGGAGGTCAAGCCGCTCTTTGCGGCGGCTGTCCTCGGCCTCGTAGGCGGCCGCGTCGGCCATGGCGCGCTGGATCTCATTCTCCGAGAGGTTCGTGCTACCGGTGATGGTGATATTCTGCTCCCGGCCGGTGCCGAGGTCTTTGGCCGAGACTTTCACGACGCCGTTGACGTCAATATCAAAGGTGACTTCGATTTGGGGCTTGGACGAGAAGCTGGCCCGGATGCCGTTCAGCTTGAACTTGCCGAGGCTCTTATTGTCGCGGGCGAAATGCCGCTCACCCTGCAGGACGTTGATCTCCACACTGGTCTGCATGGGGCGGGCCGTGGTGAATATCTGGCTCTTGCGGGTGGGGATCATGCTGTTGCGGGTGATGAGGGGGGTCGCCACGCCGCCCAGTGTCTCGATTGAGAGGGTCAGCGGAGTGACGTCCATCAGCACAAGGCCCTGCGCCGCTGCACCAGAAGCGCCAGCCAGCTTGCCGCCGCCCTGTAACAGACCGCCCTGCACAGCGGCACCCATCGCCACGCATTCGTCGGGGTTGAGGCTGTGGCTCGGTTCACAGCCCAGCAGCTCCTTCACCTGACGCTCGACGGCAGGCATCCGGGTGCTGCCGCCGACGAGAAGGACTTTGCCCAGCTGCGAAGCCGAGATGCCGGCATCCCGCAGTGCATTCTGCACCGGGGCCACCGTCCGTGCCAGCAGGTCGCCGGTCATCATCTCGAACTGGGGGCGGGAGATGGTCAGATCGAGGTGGTGGGGGCCGTCCTTGCCCACAGCGATGAAGGGCAGATTGAGCTGGGCCGAGAGGGCGCTGGACAGCTCTTTCTTGGCCTTTTCAGCCTCTTCTTTCAGGCGTCCCATGGCGGCGGGGTCGCGGGAGAGGTCGATGCGGTCCGATTTCTTGAACTCTGCCACGGCGTATTCCACGATGCGCTGGTCGAAGTCGTCGCCGCCGAGGCGGGTATCGCCGCCGGTGGCCAGCACCGTGAAGGTGCCGTCTTCGATCTCGATGATGGAGACGTCGAAGGTGCCGCCGCCGAGGTCGTAGACCAGGATCTTCTGGGGCGCTTCGTTGTCAAGGCCGTAGGCCACAGCGGCGGCGGTAGGCTCATTGATGATGCGCAGGACGTTCAGACCTGCGATGCGGCCCGCATCCTGGGTGGCCTTGCGCTGGCTGTCGTCAAAGTAAGCGGGGACGGTGATGACGGCCTCCGTCACCGGCTCACCCAGGTAGCTCTCGGCGTCGCGGCGTATCTTGGTCAGTATCATAGCGCTGATCTCCTGCGGAGTCAGGTCTTTGCCGTCGATGTGGACGCGGTAGTCGCTGCCCATATGCCGCTTGATGCTGGACACCGTCCGGCCGGAGTTGGTGGCAAGCTGGCGCTTTGCCGCGCCGCCCACCAGACGCTCGCCGTCTTTGGTGAACGCCACCACGCTGGGGGTGGTGCGCTCTCCCTCTGCGTTGGTGATGACGACGGGCTTGCCGCCCTCCACCACTGCCACGCAGCTGTTCGTGGTGCCAAGGTCAATACCGATCACTTTGCTCATTCTGGTCGTCCTCTCTGTTTTTGCGACGCGCATATTTTTCCTTCAATATCATATCGGTTCCGTATGACGATTTCTTAGAGCATTTGTAAAGATTTTGTGTTTCCGCTCATTCTCTCTCAAGCAGCTGGCGGATGACGGCCTCCGTCTCGTCCAGCCAGCTCTGGGCCGTCTCGTCGCCCTCTTTTTTGCGGACGAGGAAGCCCTGCTTCGCCTCAGCCAGCTGAGCCAGCGCCTTTTTGCGGGAGATATACTGGGTCTCATACTGGGCCACCCGCAGGCAGACCTGCGGCATATAGGCGATGTCGGGGGTGGAGGCGCAGAGCTTCTGAGCCTTGCGGTAGGCCCGCAGAGCCGCACCGGCCCCTTTTCCCTGCACCATGGCATCGTCGCCCAGCGCCACCCATGCGGCCACATCGCCGGCGTCGGCAGCTTTTTTCCAGAACTTGCGGGCCTGTGCAGGGCTCTTGCGGCAGCCCCGGCCCTCGTAGAGCATCTCGCCCATCATGGCAAGGCCCTCGGCGCAGCCCTCTTCGGCAGAGAGCTGATAATAGTGCATCGCATCGTCCCAGCGTTCCTCGGCCATGGCATGGTTGCCGGCCCGCAGCTCCGCTTCGCCCGGCTCATCGGTGTCGTGGCTGGCGTGGAGCAGACCGTTCAAAAGCGAGCAGTCCAGCGTGGCAGAGCTGGTCCACGGGTCGATGACCACACCGTCGATGCTGTCCGAGTCCAGCGCCATCTGCATGGCGGAAGCCAGAAGCCGTTCCGCCATGGGGCGGCTGGCTGTGCCTTTATCGGCCTCCGCCATCTTCACTGAGGTGAACACCGGCAGGTAACACCGGCCCTTCTGGGTACGCAGGGTCCAGGGCTGCAGGTCTTTCGCTTTCTCCGCCGGGACAGGATGCTCCGCCCACGGGGCGGCCCCGTCCGGCTGGTCGGACGCAGCTTCCAGCGGCACCAGGACCCTGGTGTCCAGCTCGAGGGCATAGTTGATGGCGTTCATCAGCGCCCAGAAGCTCTCCTCGTTCTGGCCCTTATAGAGCGCTGCCACAGCCCGCTCTATCGCCGGACAGCCCGTACCCAGCGGCCCGTATTCCGGCAGCTTTTTGCGGTCTGCCGCGCCCACCGGGCGCAGCCGCAGCCGTGCCGCACCATCTTTTGCCATTGCATCCACCATTCTTTCCGTTGAGATTCCTTTCCAGTATAGCAGGATTTTCCGGTTTTCTCAATCTCCGGAGCCGAAATCTGCATCCAGAGCCGGTTTTCTTTGGCAAAAACATAGCATTCCTGTTGGGAGTGCGCTATAATAAGGAGCGTCTCAACTAAATGTATCAAAGAAAGGGAGTATCGAGCCTTGAACAAAATGCTTCGCTATCTCAGCGACTACAAGCGCGAGAGCGTGCTTGCACCGCTTTTCAAGATGCTGGAAGCTACGTTTGACCTGTTCGTGCCGCTTGTGATGGCCGACATCGTCAACGTGGGTATCGCGGCCCACGATTTTCACTACATCCTCGTGCGGTGCGGCATCCTGCTGCTTCTGGCCATCGTCGGCCTCACGTGCAGCCTGACGGCCCAATACTTCTCGGCCAAAGCCGCCGTGGGTTATTCCACCGGTCTGCGTCATGCGCTGTTTGAGCACATCCAGACGCTGAGCTTTTCCGAGATGGACACCATGGGCACCAGCACCCTCATCACCCGGATGACCAGCGACGTCAATCAGGTGCAGAGCGGATTGAACCTCTTCCTCCGTCTGTTCCTGCGCAGCCCCTTCGTAGTGCTCGGCGCCATGATCATGGCCTTTACGGTCAACTTCCGCGCCGCCCTCATCTTCGTGGTGGCTATCCCGCTGCTGAGCGTCGTGGTCTTCGGCGTCATGGTCATCACCCGGCCGCTCTATAAGTTGGTGCAGACCCGCCTCGACCGGGTTCTGGGCCTCACCCGCGAAAACCTGACCGGCGTGCGCGTCGTCCGCGCCTTCGATAAGGAAAAGAGCGAGGTGGACCGCTTCGAGGACGCCAATGAGCTGCTGACCAAAATGCAGCTCCACGTGGGCCACATCTCCGCCCTGATGAACCCGCTGACCTACGTTATCATCAACCTGGCCATCGTGGCGCTGCTGTATGTGGGCAGCATCGAGATCAACATCGGGGGCATGGCCTCCGGCGATGTCATCGCACTGGTCAACTATATGAACCAGATCCTGGTCGAGCTGGTCAAGCTGGCCAACCTCATCGTTCAGGTGAGCAAGGCTCTGGCCTGTGCAGGCCGTGTGCAGGCGGTTCTGGACACCAAGCCCGGCATGGAGTTCCCGGCCCAGCTCACCGGCAATGTTCCGGCGGAAACGGCCGGCGACGCCGTCCGTTTCGACCATGTGAGCCTGACCTACAAGGGCGCAGGCGCACCCAGCCTCTCCGACATCAGCTTCACTGCCAAGCGCGGCCAGACCATCGGCGTCATCGGCGGCACCGGCAGCGGCAAATCCAGCCTCATCAGCCTCATTCCCCGCTTCTACGACGCCACTGAGGGCAGTGTGGAGATCATGGGCCGACCGGTCCGGCAGTACCCCCGCGCCGACCTGCGCGGCAAGGTGGCCGTGGTCATGCAGAAAGCCCAGCTCTTCGGCGGCACCATTCGCTCGAACCTGCTCTGGGGCAGCCAGAATGCCTCTGACGCTGACCTCTGGGCTGCGCTGGAAACGGCACAGGCTGCGGAGTTCGTGAAAGCCAAGCCCCTCGGCCTCGACGAGCCGGTGGAACAGGGCGGACGCAACCTCTCCGGCGGTCAGAAACAGCGTCTGACCATCGCCCGCGCCCTCGTGGGCAAGCCGGACATCCTCATCCTCGACGACAGCGCCAGCGCACTGGACTACGCCACCGACGCGGCCCTGCGCAAGGCTCTGGCCGCTCTTCCGGGCGATCTGACCGTCTTCATCGTCAGCCAGCGCGCCGCCAGCCTGCAGCACGCCGACCAGATCATCGTGCTGGACGATGGCCATATGGTGGGCCTTGGTCGTCACGCCGAGCTGCTGGAAAACTGCCCGGTCTACAAGGAAATTTACGAGAGCCAGTTCAAGAAAGGGGATGTGCAGAAATGAGTGCAAAAGCAAAAACGAAGCTGACCCCTGAACAGCAGAAGGCCACCATGACCCGGGTACTGCAGAAAATCAAGCCCTATGGCTTCTTCGTGGTGTGCAGCCTCATCGTGGCCGCTGTGAGCGTGGCGGCCCAGCTGTATATCCCCATCCTCTGCGGCAGTGCCATCGACATGATGCTGGGCAAAGGTGCCGTGGACTTCGCGGGCGTGCTGCGCATCATCTACGAGATCATCGTGGTGGCGGTTGTCGCCGCCTTTGCGCAGTGGCTGCTGAGCGTCTGCAACAACCGCATCACCTTCGCAGTCAGCCGTGACCTGCGCAACGCCGCCATGCGGAAGATCCAGACCCTTCCTCTCTCTTACCTCGACAGCCATCCTTCCGGCGACATCGTGAGCCGCATGGTGGCCGACGTGGATACCTTCGCGGACGGCCTGCTGATGGGCTTCACCCAGCTGTTTTCGGGTGTGCTGACCATCCTCGGCACCCTGCTCTTCATGTTGCAGCAGAATGTCCCTATCACGCTGGTGGTGGCCTGCATCACCCCGCTGAGCCTTGTGGTGGCCAGCTTTCTCGCAAAGCGCAGCTACAAGTATTTCCAGAGCCAGAGCACCGTGCGCGGCGAGCAGACTGCCCTTGTCAACGAGATGATAGAGGGTCAGAAGGTCGTGCAGGCCTTCGGCCACGAGGCCCAGAGCCTCGAGGCTTTTGACGAGGTGAATGGCCGACTGCAGAACGTGAGCCTGAAGGCCATCTTCTTTTCCAGCATGACCAACCCCGCCACCCGCTTCGTCAACAACATCGTCTACGCAGGCGTCGGCCTCGTGGGCGCAATCTATGCCGTAGCCGGAGGCATCACCATCGGCCAGCTGAGCATCTTCCTGAACTACGCCAACCAGTACACCAAGCCCTTCAACGAAATTTCCGGCGTCGTGACCGAGCTGCAGAACGCTCTGGCCTGCGCAGCCCGCGTGTTCGAGCTGCTGGACGCTGAAGACCAGACCCCCGAAGCGGAGAACGCCGCAAAGCTCGTGCCGGACGGCCACGTCCAGATCGAGGACGTCTCTTTCCGCTATCTGCCCGACCGCCCGCTCATCGAGGGCCTGTCTCTGGACGTCAAGCCCGGCCAGCGCATCGCCATCGTCGGCCCCACCGGCTGCGGCAAGACCACCCTCATCAATCTGCTCATGCGGTTCTATGATGTCAACGGCGGCTCCATCAAAGTCTCCGGCACCGACATCCGGGACGTGACCCGCGCCTCGCTGCGCGGCAGCTACGGCATGGTGTTGCAGGATACCTGGCTCCGGGCCGGCACCGTGCGGGAGAACATCGCCTACGGCAAGCCGGACGCCCCCCTCGACGAGGTGGTGGCTGCGGCCAAGGCAGCCCATGCCGACAGCTTCATCCGCCGCCTGCCCGAGGGCTACGACACCGTCATCGCCGAGGACGGCGGCAACATCAGCCAGGGCCAGAAGCAGCTGCTCTGCATCGCCCGCGTGATGCTCTGTCTGCCCCCGATGCTGATTTTGGACGAGGCCACTTCCTCCATCGACACCCGCACCGAGGTGCGTATCCAGGCAGCCTTTGCCCGGATGATGCAGGGCCGCACCAGCTTCATCGTGGCACACCGCCTTTCCACCATCCGGGAAGCCGACGTCATCCTCGTGATGAAGGACGGCCACATCGTGGAGCAGGGCGACCACGATACCCTGCTGGCGCAGGGCGGCTTCTACGCCAAGCTCTACAACAGCCAATTCGAGGGTGTGGAGACTTAACGCTTCAACTTAAAGATCCCACCGGTCAGGGCCGGTGGGATTTTTGTTTGCTCTGTTTTATTTTTTGTGGGTCGGCAATATTTTCTTTTTTTACCTGTTTTCGGCTTTCAGCACCGTTGCCTCAGCAGGCGGCGGTGTGAGGGTGGAGTGGGCCAGAATAAAAGCAGCGGCGCGGCTGGATGCGATGCGCTGGGCGGCGCGGCGGCGGTCGTTGGAAGCGAAGGTGTGCTCCCCGTCCCGCTTTGCGTCCCAGTGGGCAAGCTCGTCATCCACCTCTGCTTCCGTCGGCCAGAGCTCTTCTTTCTGCGCCACCAGCAGCAGACCCATCCGGCTGCGCAGTTTGCGCTCGGCCTCGGCGTGGAGCCAGGCTCGGAATTCTTCCACCGTCTGGCCCTGCACCTTCAAGTACTGGTCGAAATTGACGCCGTTGGCCTGCATCCGCAGATTGAACTGGCGCTGCTCGGCAAAGTAGTTGCCGGCCACCAGCTGCTTGGGCAGCGGGCCGGTGACGTGTGTACCCAGCTGGGCGATGAGGGCCTGTTCGGCCACGGCGCGGGCCTGCTGGCAGCGCTGGGCATAGATGTCCTGCATCACTTTGGCACGGAGGGCGCGCTTGCCCTCGGCGTCGGCGGCGCGGTCTTCGTCACCGTGGCGGCGGTTTATTTCAAGCTCGATGGTCAGCTCCCGGATAGGCCGGGGCTGGATGGGCTGGGTAAAGCCGGTGTACTCTCCCAGTTCCAGCGGCGGCAGGCAGAAGAACTGCGCCCCCGCCCGGAAGCCCTCGGCCCGGTTGACCGCCAGAAGTTCAAAATCCGGGTCGGTGACGGGCTGCAGATTGTTTTCTTTCATCAGCTGGGCGAACAGGGGCGAGAAACCCTCCAGAATCGCCCGATTGACCGCCGCCGTCAGCAGGTCGTCCTCGTCCTGCGGAGCGTCCAGGACCGTCTTTTCGGCCTGCACCGCCGCTTCCAGCTCTTCTGCTGCGGCGGAAAAGACCACCCGGCAGTCACCGGGTTCTGCCATGCCAAAATGTTCGAGTTTCATTTTCTTCTCCCCCTCTCAGCGGACGATGCCGGCCATCAGCACCAGCAGCACGATGCCCAGCACCACATACAGCACCTCTGCACCCAGGACGGACTTGTCGCCCTCGACGTACATCTCGGCGGGGTCGTCGGGGTTATAATAAAGGGTGACGACAGCTCCCTGTGCAAGCTCTCTGCCCTTGGCAGACTTGGGGTAATGGAGGCGGTGAGTGCCGCCAGCAGTGGTGAACTCCAACAGGTAGGCTTCGCCGTCCCGGCTCTGGACGGTGCCTGCCACAGCGGCCTCGACCTTTTCGCCCCTGGTCATGAGCTTGCGGCGTCTCGACCAGCTCCGCCATGCCATGTAGAACATGATGCCTGCACCGATGAGAAAGATAATGATGTTGAACATTCGCAGTTTCCCTCTTCCGTAAATAGTCCCGCCGGGCCGCTGCCCCGCAGGGGTAATATTTATTGTATCATACTCCGCCGGATTTTTCGCCCCATTCGGCCTATACGGAATGCAACAATTTTCGCAAAAAAATTTGTCGTACTATTTTTGCAGAAAACGCTTGACTTTCTTTGCACCTGTGGTATAATAAACATCGTTCCGAGCCGAACGGCAGCGAACAAAACAGAATATGCGGATATGGCGGAATTGGCAGACGCGTTAGATTCAG
>OGGS01001947.1_pt1 | contig 12602 bp, 10 predicted proteins | sample 1571281 | NCBI WGS metagenome assembly OGGS01 (sample SAMEA2582042, study PRJEB24529) | metagenome | biome: Human gut stool | place: China | collected 2011 | reverse complement strand
TCAAGAAGAACAAATCTTCTAATAAATAAACGGAGGTGGCTATATGGTTAATGAAATGAAAACTTTTGGACAGGGCGGTGTCGATGTGGCGGAGGATGGTCCCGGCAAGGGACGGCAAAGGGAGGATGTGCAGTGATGAAAGCTTTATTTATCCGTTGTAATGGAAAACTAACGCCGGATATGCTGGTTGGCGGATTGATTGATATGGGGGTGCCGCCGGCCTATCTTCGGACAAAATTGGAGGAGGCCGGAGTTTCTCCCGATTTTATTGAAAGTTCAAATCTTGACGCAAAAGTATCAGCTCATTATTTTTGTATTCCGGAAAAAGAAGATAAGCCTCTTTTGCTAAAGCAGAAAGATCTGTTTGTCATATGGAGGAAAATCTGCGAAGGTGGCGAGTCGGGATGGGAAAGCTTGGGGTGGAAAGTGTTTTCAGCTCTTTCTGCCGGCGCGTCAGATGCATTGGATGAAATACCCGCGACAATTATTGATCTACGCAGATGCCGAGTAAAAGAGGAAAATTTGATTTCCCTGTATTGTTTTCTCGCCGGATTGGATTATTTAGGTGTGGAAACATTATTTACCTGTCCATTTTCCTTGGCGGCGGGGACTTCAGAAGCTGCCCGGACGACGGAAAAAATTCTGACGAGAGCCGTGTCGACAACTGAGAATGTGATTTCATCCGAAGATATTGATCCATTCGCTGCAGCTATACTGGAGGGGCTTTCTGCAGGATTTATCGCCATGGATGGACGATTCCTGGTGGATAAGACTGCTTATGGGACTGCCAGTGTGGAGAAAATAGAGGGGGAAGTTACGGTGGCTGAATATTTAGGGTATTTTACGGATCGGGAAGATTCCATTTTCAGCCGTCATCTGAAGGTTTTTGGAATGGGTGTCTGAAGGGGAAATATGATTGCCCCATTTCTTTAAGTGTGTTATTGACATGGGAAATCTCGTATGGTAGAGTATTGAACATGACGTTAGTATTTCAGGCGCTTTTGAAACAGAACGTGTTTTGAAAGTTGCTTGACAAATGACTAAGCAATGGTATAATAATGTCGTTGCTAAAACAGATGCGGAAGTAGCTCAGTGGTAGAGCACAACCTTGCCAAGGTTGGGGTCGCGGGTTCGAGTCCCGTTTTCCGCTCCATATGGCGGCATAGCCAAGCGGTAAGGCAGAGGTCTGCAAAACCTTTATCTCCGGTTCGATTCCGGATGCCGCCTCCATATTTTAGATGAAAGTTCCATGAACCTGCCGGGGTGGCGGAACTGGCAGACGCAAGGGACTTAAAATCCCTCGAATCGTGAGATTCGTACCGGTTCGATTCCGGTCCTCGGCACCAAAAACAACTGTTGTGAAATTTCGCAGCAGTTTTTTATTGCTTATTTCTAAAATGGATTCGTCCGTGAGTTATTTTTAACCGACTGATCAGTAAAACAACTTATAATCATTAGTGCATGATGTCGCGCTTTGTCATAAATGAGATGAAGCGGTCCGTGTAATATCTGCAGTAGTGGCATGGATAAAATCAATCAGTGCTCTTGCAGATAAAAGAATCTGTTGACCCCGTTGGCCGGCACTGATACTGATTTGTTCATGAAACAGACAGGAACTGTCTATATAAGTAGAAAATTGTTTCTTCATTCCTATCGGTGAACATCCGCCTCTTACATATCCGGTGAGAGCGGGAAGGTCTTTTACATGAATCATTTCAAGATTTTTATTTTTACTAATTCGGGCGGCTGCCTTTAAATCTAGTTCCTTTGAGGATGGCAAGCAAAAAATAATAGGGCCAGTTCTATCGCCTTTTGTCACGATGGTCTTAAAAACTATGGCGGGGTCATATCCGAGGGCAGTAGCAGCGTGGGTGCCTGACAGATTACTTTCTTTGTATTCATAAGATTTTGCGATGTATGGTATTTTTGCCTTATCAAGTATACGCATAACATTGGTCTTCTTTTCTTTACTCATAAAACCTCCTGCTTAGAACATACGCGCGTGCAAAAGCATTGTCAATCAATTATTGCTGATTTTATGCAATTACTCTTCTTTTACTCTTCTTTGCGGAATCATTTGGGCGATGGATTTGATTGTCGGAATTGAGAGAGATTTTATGGAAGAGCGCTCACCCACAACAACTTGACACTGTCCCATGTAAAGGCAGGTGTAACGATGAATTAGGAAAATGGTATAATAAAAAAGAATTTAAGGCAGGTGAGGATATGTATATTTCTGATGTGAGGATTGAGAATTATCGTACATTCCAAGATGTGACATTTCATTTTGACAGTCGTGCCAATTATATTGTTGGAGATAACAATATCGGGAAGTCTAATTTTCTAAGTTTTCTAAAAACGGTTACCCATGGATATGGATTCCGGGAAGCGGATTTTCTTGATGAGAATAATCCGATACGTGTCTTTTTTACTCTTTCCTCTGCAGATATGGGAACAGGAGAATTTGCACATATCGAACTTCGCCAGTTAGTGAGTGAAGTGGTACCGACTCTGATTACCGCTCGAATATATGCGCTGTCTGTTTTATATTGATTATGCCTTAGATGATGTGCCGCGCAACATGGTTACGGATGAAGAGCTTCTACAGATATCTTCCTTATATAAGGATTATCTTTCTGCAGGAGAAGAGACGATTCGAGAGGCGGAAGAACTTTTGGCAAAAAAAGGGCTTCCGGTCAGCTTACCATCCGATCCTAACTTGGCAGTGGTTAAAATATTGAAAGTTATTTTCACATCGGATAAAGATGCGGCACCGTCCGGTTTTACAATTCGTTTAATGTTTGCGATTGCCTCACATCTGTTGGTTCAGCTTGTGGAAAAAAGAAACAGTAAGGCAATTCCTTTTGAAAATATCATTGTATACAATAAATGGGGAAAACGATTTTTTCCCTTGGTGCTAAGCATCGATGAACCCGAATTGCATCTTCATCCATATCTGCAGAGAGCGGTATTGGCCTTTTTGCAGTCCATTTTAAATAATGAAGAACCTTTTTTTAAAAAACTGATACAAAGAACATTAGGGGTTGACGGACTTGACGGGCAGCTTTTTGTCGTAACTCATTCCACAGATTCTCTGGTAAATGACTATCGGCAAATCATCCGTTTATATTGGAATGAAGAAAAGAAAGTACAGGTGTCTTGCGGAAATACTTTCCATTTCAACCGTGAAATAGAGAAGCATTTGATAATGCATTTTCCCGAGATTAAAGAGGCACTGTACTCGCGGTGTACTATTTTAGTAGAAGGTGAAACAGAGTATGGTTCGTTTCCTTATTTTGCGAAGACTTTAGGCATTAATTTTGATTATTATGGAATCTGCCTGATCAATGCCCGTGGTGAAAGCTCTATTACAAAAATTTCCCAGTTGATCCGACGTTTTCATATTCCTACAGTTTGTCTTTATGATAAGGATGTAATGGTTGAAAATCCGAAACCTTATGTTTTTTATACTGACTATATTTGTTATGAAATGGATGTGGTACAGGCTTGTATATCCAGTGGGAGTATTGGCGTTTTGAATCGGGTGATACATTCTGTGGAAGACAGTTCCGATGTGGTAAATTCTTCTCTTGTGAAAAAAGCGGGACAAAAACTTGGCATGGCTCGTGGTTCTTATCCGCCGAGAAAGCTGTCTAATATTTCGAAACGGGATAATCGTTCACTGCAGTTCTACTACTTTGCATGGCTTTATGGAAATAAAGGGGTCATTGTTGGAAGAGCTATTGGTGAATTTTTAACAGGGAAGGAAATCCCGCCTGCATTTAAGACTGTGATTGAAGCAGCAGTTTCTTATTCAAAGGGAGAAATACTTTAAGGGAAACGGATTCACCAAAATTTAATCGAGTTTATGTTGAAAAAAAGAGTTTGATATTTTAGAATCATAAAGATAACTATTTAGCTGTTTTAATTTAAGGAGGCCGGAATGGGTACAGTTTCGCTACAAGGCCGATCAATTTTAGGGCTGGAAGATTTTAAAGCTGAAGAGATTGAACGGGTGCTTGATGTGGCGGCACAAATGAAAAGAATTGTGTTGTCCGGGAATAAGAAAAAGGATTATCTTAAAGGGAAATCTATTGTTACCGTATTTTCCGAGGCTTCCACCAGGACGCGCAGTTCTTTTGAACTTGCCGGCAAGTATTTGGGGGCGGATGTTGTTAATATTACAAAGAGCGGCAGCTCAATGACGAAAGGTGAAAGCCTGCGTGATACATTGCTTACTGTTTCGGCAATGGGAACAGATGCGGTGATTATTCGTAATTCGTCAGAGGGGGCCGCTCTTTTTGCATCCAAAGTAAAAAGCCCGAAGGTAAAGACACCTTTGATTTTTAATGCAGGTGATGGGGCGCATGAGCATCCCAGTCAGACGTTACTTGAACTTTTTACACTTCGTGAAGCGGGAAAGAAGATCAAGGAAATGAAGTATGCAATTATTGGAGATATTCTTCACTCCCGCGTGGCGAGGAGCGATATTTACGGATTTACGAAATTAGGTGCGGAAGTTCATTTAACAGGACCGCGTACATTGGTGCCTAAAAAGTTAGAGGCCATGGGAGCGATTGTGGATGATAAATTGGAAGATGCTTTAAAAGACGCTGATGCTATTAATATCCTGCGCATTCAGCTTGAAAGAGCAGCAGGCGGTTTTTTCCCGACTACCCGTGAATATGCCCGTTTGTGGGGAATTAATCGGGAACGCTTAGCACTTTGCAAACCTGATGTGGCAATCATTCATCCGGGGCCGATGAACCGGGGAATAGAAATTTCTCATGATATAGCTTATGATGAGCAGTCTTGGATTCAGGAAGAAGTGCGGAATGGCGTTGCAGTACGTATGGCATTGTTATATTTAACGCTGACGGAGGGAAAAGACATTGAAACTGATTATTAAAAATGGAACCATTATAAATCCCGTCCATCATCAACATGAGAAGGGTGATGTGGTGATTGAAGATGGAAAAATCGTGTCTTTGGGAGGCATAGCTGATGTGCCCGGCGCAGAAGTATATGATGCGGAAGGTTTTTTTGTAACGCCCGGCCTGATTGATATGCATGTCCATCTTCGTGAGCCTGGGCAGGAAGCAAAAGAAGATATCCATACAGGAACACAAGCAGCCGCCGCAGGTGGGATTACTCATGTGGTGACAATGGCAAATACAAAACCGGTTATTGATAATATGGCTGTCCTTCGGGCAGTACAGAAGCGGGTTGAAGAGGATGGGGTAGTAAAAGTCAGCATTATCGGTTCCGTATCGAAGGGACTGAAAGGGGAGCAGTTGTCTGAAATGGGGGATTTATCTGCTGCTGGCGCGGTGGCGTTCTCTGATGATGGACATTATGTGGAAAATGCCAATTTCATGCGGCGTGCGATGGAATATGCAGGGCAGCTTGGAAAAATGATTATCGACCATGCAGAAGATATGACGATGTGCGGTGATGGATTTATGAATGAGGGTATCATTTCTTATCAGATGGGAGTGGCTGGGAGGCCGGCTGTAGGGGAGGATATCGCGGTGTCGCGAGATTTGCTCCTTTCACAGTTAACGGGATGCCATATCCATATTGCTCACGTAAGTTCCGCAAAAGCGGTGGAATTGATTCGAGATGCAAAAAAGAAAGGGATTGATTGTTCTACAGAAGTGACAGCGCAGCATTTATATTTCACTGACGATTATTTGAAAAATTATGAATCCGCTTTTAAGATGGCGCCTCCTATACGGACGGAAAAGGATCGGCAGGCATTGATTAACGGACTGCTTGATGGAACGATTGACGCTATTATGACGGATCATGCGCCTCATGCTGACGAGGAAAAGGATGTGCCTTTTAACTGCGCGCCGAATGGAATTGCAGGGCTGGAAACATCTTTGGCATCAACATTGACCGTCCTTTATCATACCGGTAAGATGTCTATCGATCGCATTGTCGAACTGATGGCGGTTAATCCTGCGAAACTTCTCCATATTTCCGGTGGTGTGCTGGAAGAAGAAGGAACAGCGGATATAACTGTTATTGACCCTGACAAAGAGTGGGTAGTCCGTGGAAATGAGTTATATACAAAGTCTCTCTTTACGCCATATGAAGGGATCAGCCTGAAGGGAAAGGCTGTTCTTACGATAGTGGATGGGGAGATTGTTATGAAAGGAGGAAAGGTGGTTAAATGAGGGGCCTGCTGGTTTTAGAGAATGGCGTTCGATTTAAAGGGGATTTGTTGGGGTCAGCAGAGGGAATTGGCGAACTTGTTTTTAATACGGGAATGACAGGATATCAGGAATGTTTTACCGATCCTTCTTACGAAGGGCAGATTCTTGCGTTGACGTATCCCTTGATTGGCAATTACGGCGCTAATAATGAATTTATGCAGAACAGCAAACCTGCAGCTACTGGGTATGTCTTGGATCAAATTACGATTCATCCGAGCAATTGGGAATGTAAAGAAACGATTGCTGATTTTATTGAAAGATATAATGTGCCGTGTCTCTACAATGTGGATACTCGTGCAGTTACCCGTGCCGTACGAAAATACGGTGTCATGAAAGCGATTATTGTCAGAGCCGATACTGATGAAAAAATAATTCAGGAGAAATTGGCGAAAGAGCTTCATCGGGATCAGGTTGAAAGAGTAACGGCTGATAAGCCTTATATCTATGGTCATGGGACACATAAGGTATCTTTGCTTGATTGCGGTCTTAAGAAAAACATCTTAGTCAGCCTTGCTAAAAACGACTGTACTGTAACCGTATATCCCTGCCATACCACTGCAGCAGAAATGCTTGCGGATAACCCTGATGGTATATTTCTGAGTCCCGGTCCGGGGGATCCTCTCGATGTACCTTATGTCATCAGTACGGTTAAGGAATTGATCGGGGAAAAACCGATTTTCGGCATCTGCCTTGGTATACAGATGCTTTCTCTGGCATTGGGAGCGCATACTTTTAAGCTGCCTTTCGGGCACCGCGGATCAAATCATCCGGTGAAAGATCTGCGTACAGGGCGTGTCTATATTACCAGTCAAAACCATGGGTATGCTGTTTCTGATGAGGAACTGCCGGAATGTATAGAAGTGACCCACAGAAGTGTCAATGATGGAACGATTGAAGGGTTCTGCCATAAAACTCTGCCGATTCAGGCAGTACAGTACCATCCGGAAGCATCACCGGGACCGACGGATAATTTTTACCTGTTTAAAGAATTTGTAAAGGCAATGGAGGATGCAAAAAGATGACAAAAAAGAATGTAAAGAAAGTCTTAGTCATTGGTTCCGGTCCTATTGTCATCGGTCAGGCGGCTGAATTTGACTATGCGGGGACACAGGCCTGCCGTTCTTTAAAAGAAGAAGGGATGGAAGTTATTCTTGTCAATAGCAACCCGTCAACCATTATGACAGATGTGGATATTGCGGATCGTGTCTATATCGAACCAATTACATTGCCTTTTGTGACGGAAGTTATAAAGAAGGAACGTCCTGATGCTTTACTTGCCACCTTGGGCGGGCAGGTCGGCTTAAATATGGCGGTGGATCTTTCAGAGGCAGGCGTCTTAGAAAAATATGGTGTGGAATTGCTTGGTTCTTCACTCCATGCTATCAAGCATGCGGAAGATCGTGAGTTGTTCAAGCGCGCGATGAATGAAATCCATCAGCCTGTTCCTGAAAGCGGTATTTTTGATGAACTGGAACCGGCAGTAACTTTTGCTGATAAAATCGGCTATCCTGTTATTATTCGTCCTGCATATACGCTCGGGGGCACAGGCGGCGGTATCGCCCATGACCGCTATGAAATGGAGGAGATTTCCAATCGTGGTATTAAATTATCCCCTATTAATCAGATTCTGGTAGAACGCAGTGTGGCTGGCTGGAAAGAAGTGGAGTTCGAAGTGATGCGTGACAGTGCAGATAATTGCATTATTGTCTGTGCTATGGAAAATATCGATCCTGTCGGCGTCCATACAGGAGACTCCATCGTTGTGGCGCCGACACAGACACTAACAGATGGTCAGTACCAAATGTTGCGTACCGCTTCTTTAGATATTATTCGTTATCTCCAAATTGAAGGCGGCTGTAATGTGCAGTATGCGCTGGATACGAAAACAAATAATTACTATGTAATCGAAGTGAATCCCCGTGTCAGCCGTTCTTCCGCGCTGGCATCCAAGGCGACGGGCTATCCGATTGCGAAAGTGGCGGCGAAGATTGCTTTGGGGATGCATCTTGATGAAATCACGAACAGTATTACAAAGCGTACGAAAGCATGTTTTGAGCCGTCTATTGATTACATAGTCGTTAAATTCCCCCGATGGCCTTTTGAAAAGTTTACCCTGGCGGATCGTTCAATTGGGACGCAGATGAAAGCCACTGGGGAAGTTATGGCACTTGACCGTACTTTGGAAGGGGCTCTGTTGAAGGCACTCCGGTCATTGGAGGTAGGAGAAGGCTACCTTCACTTGAAAAAATTAGATGGGCAATCCTTATATGACATCCGTTGTCTTTTGAGTCGAATTGATAATGAACGTCTCTTCGTCCTGGCAGAAGCACTTCGTCGTGGTATTGAACCGGAAGAGATCAATAGGATCACCAAGATCGATTTGTTCTTTATTTACAAAATCCAAAATATTATCAGGATGGAACGCCGACTGCTTAAGGAAGGGCTGACGGAAGAAACATTAAAAGCGGCCAAACGCATACAGATGCCTGACCCGGTTATTGCCCACTTTGCAGAAATCTCCATAAAAGATGTAGAAAACTTCCGGAAGAAATTTAATTTGCATCCTGACTATAAAATGGTAGATACTTGTGCCGCTGAGTTTGAATCTTACACTCCTTATTATTATTCTACTTATAGCAGTGAAGATGAGGTGAAACCGCAGGGAGGAAATGCGGTCATTGTTTTTGGATCCGGACCAATCCGTATCGGACAGGGAATCGAATTTGACTATTGCTCTGTTCATGCTTCCTGGGCATTGCGAGGGGCGGGGAAGAAATCTATTGTTATCAATAATAATCCGGAAACTGTATCTACGGATTTTGATACATCAGACTCTCTGTATTTTGAACCGCTCTCGGAAGAAGATGTACTGGAAATTATTGAAAAAGAAAAGCCGGAAGGCGTTATTTGCCAGTTTGGGGGACAGACAGCAATCAATTTAGCAACGCCTATGGCAAAAAGGGGAATCCGTATTATCGGATCCTCTAATGAAAGTATAGATATGGCGGAAGACCGTGAACGCTTTGATACACTTATGGGACAGCTCGGTATAGCAAGACCGAAAGGCTGTCTTATAGAAAGTGTAGAAGAAGCTATGGAAAAAACACGGGATTTGGATTATCCGCTTATTGTACGGCCCAGTTATGTGCTTGGCGGCCGTGCGATGCAGATCGTTTATGATCAGGCTGAATTGCGCCAGTATCTGAAAGAAGCCGTTGTAGCTTCTCATGAACATCCGGTTCTTATTGACCAGTACATGGTTGGCCGAGAAGTAGAAGTGGATGCGATTTCTGATGGTATCGATGTATGCATCCCCGGGATTATGGAGCAAATTGAACGTTCCGGTGTTCACTCCGGCGATTCTATTGCTGTTTATCCGCCTCAGCATCTAACACAGGAAACGATAGAGACTTTGACCGATTACACACGGGAAATTGCACGAGCGATGAATGTTAAGGGCCTTATCAACATTCAGTTCATCGTTGTCAGTGACAAAGTCTATGTTATTGAGGTGAATCCGCGTGCCAGCCGTACGGTTCCCTTCATGAGTAAGATTACAGGAATCAATATGGTGGAGCATGCAACGCGAATTGCGCTTGGCGAATCTTTGGAATTGCAGGGGCTACCGCTGGGTCTCGTTCCTGATAAAAATTATGTAGCCATTAAAGCACCGGTATTTTCATTCTCCAAATTGGGACTTGTGGAAATCAAGCTGGGACCGGAAATGAAATCAACCGGTGAGGTTATGGGAATCGGGCATACATACCAGGAGGCACTCTATAAAGCCGTTGTTGCCGCAAACCTTATGATTCCTGCCAAAGGAAATATTCTTATTACCGTCAGTGACAGGGATAAACCGGAAACGGCAGAACTGGCAAAGCGATTTGTAGAACTTGGTTATCACCTAATCAGCACGTCCGGTACAGGCGAGTATTTCAAGAATCGCGGTATTCCGGTAGAAATAATCAGGAAGATTCATGAGAAGGGAGAAAACTGTGAGAAGTATTTGAAGTCAGGAAAGGTAGACATGGTACTGAACACTATTTCTTACGGAAGTCAGATTGAACAGGAAGGCTACGACCTGCGGCGCATTGCGGTCGAATTGGCGATTCCCTGTCTTACCTCTTTGGATACGGCAAGAGAAGTACTCCGTGTTATGGCAGAGGCGGCCGGTGAAAACCGGAATGTAGAAGCCATCCAGGATTATATCGGGGAGAATTAATTATGGCCGGTTATGTAGAAAAGGGTGTTATTCGCCTTCATGAAAAAGTGGGGCATGATATCTGGAGAATGCAGATTGAACTTCCACAGACTGCTAAATCGGCAGTGCCAGGACAATTTATTCATATAAAAATTAACGATCCCAGCAAATTGTTGCGGAGGCCTATTTCTATCGCAGGCATTGAACCGGGAAAAGGCCTTGTGGAAATTATTTATCGAATTGTTGGTAACGGGACGGAAGCCATGGCTCATATGAAAATAGGGGATGTTGTTGACAGCCTTGGGCCATTGGGAACCTCTTTTTCCATGGATAAAGGACATATTGTAGGGGTTGGCGGTGGTGTAGGAATCGCACCGATCCTTTTCATGGCACGTTGTGCAAAACGGGGACAAATGACAGTTGTCATCGGTGGAAGAAATAAAGAAGAAGTATTCTGGAAAGACCTTTTCCCTAAAACTTTGAAACAATTAATTGTAACAACAGATGATGGTTCTTATGGGATTAAAGGATTCTCCGTATCTGTTCTGCCTGAACTTTTTGCAGAAGAACGGGTAGATGAGGCCTGTATCTGCGGTCCCGGTATCATGATGAAAACAGCGGCGCAAATGGCAGCGGATGCAGGAATATACTGTGAGGTTTCCATGGAACGCCGGATGGGCTGCGGCACGGGAACATGCTTGGCGTGTGTTTGCGATAAAGCTGACGGCGGGCATTACAAAGTCTGTCTTGACGGACCGGTATTCAATGCACAGAAGGTTTGCTTATGAGTACTGATCTGAATGTGAATTTCCTTGGTATAAGGATGAAAACACCTATTATTGCGGCGTCAGGGACTTTTGGATTTGGCGTGGAATACAAGGATTACATGGACTTATCCCAAATTGGAGCAATTTCCTGTAAAGGGATTGCTATTACGCCTTGGGACGGTAATGAAGGCGTTCGTATCGCAGAAACGCCATCAGGAATACTGAACTGCATTGGCCTCGAAAATCCCGGTACTAATGTTTTTAAGAAAAGGTATCTGCCTGAGTTAAAAAAGTACGACGTACCGGTGATTTGTAATATTGTAGGAAAGAACCCGGAAGAGTATGGCATGGTTGCAAAAGCATTGTCTGTGGAAGGCGTAGATGCTTTTGAAGTCAATATTTCCTGTCCGAATGTAAAATGTGGAGGGATTGCTTTTGGTTCTGATCCCCATATGGCGGCAGAAGTGACGAGAGCCGTAAAAAGAAATACTGATTTGCCTGTCATCATGAAACTGTCTCCCAATGTGACGGATATAGTTTCTATAGCCAGAGCGGTAGAAGATGCTGGGGCGGATGCAGTGTCGCTCATAAATACGCTTCTTGGTCTTGCAATTGATGTCAAAACGCGGAGGCCGATACTTGGTAATGTGACTGGCGGATTATCAGGCCCTGCGATAAAACCTGTGGCGCTTCGTATGGTATGGCAGGTGGCACATGCTGTTCACATCCCTGTTTGTGGAATGGGGGGGATCATGACTGGTACTGACGCAGTGGAGTTTATGATGGCCGGTGCGGATACTGTGCAGGTGGGAACAGCATCATTAGCAAGTCCCTATGCAATTCCAAAGATCACTGATGAATTACGTATGTGGTGTGAAAAAAATAATATTTCTGATGTAAATAGCATAGTAGACACGTTACAAGTCTGAAAGAGGTGACAGAGGGATATCTTTGCCACCTCTTTTGATAGGCTAAAATATAAGTTTATTTTGATGATATATTACACATGGACATCATATGTAGAGGAAATTATGGAAAAGTCATATTTGGTGTAGATGAAGTTTTCTTCCGCAATAAACAGGTGATTTATTGTACTTATGAAAACGGTTCTTCGTCAAAACTTACGTGGAATTTCCATAAGAGAGAAGATCGTGATGTTACCCACATCACTGAAGGACAAATTACTTCCGACAGGAATACCGTATAGAATAGAGGAAATTAAAATTTTATACTGAGAAAAACGCTATACTAATTATTCAACACTATTCTTGTTGATACATGATATATAAGGGAGATTAATTTTATAAAATATCAGGAGAATAAAGTATATGTTTTATATGCGGAGAACATATAAGTTCCTGTACTTTTGCTATGTTCGGGTTTAGATGATAAAATAATAAAATAAGTTTTTAT
>OGGS01001936.1_pt1 | contig 12656 bp, 10 predicted proteins | sample 1571281 | NCBI WGS metagenome assembly OGGS01 (sample SAMEA2582042, study PRJEB24529) | metagenome | biome: Human gut stool | place: China | collected 2011 | reverse complement strand
TGCTCCGACACCGCCCAGTACGGCGACTACACCTCCACCGTCATCACCGACGAGACCAAGAAGCGCATGCAGTACCAGCTCAAGCGCATTCAGGACGGCTCCTTCGCCAAGGAGTTCATGGATGATCAGGCCGCGGGCGCTCCGAAGTTCAAGGAGCTGCAGGAAGAGTACAGCCACCCGCACCTGGAGACCGTTGGTCCGAAGCTGCGCGCCATGTTCTCTTGGAACAACCAGACGGACGCCGATGCCGATATGGCCGAGTCCTTCAACGGCAAGATCGCTCGTACCCAGGTTCAGTGATTTCGCTGTAGCGGCTGCATGTTAAGGGCCGATGAATAACGTAGTAGCGCAATACACGCGAAACGTGTTGGAAGCCACCGTCTCACCGCGGTGGCTTCTTTTTTGTTGCTGTGTTGTTTTATGACTGGGATATTTCGTATGCGGGATCGCAGTACTGATTGTCGGGGGAACCGCACGGCTAGGCGTTGGCCCACTTTGTGGACTCAATGCTTATTTAGGAAGGGACGGGAGTAGGATAGACCCCAGTTTGCAGGACAAAATCCATGCACAAAACACGCGAATTCATCTGCGAATGGTAGAAACCCGAGCGCCGGGAGGCGTTCACCCCACTACATAAAAAGGAGTGCCAAGTACAATGGCTGCACAAATCTGGTACGAGAACGACGGCGATCTCTCGGTCCTCGAAGGTAAGAAGGTTGCCATCATCGGTTACGGTTCCCAGGGTCACGCTCATGCGTTGAACCTGCGCGATTCCGGTGTGGACGTCGTCGTTGGCCTGCGTCCGACCTCCAAGTCCGTCGAGCACGCCAAGGAGCAGGGTCTGGAAGTCAAGTCCGTTCCGGAAGCTGCTGCTGAGGCCGATATCATCATGATTCTGGCTCCGGATCAGTACCAGCGCACCATCTGGGCCAATGACATCGAGCCGAACATCAAGCCGGGTGCAGCTGTTGCTTTCGCTCACGGCTTCAACATCCACTACGGCTACATCAAGCCGTCCGAGGATCATCCGATCTTCATGGTCGCCCCGAAGGGCCCGGGCCACATCGTGCGTCGTGAGTACGCCAACGGCCGTGGCGTTCCGGTCGTCGTGGCCGTGGAGCAGGATCCGCGCGGCGACGCTTGGGACATCACCCTGGCTTACGCCAAGGCTCTGGGCGCTCTGCGCGCAGGCGCCATCAAGACCACCTTCACCGAGGAGACCGAAACCGATCTGTTCGGTGAGCAGGACGTGCTCATGGGTGGCATCAACCACCTGTGCGATATGGGCTTCGATGTGCTGACCGAGGCTGGCTACCAGCCGGAGATCGCCTACTTCGAGGTGTTCCACGAGCTGAAGATGCTGGTGGATCTGGCCAACGAGGGTGGTCTGAACAAGGCTCGCTGGTCCTGCTCCGACACCGCCCAGTACGGCGACTACACCAACACCTGCATCGACGAGCACGTGCGTGAGCGCATGCAGTACCACCTGCAGCGCATCCAGGACGGCTCCTTCGCCAAGGAGTTCATCGAGGACCAGGACGCTGGCGCTCCGAAGTTCAAGGCTCTGCAGGAAGAGTACGGCAACGTCCGCATCGAGACCGTCGGTCCGAAGCTGCGCGCCATGTTCTCCTGGAACAACGGCAAGGATGACGACGCTGATATGGCCACCTTCACCGGCAAGATCGCCCGTGGCTGATGTGGCTCATTCGGCTAATCGCTGAGTCTTTTACAAGACCGCTGCCCTTACGGGTGGCGGTCTTTTTTGTATGTTCTGTCGCATATTGTTCTAGGATAGATATGTACGGTTTCTTACGGTTTTTCTATAGGAAGAGATGTCATGGTCACTGCGACTGGTCCCGCACCTGGTTCTGAAATGACAACGTCGGCTGAACCTACCGAAGACCGTAGCACGTCAGGAGTTCTGCACGTCGCCGCGATTTTCGCCTCGCATATGGTGTTGCAGCGTAACAAGCCCATCGCCGTGTTCGGCACGCTTGATGCCGATTGCGCCGGACTTGAGGTTTCCGCGGAAATCCGCGATTTCGATGGTTCCGTGATCGTGCAGGCGCATGCGTACGCCTCCAAAGAGATCAAGAACGGTTTTTCACCGTGGCGCGTCATGCTGCCGGCACAGCCCGAAGGTGGCCCTTACACGTTGCGCGTCACCGCAGGCAACGATTTCATCGAATATTATGACGTGCTTATCGGCGAAGTATGGCTGGCCGGCGGTCAAAGCAATATGGAACTTGAATTGCGCAACAGTGAAGACGCCGAGGAAGCCCTCGATAACTGTGCCGATCCGTTACTGCGCTTCTACAATGTGCCGAAAACCGGTGTGATCAATCGCAGCGCCGAACATGCGGCAAGCTGGCAGGAATCATCGCCTGAAAATAGTGGCGTAATGAGTGCGGTAGCGTACTATTTTGCGCGAAAACTGCGTGATGAACTTGATTCCGATCTTCCGATCGGCATTATCGACTGTTATATCGGGGGTACGTCGATCAGTTGCTGGACGAGCGAAGATGCACTGAATTCCAGCGAATCCGGGCGCGGCTATCTTGCGCGCTATGAGCAGGCGATCGCAGGTAAAACGCAGGAACAGTTCGATTTGGAGTACGGCGAATGGCAGTCGCGTTCTGATACGTGGAATGCGTCGATCGCAGCCGCCCGCGAAGACGATCCTGATGTGACGTGGGACACGCTGACCCAACAGTATGGCGAATGCCCGTGGCCGCCGCCGATGACGCCGACCTCGCAGTGGCGTCCGTCAGGTGCGTTCCATGCCATGCTGGAGCGCATTGTGCCTTACTCCTTGGCGGGATTCCTATGGTATCAGGGCGAGGAAGACGAGCCGTATTGCGGATCCTACCGTGAGTTGCTGGGCATGATGATTGGTGAATGGCGTGCGCTGTGGAGCGAAAGCCTGCCGTTCCTGATCGTGCAATTGCCGCAGTGGATTGACAAGAAGGTCGACGAGGGCGACGGCGATCCGATGCTGTGGCCGGTGTTGCGCGAGGCCCAGTGGGATGCCGCGCAGTCCATCGACAATGTGTTCGCCATCTGCACTATGGATTGCGGCGAATACAACAACATTCATCCGGTTGATAAACGTACACCGGGCGAGCGTCTAGGCAATTGTGCGCTTCGCCAAGTGTATGGTATGAGCCGTATTCCGGTGTATGGGCCGACTGTGCTGGGTTTCCGCTGCGACGAAGGCGGCCGCGTACGCCTGTTCTTCCGGTACGCGCACGGCCTGCATTTCAGCGGTACTACGCCCGACAGTTTTGGTGACGAGTTCGCCAAGAGCCTGCCTTCGCTGGTGCGTCTGCCGGAACGTTCCGGTTTCGAGCTTGCCGGTGCCGATGGTGTGTTCCATCCGGCCTACGCCGCGATTTTCGTGGATTGCGATATTGACGATCTGGTCAACGCAAAGGTCAACGTGGTCGATTACAACGCCACGGAATTCGGTATTCCGATCAACAGCCGCAGTATCGGCACGATTACGTTGGCCACGCCGGAAGTGCCAGCGCCGGTGATGATGCGCTACGCATGGCGTAGCTGGGGTCCGGCACCGTTGTTTAATGACAATAATCTGCCTGCTCACCCATTCAAGCTGGACCTGACCGATCACACCGACTCTGATCACGCTGAATAATCACGTTAGATAGTTGCGTTGAACGGCTGCGTCACATGATTGTCGATAGTTGACGATGAATAGCGTGCGATTGCTGTGCTTATAGTGTGCTGCAATCGCACGCTTTATATTGCGATTGAAGTCCTGCTGATCGCACGTCAGCCAAATACGAATCAAATACCAGTCAAATAAAAAATCGTTGAAAAATCAACGTTTTTGCGATTTATGCCACCAAAATCGCAGAAACGAATCAAATAAAATGCGCTGCACTGCGAGCGCATAGGCTATTGCCAGAGGTCCGGGCCGAATGATTCCAGGTATGCGGTCAGTTCGGCGGCCATCTGTTCGTCTTCCGGAACGCGCGGATGGCCATCCGCGCCGCAACCATTGCGTGAATACAAGAAATGTTTTACGTGAAACTCGCCCTCAGTGCCGCGGCCGTTGCCGTGGAAGATGGCGTGGAACTTACCGTCACAGCCAAGAGCTACGTGCGCGACCTGTTCTGCATGGCAGATAAGGTCGACGCGAAGGCTTTGGTGGCCGAGGGCATGGTCTCGCTGCTTCCGGGCGAAAGCGTCGTGCTGCATATCGCCACTGCCGATGCCGCAGCGCTTGCCGCTCCGGGTGCGTTCGCAGCCGCCAACGTGCTGCGTTCCGCCAACGATCCGAAGCGCGAATGGTGAGCTTCCGCGAGTACGCCGTCTACTGAAGCGGTAGAAGAGTGGATAGAGGACTACTGAAATTTCAGTTGACGTGTTCGGTTGAGTAAAAACATAAGTTGAAGCGCCGCCAACCTTAAGAAACGAAAGTGTTGTGAACGCTGACTTTTCAAGAGGTTGGTCGGCGCTTTTACTGTACGATGTAGATGAACCGTTTAAGTTGTGATTTAAGTTAAGAAGAAGGACACGGACATGCCTATTCAAAAAAGCAAGGTGACGATTTTTGACGTTGCCAAGGCTTCGGGAGTCTCTAGTAGCGCCGTTTCGTATGCGCTCAACGGCAAGTCTGGTGTTTCCGATGTGACTCGAGACAAAGTGTTGAAGGTCGCACACGAACTGGGATGGAAGCCGAATGGCGCGGCACAGGCGCTGGCCAAGGCGAAGACGCAGCGCGTGGGTCTAGTGCTGGGTTACGACCCGAAGCTGCTTTCCGTCGAATCCTACATGATGGAACTTATTTCCGGTCTTGGCGCCGAGCTGGAAAAATACGATTATTCTCTGCTGGTACGCATGGCCGTGGGTGAGGACGCGAAGCTTTCGATCATCGATGATTGGATTGCTACTGGCAACGTCGACGCCATGCTGCTCGTCAATGTCGAGCTTGGAGACCCTTGCGTTGCCTTGCTTGAGGAGCATGAGGAGATGCCGGTGCTTGCCATTGCCGATGCCTCCGTGGTCGGCAATCTGCCGAGTCTGTCAAGCGCCGACGCCGATGCCGTGCGCCGAGCGGTGCGATACCTGTATGATCTCGGGCATCGTCAGATCGCCCGCGTCGGCGGTCCCGAATCGCTTGCGCACTCGTATATTCGCGATTCCGCCTTTGCGGACGTCGCTTCCGAGCTGAGCATGCGTTATCGTTGCCTGCACACCGACTACACGCCGGAAACCGGTCGCGAGGCCACGAAGCGCCTGCTGGCGTTCTCTGAGCATCCGACGGCGATCATCTACGACAATGATGTGATGGCGTTGGCTGGCCTTGGCGTGGCAGCTTCGCAAGGCATCAAAGTACCGGAGGAAATCTCCATCATGTCGTGGGATGATTCCCTCATGTGCACCGCGGCGTATCCGAACCTGACCGCCATGGGCCGTGACGTGGTCGATACCGGTAAGCAGGCCGCCGGATTGCTGCTCAAGCTGATCGGCGGCGAGCGTGTGGGGCATCTGATGGAAGGGCCGTACGAATTGCGTGCCCGCGCTTCGACCGGTCCCGCTCCGGCAGCGGAATAAGATGCGATGATGAGTTAATGCGATGATGAATTAAAAAATTGCGATTGCGCATTTGCTGCGCCCTGACAAGGGCAGGATGAAGGCGAGCAGCGAGCCGATCGCGGCGATCGCCGCAAGGGTTACGCCATACAGGATTGCGACGGTGTTGCCGGACTGCTTCGACAGGTACCACAGGTCGAACGGCGCGAGTCCCCAGAACAGCCCGGGAATCGCGGATTGGAAATAAAAATCTGAAATCTGAAATCGTAATCTGAAATCAAAAAGCGCCCGTGCCCCTCGCTTGAGACACGGGCGCATTGTTGCCTTACGGCTTCAGGCGCGCTTCTGTGTGATCTGATAGGCGGCGAACAGCACGACCAGCCAAATCACGCCGGCGACCACTGCGATGCGATAGCTTGCGGAGAAGCACATCAGCACCACGACCAGCAGCATGAACGCGATCACCACATACGGCGTCACCTTGGCGAACGGCAGCTTGAACGCAAGTTTGTCAAGTGCTTCCTGGCCCTTCAATCCCTTCAAATCATTCGGACCGTCGCCGGCGGCGACAACGCGACGGAACTTAATTTCCGTAAGCATAATCATGATCCAATTAATCGCAGCGGCAATCGTGGCAATCGACATCAAATAATTGAACGCGAAATCAGGCCACACGAACACCACCACCACGGCGATCGCAATGATGATGGCCGACGTGATCACACCCCCGACCGGAACGCCGCGCTTGTTCAGGCGGCCCAGATACGCGGGCGCATTGCCCTGCTTCGCCAACGAATACAGCATGCGCGAGTTCGCGTACAGGCCGGAGTTGTACACGCTCATCACGGCGGTCAAGCACACGAAATTCAGAATGCCGGCGGCCGCATGCACGCCCACCGAGTCGAAAATCTGCACGAACGGGCTGGAATTGCCGTCGATCGTGCTCCACGGCACCACGGCCATAATCACGCCGAGCGCGCAGATGTAGAACACGAGAATACGCCAGATAATGCCGTTCGTGGCCTTCGGGATGGTGGTGCGCGGATTTTCGGTTTCGCCCGCGGTGATGCCGATGAGCTCGGTGCCGCCGAAGCTGAACATCACCACGACCAGCGCCATCAGCAGGCCGGTCCACGTGCCGTCCGCATTGCGAGACATCAGGCCATGCGGCAGGAATCCGCCGTCAACGGTAAACCAGTTGGCGAACGACGCGCGAATGCCCGAAGCGGTCGGCACATTCGCGATGATCACATACAAACCGCCGAAAATCATGGCAAGCACGGCCACGATCTTGATGATGGCGAACCAGAATTCAAATTCGCCGTAATATTTAACGGCCGCCATATTCGCCGCAGCGACGATGGCCATGCCGGCCAGGGCCGATATCCATTGCGGCAGCAATGGGAACCAGTAGTGGACATAGATGCCGACGGCTGTGATTTCCGACAGACCGACGACGACCCACAAGAACCAATAGGAGCAGGCAGTGAGGTAGCCGACGAAAGGACTGATGTACTTATGACCATACGTGGCAAAGGAGCCCGTAACCGGTTCCTGATAAAGCATTTCCCCCATGATGCGCATGATGAAAAACATGACGACGCCCGTTACGGCATAACAGAGCAATACCGACGGTCCCGCCATCTGAATGGTGTTGGCCGACCCCATGAACAAGCCGACACCAATCGTCCCCCCAAGAGCGATCATCTCTACGTGACGCGGCTTCAGGCCGCGTTCCATTTTCTGCTGTTCCATGATCAGGCCTCCACTACTTCAAGGTAACAAAATAATGATGGTCTTTGAGCATGGTCATCAATTTTTCAACGTGCTTTTCGTTAGCCGTTTCCAGTTCCAGTGAAACGGCGGTCATGCCCATGTCGATGCCGTGCTGGCTGCGTTCATGGGTGATGGAAAGGACGTTGGCATTGGTGCCGGCAATGAGGGTCAGGAGCTTGACCAGTTCGCCCGGTACGTCGGGGATAACGGTCTGGAAGAAAATCTTGCGCTGGGACTTGATCAGGCCCTGGTTGATGACGCGGGTCATATTATTGACGTCGATGTTGCCGCCGCTGACGAGGGCTGCGACTTTCTTGTTGCGGATGCCGGAAATCTTGCCGCTCATGAGGGCTGCTACCGGTACGGCACCGGCCCCTTCGGCAACGGTCTTGCCCCGTTCGAGGAGGAGCAGGATGGCGCTGGCGATTTCCGATTCATCGACAGTAACGATTTCATCGACGTATTTCTTGCAGATATCAAAAGTCAGGTCGCCCGGTGTCTTGACGGCGATGCCATCGGCCAGGGTAGCCTTGCCGTTGTAGGTGATGACCTGCCCCTTTTCGACGGATTCCTTCATGGACGGCATGTTTTCCGTCTGGACGCCGATGACTTTAATCTTCGGATTGACGCTCTTGGCTGCTACGGCCAGGCCGGAAATGAGGCCGCCGCCGCCAATCGGTGCGACGATGGCGTCGACTTCAGGCAGCTGTTCGATGATTTCCAGGGCAATCGTCCCCTGGCCGGCGATGACTTGCGGGTCATTGAAGGGATGAACGAAGGTGTAGCCGTGTTCCGTCGTCAATTCAACGGCTTTGGTAGCGGCTTCGTCAAAGAAGTCCCCGTAGAGGACGACGTTGGCACCGTAGCCGCGGGTTGCCGTAATCTTGCTCAAGGGAGCGTGTTTCGGCATGCAGATGACGGACTGGCAGCCGTATTCGCTGGCTGCCAGGGCAACGCCCTGGGCATGGTTGCCGGCCGAAGCGGCGATGACGCCTTTTTCCCGTTCTTCCGGTGTCAGGGATGCGACTTTGTTATAGGCACCGCGCAGTTTAAAGGAGCCTGTCCGCTGGAGGTTTTCCAGCTTCAAATAGACTTCGCAGCCAGCCAGATTGCTGACGGAATTGCTGTACGACAAGCCTGTCTTCTGGGCGACGCCCTTCAAGCGTTCCTGGGCATCTTTGATCATTTGTAAGGTTACTTTTTCTTCACTCATGGTATGTGCTGCTAAATAGCAGCGTCCCTCCTTCGTTAGTTAGAATAAATACGGTTTGCTTATGCCTTTACTATACGCCTTTATCTGCCCATTGTCAATAGAGTATTCGCGTATTTGTCCATTATAAAGAGACTCATGTTTACTGAACCAGAAATCATCATTGCTTATTTTGCATAAGCCGACATCGAACGATGCGAAAGGAAGAAGCTTCCTTTATGGCAGTTTCTTCGTGACTCGTAATCAGCAGTCAACCGTAAGCAGTCAGCAGTTAGCAGTTAGCAGTCAGCCGTCAGCCGTTAGTAACTCGTAAGCACTTTGCTAATCACTAGCCACGAACAACGAACAACAAAAGGTCCTGTCGCATATGCGACAGGACCTTTTCATATGGTGACCCCTACGGGATTTGAACCCATGTTCTCGCCGTGAAAGGGCGATGTCTTAGACCGCTTGACCAAGGGGCCACGTATGTGGAATGTGGTGATCCACCCGAGATTCGAACTCGGGACACCCTGATTAAAAGTCAGGTGCTCTGCCAACTGAGCTAGTGGATCATGATTGGCAGGGGTAGTAGGATTCGAACCTACGAATGACGGAGTCAGAGTCCGTTGCCTTACCGCTTGGCGACACCCCTGTATGGCTCCTCAAGTAGGACTCGAACCTACGACAAATCGGTTAACAGCCGATTGCTCTACCAACTGAGCTATTGAGGAATAAATGGAGCGGAAAACGAGACTCGAACTCGCGACCCCCACCTTGGCAAGGTGATGCTCTACCACTGAGCTACTTCCGCATGTGTGTTGTCTGTTTCAGAAGACTTGATTATAATACCAAATCCGAAGGATTCTGTCAAGGGATTTTTTGAGTATTAAGTTTGCAGTTTGTAGTTTTTAGTGAAGGCTTTTAAATTTAAAGCCATCTTCTACAAACTCCGTACTACAAACTATAAAGAGAAAGGGGCCTCGCATAATGGCATGTGCCTTCGTGCGCCCCCTAACTCCTACCTGCTAATCGCTAATGATTTTAGCCTTGAAGACCAGGGCTACGTCGGCGTCGGAACAGCAGAATTCGGCTTCTCCTTCCGGCTGTCCCGGAAGCTGGCCGCCATAGCGCAGGATATCGACATAGGGAAAGGCACAGTGCAGGGCCATGGGACAGATTTTTCCCCGGTCCGTATCGTAATCAAAGGTTTCCCCGATGTGGTGGCCGCGATGGCAGCCCATAGTCCCCAGTTTCCCCGTAATCGTAAGCTGGATAGCGGGACGTTTTCCTCGTGACATGGTGTTCTCCTTTGTGGATAAGTAAGCAGAAATTGTCGCATTAAGCTATCGGCTTTCGTGCGGCAACTCTGTTTCACACTGTAGGGGTCGCCACGTGGGCGACCCGTTGGGCATTGGGTGACGCTCTCTCCAAGCTGGAAAATCGCTCATATTCCGGAGCGGGCTTGCCACGTGCAAGCCCCTACAAGATTGCAGGTTACGGAATCGCAAACAGCCGCTTGGCGTTTTCTGTGGTCGCCCGGGCCACTTCGGCGGCGTCTATGCCCCGCAGGGCGGCGATTTCTTCGGCGACGTAGTGGACATAGGCCGGTTCATTGCGCTGGCCGCGGTGGGCCTGGGGCGTCAAGTACGGGCAGTCCGTTTCGATGAGCATGCGGTCTAACGGCAAATGGGACGCGACGCGTTTGGCCCGTTTGGAATTGGGATAGGTCAAGGGCCCGTCAAAGCCGAAATAGAAGCCCATGCGCAGCAGTTCGTCCGTCATTTCCAGACTGCCTGAATAGCAGTGGAAGACGCCGCGGATGCCCTTGCCGTACTGGCGCAGGATGTCCAGCGTGTCGCCGTGGGCTTCGCGGTCATGGATGATGATGGGTACGTCGAGTTCCACAGCCAGTTTGACCATGTCGATGAAGACGGCCTGCTGGACATCCCGGGCCGGTTCAGGCCAGTGATAATCCAGGCCGACTTCGCCGACGGCGACGACTTTCTCTTCCGACTGTATCCATTGGCGCAGCTTGTCGACATCGCCGTCCTGGGCCTTGGCCGCTTCTTCGGGATGGATGCCGACGGCGGCATAAAGACCGTCGTGTTCCCTGGCCATGGCGATGCACTGGGCTGACGTTTCCATATCCGTCGCCGGGCAGATCATGAGGCCTACGCCGGCTGCAGCCGCCCGGTCGAATACGGCCGGACGGTCTTCAGCGTAAGCGCCGTCATTGACGTGGCAATGGGTATCGAAGAGCATCAGCGGACCCGGCTTCCCGGTGCCATGCCGTCGACGAAAGCGACCTGCAGGTTATCGTTGCCATCGGAAGCAGCCAGGAGCATACCTTTCGATTCGACACCGCAGAGCTTGACCGGTTTCAGGTTGGTGACGACGATGACGCAGTGGCCGATGAGGTCTTCCGGTTTATAGTACAGGGAAATACCGCTGACGATCTGGCGCGTTTCCGTACCGAGGTCGACTTGCAGTTTCAACAGTTTCTTGGCTTTAGGTACTTTTTCACAGGCTACGATTTTGCCGACGCGGAGGTCGATCTTGCCGAAATCGTCGATAGTGATTTCCGGCTTCGTCGGTTCCTGGGCAGCCGGGCAGGCCTGAGCGGCTTTCTTTTCTTCTTCCGCTTCGGCGACTTCTTCCTTCAAATCGTAGCGCGGGAAGAGGGCGTGGCCTTTGCAGACCTTCGTATCAGCCGGATAACGGCCCCATTCCTGGGCAGCCGGCAGGTTGGCTTCGGCAAAGTCACCTAAGCCGAGCTGTTTCCACATTTCCGCTGCGCTGGTCGGGATGAAGGGGCTGACCAGGGTAGCGATGATGCGCTGGGCTTCGAGGAGATTGTACAAGACCGTCTGCAGGCGCTGGGCTTTGGCATCATCTTTGGCCAGGACCCACGGCGTCGTTTCGTCGATGTATTTATTGCTGCGGCGGATGAGGGCCCAGACGTCGTTGATGGCGTCGTTGATCTTCATGTCGTCCATGTAGGTTTCAAAGCGTTTTGCCGTTTCCACAGCGCACGTTGCCAAATCGTCGTCGACCGGTTCTTTGACCGTCGGGCCGGCAGCGACGCCGCCTTCGTATTTTTCGACCATAGCCAGGGTACGCTGCAAGAGGTTGCCCAAGTCGTTGGCCAAATCGGAGTTGATGCGGTTGATGAACGACGGCAGGGAGAAGTTGCCGTCCTGGCCGAGGCGGATTTCCTTCAGGAGGTAATAACGGAGCGCATCGGCGCCGTAGCGGTCGATGAGGGGGATCGGGTCGACGACGTTGCCCAAAGATTTACTCATCTTCGTGCCGTCGACGATGAGCCAGCCATGACCGAAGACTTTCTTCGGCAGCCGCAGCTCATGAGCATGATCGGCCAGATGATGCTGTGGAAGCGGACGATTTCCTTGCCGACCAGATGCAGGTCAGCGGGCCAGAATTTCTTGAATTTTTCCGGGTCATCGAGATAGCCGGCAGCCGTGACGTAGTTGACCAGGGCGTCGAACCAGACGTAGACGACGTGTTTCGGGTCCCAGGGGACCTTGATGCCCCAGTCGAAGGACGTACGGGAAACGCAGAGGTCTTCCAGGCCGCTCTTGACGAAGGAAATCATTTCGTTGCGCCGCGATTCCGGCTGAATGAAGTCCGGGTTTTCGTCGATGAATTTCAGCCAGCGGTCGGCGTATTTGTTCATCTTCAGGAAGTACGCTTCTTCCGAAACGAGTTCCAGCGGACGGCCGCAGTCCGGGCAGACGTGTTTGCCTTCGGGCAGCTTGTTTTCCGGCCAGAACGTTTCGCACGGCGTACAGTACCAGCCTTTGTATTCGCCTTTATAGATATCGCCGTTATCGTAGGACTTCTGCATCAAAGCCTGGACGACTTTTTCATGGCGTTTTTCTGTCGTGCGGATGAAGTCATCATTGGAAATGTTGAGTTTTTTCCAGAGCTGTTGGAAGAGGGCGACGATTTCGTCGACGTATTCAATCGGTTTGACGCCTTTTGCTTCGGCTGCACGCTGGATTTTCTGGCCGTGTTCATCAGTTCCGGTCTGGAAGAATACGTCATAGCCCTGCTGACGTTTGTAGCGGGCGATGGCGTCGGCTAATACAACTTCATAAGTGTTGCCGAT
>OGGS01001934.1_pt1 | contig 12684 bp, 9 predicted proteins | sample 1571281 | NCBI WGS metagenome assembly OGGS01 (sample SAMEA2582042, study PRJEB24529) | metagenome | biome: Human gut stool | place: China | collected 2011 | reverse complement strand
AAAATATTAATGCTACAATAATTATAACGCAGTTTTGTAAGTAAATCGAATGCTTTCTATGGAAATTCTTTAGATTTTACTATTTATATATATATACTATATATAATCTTATATATTTTTCTTGTCTACGTGTATAGTTGTTACAGTAAGGAGAAGTTCAAAATGAACGAACTAAAAATGCCTCAAGTAGGTGCAAGCCGCAGCGAAATCGTGGCTAATTGGCAACCGGAGAATCCGGAATTTTGGGAAAAGTTTGGCAAAAAAATTGCTAAACAAAACCTCGTTATATCCACTATTGCCTTAACACTTTCATTCTGTGTTTGGTACTTATGGGCAACCATTGCGGCTCAGCTAAATAGCGCTGGATTTAACTTTACTACTGATCAATTATTTACATTGGCTGCCTTACCAGGCCTAGTAGGTGCCACATTGCGATTTGTATACACATACATGCCAGCACTGTTAGGCGGTAAAAACTGGACATTTATTTCCACAATTATCTTATTAGTTCCTGTTGTGTGGCTCGGCTTTGCTGTACAAGATACAACAACTTCTTATGCGACATTTATGATTTTAACAGCCCTTATCGGTTTAGCAGGTGCCAACTTCTCATCCTCTATGGCATACATTGGTAACTTCTTCCCTAAATCTGAAAAAGGCACAGCTCTTGGTATCAACGGTGGCGTTGGTAATCTTGGCATTTCTGTAATCTACTTCCTAGCTCCATTTGCTATGGGATCTGCGGCTTTAGGTAGTGTATTTGGTGTAACGCCAACAATTATTAAGGGCAACGCAGTATATCTAGCTAATGCAGCTTTCATGTGGGTTGTACCTCTTGTTGTTATCCTTGCATTGATGACTCGCTTCATGGATAACCTACCTCTAGAAAAACCAAATCCTAAAAACCTCGTACAAATCTTTGGTAACAAGCACACATGGGCGCTAACATTGCTCTATACATGTTCTTTCGGTGCATTCTCTGGTTACGCAGCAGCACTTGGTCTATTAGTAGGCAAAGAATTCCCTGAAATTCCATTTGCTTCTATCGCATTTGTAGGTCCACTCGTAGCAGGTGCCCTTCGTCCTGTGGGTGGTTGGTTAGCAGATAAAATCAATAGTGGTACAAAAGTTACCTTTATTAGTCTTATCGGCTTATGTGCATCAACCGCATTAATTGCAGTTGGTGTAGATATGCACAACTTCCCATTCTTCTTTGCAATGTCCGTATTAACTTTTGTATGCTGTGGTTTTGCTACCGGCGCAACATTCCGTATGATTCCACACGTATTTGGCAATCCATTGCTCTCCTCTTTAATTACAGGTTTCGTAGCCGCTGTAGCTGCATATGGTGCCTTCATTACTCCTAAAATCTTCGGCTTTGTATATTCCATGTTCGGCAATATTCACCCAGCCTTTGCTGTATTACTTGCGTTCAACCTTGTAACTGTATCTGTGTGCTACTGGTTCTATGTGCGTAAAGGTGCAAACATGAACGTATAATTTTCTGGAACAGAAAATTTACGTTCACTGAACAGTACTACAAAATATAATTCACTTTTCTATACTAAGTGATAAAAGAAACCCCACATCTCTCCTCCATACTTATCAGGTCTACGGCCTAGGGCCTTGACCTCGTAAGTCGGATAGATGCGGGGTTCTCTTTTATAAAAATATAGTTATAAATAAGATACTCAGACATAGTGAATTATATTTTACGCAGTACAGTAAAAAGAATACAAAAATTTTTTATTCAAAATTATAGCCTTCATTTTGAGGGGAGAAAAAAGGGACTGCCAAGCAGTCCCTTTTATTATCCAAAGATTTCTTCTAGTAGTGCGTCGTCGATGATGGTACCAACGTAGAAGTCGCTGAAGATACCATATTTTGCACTGGCTACTTCAAAGCGCATATCGTATACGATTTTTTTGAATTGGATGTCGTCGTTGCTGAAAATGGTAATGCCCCATTCCCAGTCGTCTAGGCCACAGCCCCCAGTAGTGAATTCAGATAATACATCCAAGTATGTTTTACCAAGTTCACCATGAGCTTTCATCAAAGCACCGCGTTCTTGCGGTGGTAACATGAACCAATTGTCATCACCTTCGCGTTTTTTACTCATATTATAAAAACAGATATATTTATCGCGAGGTACATGAGGATATAATTTTTGATTAACCTCCTCTGTATCTAACTTGGCCTTAACATAGGTGCTTACTTCTGTTACAGAAGTATAAGAATAAGTTTGCACCAACACGCTTGCAATAGCTAAACGACGGAATTTACGTTCTACTTGAGCCAAGTATTCAAGGGATGGGCCGAGAATCCATAGAATTAAATCCCCTTTTGCTCCATTACAATCATAGAATGCATAGCTACCTTCTTTAGCTTGATGTTTAGCTTCAAGGTCAGCTAAGAATGCTTTTAATTCATTGCGCGCTGCTACTTTTTCATCCTCTGTAAAACAGTTCCATGCGCTGAAATCCATGGCGAATACCATGTGTTGGCTATGCCAACCTTCTACTGTAGGGATTGCTTTTCCCATTATGATCACTCCTATCTATGGTGATTATATCAAAATAATAATGTATATCTATAATTACGGAAATCAAAAGACTCCACTTACTATTATAGCATATAGAGTCTTTTCAATTTAGTTTCTATTGAGATTTTTTATTAGTATATTCTTTAGTTAAGACTAAACTACTGCTTTTAGGCTAAGATAATCCTATGCCTCTTAATACTATACTAACTCTTTTAAGCAAGTCACTATCTTACTTGTCATTCACAAGTTTTTCTACGAGTTCTTTTGCTTGTTTTACACCATCAGGAATACCAATGCCATCAAATGGCGTACCGATGAGGTGTAAATTTGGATAATGTTCCGCCACATGTTCACGGACTGCTTTAATCCCTGCACGATGGCCTACATTATATTGCGGCATGCAGTGAATGAGACGATTGATACGTACCCATTCAGGTTTGACAGAAAAACCCATGATATGTTGAATTTCTTTGACTGCCAATTCTGAAAGTTCCTCTTCGCTGAGTCGTTCTACCACGTCATTGCCAGGCTTACCAATAAAGACTCGCAACACCACCTTGTCATCTGGCGTTGTTTGAGGCCATTTTTGATTAAGAATAGTACACGCTGTAAGAGGCGTATCTGTGTTTCTAGTAATGAGCAAACCCGATCCCTTGAGATCACCATCAAAGGTGCTTTTATCAAAAGACATAATTGCAATGGCACAGCTAGATTGCTCCATGGAACGCAAGAAGTCAAAACCCTGATCATCCTTAAACCATTGTGTATACGTTGCCGGTGGCGTACTAATAATCACATGATCTGCCATAGATTGACGACCACAAGAATCGTTATACTGATTGACCACGTCGATTAAGTACATACCATCAACATATCGAATATCAGAAACTAGTGTACCTGTGTGCAGGTGTACATTACTAGGCATAGCCTCAACGATAGCGGTAATCACACTTTCAAGGCCACCTGTCAATTGACGGAACATACCGGATTGAGCAGCCGTACCCTTCCGACTTTCCATATCCGTTTGCGCCTTAGCAGACTGATGATTTGAACTAGTCTTTGTTACATGGTTAGAACTGCTTGCACTATTACTAGCAAAATTAGCTTGACCAGACTTTGCTTCGTGGCTTTCAAATTGACGGTCTGTCATAGTACCTTTACCAGCACGAGGCACATCGCCTTCTGCTAAAGCATCTTTAGCTGCTTTAGAGACACCTGCTTTGGAATGACTCATCTTAGCAGCCATCATACCTTTCACCATGTTCCCATATTTTTGTTCAACTTGAATAAAATGAGGGAATGTCGACAATAGACTAATTTTATAAATATCGCCACCATAAATACCCGCTAATAGGGGCTCGATGAGTTTATCCATCATTTCTTGACCTAAGTGGTATTTAAAGAAATGACCAATGGATACATCACCATTTTCATCGAGTTGGTATGGTTTCTTAAAATAATCTAAGCCAGCACGCAATTTACCAGGCCAAGAAATGAGCGTTGCTTTCACAAAGGGCATCATTTCCGTAGGAATGCCCATGATAGAGCCACCTGGAATAGGATGGATAGAACCCTTATCATATACAAAGGCTTGACCTGTTTCATTAGACACAAGGGTATCCCCTAGCCCAAGATCATGCACAAGATCTGTCATTTCCGTTTTACGACCCAAATAAGAGTCAGGACCGAGTTCCACTACGAAGTCATCCACATGTTGCGTTTGTATTTTCCCACCAAATCGTGGTGCTTGTTCATAAAGAGTAATGGTCCATTCTGGCTTTGCATGACCTAGATAATAAGCCGCTGTTAGCCCTGTTAAGCCACCGCCCACAATTGTTACGTTCACGAATGAATCCTTTCTATTATTGCACTCGCCATTGCTTGTAAAAATATTTCATTACAATTTGGCATGGGTGCACGCATATATGTTGCGCCCTCTACTTCAACGAGTTCTTTACACTCCACATCATTATCATACAATACTTCAACGTGATTGCTTACAAATCCAAATGGTACAAAAACAATGCGATTAGCACCAGTTTGTAAGGCTTCGTTGATAGCATCCTCTACAGTAGGGCCCAACCATTGCCCATGAGGAGCTGCACTTTGCCACGCCACAGTCCATTTCAGTAATTTACAATGTTCAGCAATCTCTTTGGCGCTTTCCTCTAAAGCTAACGCATACGAATCTCCACCATGATTATTGATAAGAGGTATACTGTGCGCACTAAAAATAACGAATAAATCTTTATTAATATTCACACACTTTGAAACTGTTTTTACCCAGTATTCCTTGAAAGTTGGTTGGTCCCACCAGGAACGGATAAAGTCGAATGTCACATTATCATAATTTGAAATAGCTGCTTGTACTTGTTTTTCATAAGCTCCAGTACCGAGAGCGGTGAAGAATGGAGCTGTTACAATAGCGATAATATGCTCCACTCCTTGCTGGACTAAGGAGTCAACTGCATCTGCAATGGACGGTTTCATGTGTAAAAAACCAATAGCGGAAGGCATAGTCGGCAACAGAGTAAGCAAGGTTCTATATTGGCACTCTGCCATAGTTTGAAGTTCAACATTTTCCCATTGACCGATTGTATCATAACGCTTAGTAAGATTAGCAATCTCTTCTTTCGTTGGTACACGGCCACGACGAATACTCGTCATATAGGGTACTAAATCATCCTTACTTAAAGGGCTACCATAAGACAGGAATAATAATCCTTTTTTTTCTACTTTCACTAATTTACCTCTCTTGAGCCCAAATTTCACGACTACGTTCATGCACATAGTCCGTTAGCCAATGGAGTTTTTGAGGATCTGCCTCGGGGAATACGCCATGACCTAAATTAAAGATATGGCGACCATAGCGAACTCCTTCGAGCAAAATACGATCTACTTCGTGAGCCAATGTTTTTTCGTCCCCGAACAGATACGCTGGATCTAAGTTACCTTGCACGGTTTGCGTTACACCCCGTTCATTCGCCATAACAATGGAACTACGCCAATCAAGGGCAATTACGTCTAATGGCAAATGAGACCAAATAGACACCAAATGGTCAGTGCCAACGCCATTCATCGCTATAGGTAAATGAGGATATTTAGCTTTTACAGCCTTAATGATTCGCTCCATATGAGGGTAAATCCCTTGTTTATACTGATCTGCATTAACAGCCCCTACCCAAGAGTCGAAGATTTGAAGTGCATTGGCACCCGCTTCAGCTTGCATGGATAAGTACGCAATGGACATATCCGCCAATTTAGTCATCAATGCATTCCACACACGAGGAGCACCGATGAGCATGCCACGAGTCTTATTGTAGTTCTTCGTTGGTCCCCCTTCGATAAGGTAGGATGCAATCGTAAACGGCGCACCACAAAAACCAATGAGTGGCACGTCGAGCATGCCAGATGTTAAGAGTGTAATCGTTTTACCGATATACTCTACCTTGGTAGGATCAAAGGAATCTAGAGCCTCTACATCAGCCATAGAACGGATAGGCGTGCTAAACACAGGACCCACACCGGCCTTGAGCTCAACATTTACATTCATAGCCACCATTGGGCTCATGATATCTTTGTAGAGAATCGCCGCATCAACGCCGTATTCCTTAACAGGTAATTCCGTAACACGAGCACATAACTCGGGCTCTTTTGTAATTTCAAATAATGAATATTTCTCTTTGATTTTGCGATATTCCGCTTGGCTACGACCAGCTTGACGCATATACCACACAGGCGTTACACCAGGGTTCTTCCCTTGGATCATGTCCAAATAAGCTGTGTTCAAGTACTCAACCCCTTTCGTTCTAAATGTATACTAACACACTATGGTAACTAAAACAGTTACTTTGGTTACAATCACACACAACAATGCCATTAATATTCCCTGTGAAAGCTTGCGGCGACCACAGGGATTATTTCATTACCTCGTTAATATCTATTTAATCTAATTAGTCTTTAATTCAACTAGTCTTTACTTCAAGTCCGAAATTCATTTAACTACGACTTAATCTATGGCAATCGATACCCATAATAGATTGAGCCATATCATATACAGAGCGTTGACAGGTAAAGAGCCAAATCTGTTGATTCTTTCCAAGCTCAGCCAACAGTTCCAAGGCACTACGTTGACGATTTTCGTCAAAGCGCACCAAAATATCATCCAAAATAATCGGCAAGGATTCTACTTGATAAGAGAATACCTTTGCTAGGGCGAGACGCAATGCCAAGTAAACTTGGTCAGCTAGACCACTAGACCAGAATTTAAGTTCTAGTCGTTCCCCATTGTTGTTGATAAGTGCTACCCCTTTATTGATACCTAGAATATCAAGCGTATACCTCTCATCAGTTAGTCTTTCAACATAAGAGGATGCAAGTTCTAACATATGAGGTTGTTTTTCTTGTTCATATGATTGTTGAGCCTTATCCATACAATGGCTTATCAATACTTGCGTAGCCCAATCTTCGAGAGCAGACTCTAATTCACTTTGTAAAGCCTCTCGTTCTTGCAACATTTGGTGTTGTTCCTGGTCAGAACCAAGTGTACGCATGGCTTCAACGATTTGGCCGCGACGCTCGTACAAGGTAGCCAATTTATCTTCGATAGAGGCTATTTCACGCTCAGAATGAGCCAATTCATCCAACCAGTTATCCTTGTTGCCTTCACGCAAACGACGGTAGAACAAGTCTTTATTCTCCGCATCAGGAGCAAGCAAATCAAGCTGCACTTGACTTTGCTTGTAGATGGTTTGCCACTGTTTATATTGGTCCTCATCGATAAGATGTTGACGATACTCGTTGGAACTTTCCATACCCGCTTTATGGAGCAGTTCTTGTTGACGAAGGAGTAGCTCTTTTTCCTTACGATGCCAATTATCGTATTCATTGCGGAAGCTTTTACGTTGTGCTTCCTTTTGTTCCCATACAATCTTATTTTGTTGGAAGTTCTTATATTGGTTATAAATGCGTTTTAGCTCTGTTGGAGATACTGGCGCCTCTATCCCAAGGTTATACCACAAAGCCATCGCTTGGTCTTCAATAATACGTAGACCTTCTTTATGCTCCGCTAAACGCTTTTCATAGCCTTCTATAGTACGTAGTTGCTCATGATATTGATCATATTCATGTTTGAGGCCAAAGAAATCATCTTCATCGAGACTCTTAGCCGCCCCTTGTGGTAACCAGTTTTGCCATGCTGCGAGAGCTTCATCGTAAATGCCTTGTAATGTATGACCTTCTTGAATCCAACGTTCAAGATGTGCCACCCCTTCTAAGGATGGTACAGGACTCGCTGTAGGCGTAGCAGCCTTGATCAAAGCCTCTAGCTGATGCTCTACATCGGATTTACGGGAGGATAAAATTTGTAACTCATAGTTTAATTTAGACACTTCAGAGTTACCATTATGAAGCCTCCAGGTAGCATACCAGAATAGCCCCATAGATAGAATCAAAAAAATAAAACCACCTATAGTATAAAATGCAGATTCAAGAACCAACAGGCCTGCTAATACTACCAATACAGCAATAACAGCACCTATACCACTAATGCGTTGTAGCCATTTTGGCAGAATTGTAGGCTGTGCATCTGAACCAGAACTATTCCGTCTAGCCTCTACTCGATCTATATCCATTAAGATACGATCTAATTCACGCTCTAAATATTCTTTTTTAGCTAATTCTTCTTCACTAAAGTTAGGTAAGGATGCCCCTTCAAGGTTCGCCGTCGGCACCTCATCGGTAGCCTCTGCAGGTTTGCGGTCTTGCCAATGTAAAAGTTGTTCTTTTGCGGTGCGCAAACGACTTGCCAAACGTTCTCCATCAAACCAATTGATGTCTTCTGCCATTGGCTCATCATGACGCCACGCAGAATGTAAGGTGCGTGAAAACTCCAATTGTTCCCTAACCTTACGGATGTACGCATCGCCTTCTTCGCACTCACGGCGTAACTGCTCCCATTTAGCACCTTGTTGAATAAGATCTTCAATATCTTGGCCATAAGTTCCAAATGGGCTATCAGGACTAAAGTTAGCTGGCATCAATGCCGCTTCCTTTTCCTGCCATAATTGCATATTGTCACGAGCCCGTTTAATTTCTTCATCAAGGCGAAGAAACTCATCACGACTCAAGGCGAGCTCACTATTGTACTGCTGCATGTGCATACGTGCCTCTTCACTGCGACGATACGTATCCCACGCACGCAATACTACATCGATACCATCCCGATATTCCTTCCATTCTTTCAACTGATTTTGCAATTCCATTTCGGTTTGCTCCGTACTGTGAAAGACGGTTTGTAATTCCACATATTGCGCTTCATGCTCCGCCAACTGACTCAGCTTTTGGCGGTTTTCTTTAAGCTCATCCATCAATACATTGATGCGACGTTTACCATTCGAGGATGCTACAAGTAGGTCTGTGGCCCCTTTTTCAACATCCTTAACAGCTCCTCCTAAGTGTTCTCCCCCTTCGGCGCCAAAGAATCGGGAACGAACCTCTACCTCTTGTAATACATCAAGTCCTTGTAGGTCGTCTAATGTTAACGCAAATATGCGGTTATATGTTTTTTTATCGATGCCATGCCACCAATGTTGAGCCGGCTCTTCATGGATAGCAGGATTACCAGGACTGTAAAAATCTAACTGCTTACCCTTACGACCGATATAGTAGCTTTCACCATTACGGTCCACATCAAGGGCCCCCGTCATAGGGCCATAAGCCTTATGAGTACCGCCAAATAACAAGGTGCGCATCCCTTCGAGCAAGGATGTTTTACCACTTTCATTAGGGCCATACATGAGTTGAACCCCATTGTCACCCGTGGTGAAAGACCAGTCGCGATACGGGCCAAATTCATCAAATCGTATGCGTTTAATGTTCATCATTAGCCCCCATCAATACAGTAACACCTTCAATTTCACAACGTTTCAAAGCTCGTGCCAATAATTCATCACTTAATAAATCTGCATATGCGCCTAAGCGCTTAAATTCAGGACGATCAGCCATGATTTGGCGCGCAGTCTGTATCGCATCCCCATCTACCATATCGTCATAAGCACGCAAGTAATCACCTACTACATCTGTTAATAGACGTCGTTCAACTAGATTAATACTAGGTCGTGTATTAGAAGTGATACGGTAAGGCATAACAAATATAGATTTGCCTTTCTCTTCATTTTGAGACTCTTGCAACCATAGTTTTCGAATCCCCTCTTGCGTACATAGGCGATGTAGAGGTCCCGTACCGGACAAAACGATGGATAGCAAGATGTTTTTCTTATGCTGCTTTCGCAAGTTTTCTTTTTTACGGCGCAAAATCTCTAAGAAATCTGTTTCATTTTGCATGCCAGCAATATCGATTTTGATTTCCTCAAATCGGACAGCGCAGGTATCGATAAATCGCAAATCACAATGACCATTATGAGATACGGATACAAGATAACATCCCTTAGGGCCATGTTCTTTACGATGCAAGCCTTGCGAATTACCAGCATAAACTACGAGAGGCTCCTCGCTAAGAACTTGAGATTTATGAATATGGCCCAATGCCCAATAATCCATAGCGGCCTCTGTTAAATCAGTTAAGTTACAAGGTCCTGTTACATTGTGGTTTTCAGAGCCTACACTAGAACCTACAGTACCATGCATGACAGCAAGAGAAAATTCATCCCGTTCAAAAGCTCTGTATTGACGAGCATAGTTGTCACTTTCATTACCATGACCACAGCTGATGCCATATACGCCACCAATTTCTATATTGTTAACGATGAGCGGGAAACGCTGTACCTGTTCGCTAGAAAATACATGTACATTATCTGGCATCTGTAATTGTGCTTTCCAGCTTTCAGCAGGATCATGGTTACCTTGTACCATATAGACATCAATACGATGCTCCGCCAAGCAATACATGGCGCGCACAAAACGGACTTGAGCCTCTAAATTATGGTCTTCGCTATTATAAATATCACCAGCTATTACAACAGCATGAACATGTTCTGTAATAGCAGTATCAATAATTTTATCTAAGGCTACATAGGTTGCTTCACTTACAACGCGATCAACAGCGCTGCTAATACCTGTAGCATATTGAAAGGGTGCCCCTAAATGCAGATCACCACAGTGTATAAATCGAAACGGCTGCATCTATATCCACTCCTCCATTAATATTCTTATTATAGTTATATATAGTAATTACAATATTTTATTATACTACAAAACCTTAAAGATAAGTTAAAAATAACTATCATTTAGCATCAAAAAGATATAGTTAAACTAAACTTCTCTTAACTATTAATAAATATAAATTATAAGATAAGCACATATTCTTTCATCATAAGATATAAATCATAATATATTTTTTGTTAACCAATTCATGCATTAAGTTGACAATTTATGCACGAACGTTTACAATCAAATTGTCAATATATTATGTTTTTATTAAGTTAACAATTTCCTGGAGGCTATTATGGCTTTGCCTATAGATCAACAACCATCCCAAGTGGGTACATACGAAAAAATACTTACCATTGCAAACCGCATCATGAACGGCGGCGAAATTACAAAAGAAGAAGCAATCGAGCTAATTCATACTTCAGATGATGATACTATGATTCTACTCGCTATGGCTGATAAAATTCGCCAACATTTCAATGATAATTCTGTGGATGTATGCGCCATTGTTAATGCTCGATCCGGCAAATGTCCTGAAAACTGTAAATTCTGTGCTCAATCCGCACACCACAACACAGGCGTTCAGGAGTATCCTTTCATGGATGAAGAAAGCATTCTCCAAGCAGCACGTAAAGCTAAAGAGGCTGGTGCCATTCGTTTTTCCATCGTAACAAGTGGTCGTAATACTAATAACCCTGATGAATTTGATCAAATCATCCATGTATTAGGCCGTATCAAAAACGAAATTGGTCTTGAAATCTGCTGTTCTCTTGGGTTGTTAACTTACGAACAAGCACTCAAATTAAAAGAAGTTGGTGTTACTCGATACCACTCCAATATCGAAACGGCACCTAGTCACTTCCCAGATATTTGTACTACACATTCCTACGAAGATAAAATGTTTACCATAGATAATGCACAAAAAGCAGGCATCCGTGTTTGCTCTGGTGGCATTCTTGGACTTAACGAAACATTAGAACAACGCGTAGAAATGGCGTTCGAACTTAAACGTTTACATATTGACTCCGTGCCATTAAACATTTTGAATCCTGTTAAAGGGACTCCATTTGAAAGCAACGAAGCTTTACGTCCATTGGATATCTTACGTACCTTCGCCGTATTCCGTTTCATCTTGCCAAACGCATTGATTCGTACTGCAGGGGGTCGCGAAGTAAATCTACGAGACTTACAAGCTTATGCTCTAAAAGGTGGCCTAAACGGTATCATGGTTGGTGGCTACTTAACTACTGGCGGTCGTTCACCTCAAGACGATCTCCAAATGATTCAAGACTTGGAGTTGACTCGCAATACAGCTCAAGTCTAAAAACCTCATATATACCATTCTCCACATCTAGAGGATGTAGTATATAAATTATTCCCTAATGCTTTATAAATATTTTACACATAAAAAGAACCATCTAGTTTGCTGTACTAGATGGTTCTTTTATTTCCATAATAAAATGTAAATGGCTTGACCATTTGTGTTACCCGCAATGGGCTCAGGATTCTCATTAAATTCTACATTCTCATACGGCGTCCCGTCTGACATGTACGCATCTACCTTCAATGTTTCCATGGTTCGATTATATCTACTGATATAAACTTTATATCGCAATTCGTCGCCACCCAGTTCATTAACTCGCAGCCACAAAAGTGCATCGTAATCACTCTTCTGTACACTGTCATTGTCAATAAATAATTGGTTTCCTGATGCATCTGGTCCAACATAGTACCAGTCCGTTGCGTTAGTAGTCCCCCCTATACTGAGTAGCCACAAAAGTGTTAATATGGTGAATATTTTACTCATATGACTGCCCCTCTCATGCTATCGAGCTGTATATTTTATAAAAGCTTAATGTGGATAAACCTTTATAAAATATACAACTTCTCCTTTATATAATACCAAAATTGTCCCATATTTATCAACAATAATTAAAATTAATTACCATGTTTTTTACAAATATAAGAAACTT
>OGGS01001932.1_pt1 | contig 12713 bp, 9 predicted proteins | sample 1571281 | NCBI WGS metagenome assembly OGGS01 (sample SAMEA2582042, study PRJEB24529) | metagenome | biome: Human gut stool | place: China | collected 2011 | reverse complement strand
ACCACCATCCAGCCATTCTCTCTGCCCGCATGGGCATAGACAATACCGTTCGATCCGACTGCGCCCCTCTGAGTGATATGGTCACCGCCCTGCTGCAAGGGGGCGTTGAAGTGCACACCTTGCGGGACATTACCCGGGGCGGCCTGGGCACCGTGCTGTGCGAACTGGCAGAGGCGGCAAACTGTGGCATAGAGATCGACGAAACGGCGATCCCGGTGCACGAGGATGTGCGTGCCTTTGCCCATATCTTAGGACTGGAGCTGCTGCACATGGACAACGAGGGCAAGCTGCTGGCTGCCGTACCTGCCCACCAGGCGGATCAAGCGCTGGAGCTGCTGCGCGCCAGTCGCTACGGTGCAGAGGCCGCCGTCATCGGCACCGTAACGAACGGGGAGGGCGTGATGGCACTGACTCCCATTGGCGGCAAGCGCCGTGTCAGCGTACTGTACGGCGAACCCAGAATTTGCTGATTTTGATTTTTTAAAGGAGCTTTTTATGATTTTATACTACACCGGCACCGGCAACAGCCGCTATGCGGCGGAACTGCTGGGGCACCGGCTAAACGACACGGTTCGGGACTGCACCCCCTTTATGCAAGGCGGCACCACACCCCGGTTCCATTCCGTAACTCCATGGGTATTTGTTTGCCCCAGGTATGCCCGGCAGATCCCCCATATTTTTGCGGATTTTCTGACCCGATGCCATTTTTCCGGCAGCAGCCAGGCATACTTTGTGATGACCTGCGGCGGTGAAATACACAACGCCCCGGAGACAAACCGGAAGCTCTGCACCCGACTGGGGCTGGAATATATGGGTACGGCAGAGATCGTTATGCCGGAAAATTACATTGCCCTGTTTTCCACCCCAAACTCGGCGGAAGAAGTGAACCACATTCTTGCCGCTGCGGTGCCTGCGCTGGAGCACACCGCTGCTGCCATAAAAAACGGCTGTTCGGTAACGGAACCGAAACCCACGGTGTTTGGCAAGTTTATGACCTATATCGTCAACCCGATTTTTTACGCCACCTGCGTCCATGACCGGGCGTTTACGGTGGACGACAGCTGCATCGGCTGCGGCAAGTGTGCCACCCTGTGCCCCATGAACAACATTGAACTGCAAGGCGGCAAGCCTCGGTGGAACGGCCACTGCACCCACTGTATGGCCTGCATCAGCTATTGCCCCAAGGCAGCCATCGCCTACGGCAAAAAGAGCCGCACCCGCCGGATCTACACCTGCCCGCCCTATCGGCCGGCAGACCGATAATCACAATTTCCAAATCAACCACCGCAAAACAACAGAATGAAGAATGCGCTTCTTAAGTTGCTTGCTATGTCTCTCTCTGCTTTTTCTTTATCCCCTGTCACTAATGCAGAATATGAAAAGACAAATGGCTGATATAAAATGTTCATGGAAAGAAACAAATCATTTACATTACAGCAAATAAAAAATCGCCACCCGGGAAGGTGGCGATTTCTCATTTGCAAAGCGATTGGCACATATTAGGTGTTTCAATCAATCATAATACTTATCCAGTTCCGCATCGCAGGCAGGGTATTTTTTGATTTGCGGATGGTCGTAAACCTTGCCGCGAGCCACTACCATATATGGCTGCTCCAGGGCACGAAAGTCTGCCAGCGGGTCGCTGTTTGCGATGAGCAAGTCGGCGCATTTGCCCACCTCTACGCTGCCGGTCACATCCCCAAGCCCCAGAATACGAGCGTTGTTTAATGTGGCGGTATAGAGCGCAAACTCCGGTGTAACACCCACTTCCTTTTGGAAATAATGCAGCTCCCGCCACATATTGTAATGGGTGGTGTACGGACAACCGGTATCTGTGCCCATACCTACCGGCACGCCGTCCGCCAGCGCCGCCTTTGCGCCAAGCACCATATTGTTATACACCAAATTGGAATTGTACTGCACCGCCTCGGTAATGCCCAGAGTCTCTCTTTGGAACTTGGCCATGGGCAGCGCCGGAGACAGGGTGCACACCAACACCGCGCCGCTTTTATGGAAAGCAGCCAGCTCCGTCTCTGACAAAGTAGAGCCATGCTCAATGGAGTCCACACCATTGAGCACCGCTGTGCGTACCCCCTCCGGGCTTTGCACATGGGCAGCCACCTTCAGACCATAGCTGTGGGCGCGATCGCAGCAAGCCTTGATCATATCCGCCTGCATCATCAGCCGACCCGGCTCGCCTTTCACTTTGGCGTCCATCACGCCGCCGGTGATCATCAACTTAATCAGATCCACATTTTGACCGTGAAGCTGATCCACCATGCGAACTGCGTCCTCCACCGTCTCAGCCGGGTGGGTCACGGAGCCTACCATATGGCCGTGGGGCACACCGATGGCATAGTTGGCTGCTAAGATTCGCGGACCGTCCAGCTTGCCGGCATGGATCCGATCCCGCAGCCGGGTGTCCAAATTATCCAGACCGCCCACCACGCGCACCGTGGTCACGCCGGACAGCAGGCCCTGCATGGCATAGGCGTGGCACATGCGCAGCACCAGCGCCCGGGACAAACCGGAGGACAAGGCGATTTTGGTTAGTCGATTGGTGTTCATGGGCTTGTTCCGGGGCTTGCCACCCGCAGGCAAGTGCACATGTAGATTGATCAGACCGGGCATCAAATACTTGCCGGTCAGATTCACCACCCGGTCCCCCTTATTGGGTGTGATCTTGCCGATCTGTACAATTCTGTCATTTTCTATTGCCACATCCGTACCGGGGCGGGGCGTCATTTGCTCCGTACCGTCCAGCAGCGTACAATTTTGAAATATCGTTCGCATAAGGTTCCCCCTCCTTGTTTTGATACTCTCATTATACCGAACCGACAACCAAAAGGCAACCGACCCTTTGTGGCTCTTTTGTTGCATAAAAAGCAATTTGCCGCTTTTGTCGCGCAAAGGAAAGCGCCGCGTGCTGCATAAAAGCAAAAACACCTGTGTACCCAGAGATACACAGGTGCAGTTTTTATCCTGTTATTGCGCCGCTTTGGCGGTCATGGCCTGTTGATAAAAAGCAAGCGCTTTATCAATAGCTGCCGTGCCTGCCGGTTCAAAGGGCTGTAACACGCTGAACACATGGGGCAGCGACTGGTTATACTCCGCCTTGGCGTAGTCCTTGATCTCTGCCTGCACCCCATGGGCTTGCAGCACTTCGTACAATCGATGGGTCTGTTTGTTAGCCAGGGTGTCGCCGCTGCTGGTGATCAAATAAGTAGGCGGCAGCGCCTGGGCATAGTCAATGATTTGGTCAAAATCCATGTACGGATAAGTGGCTTTGTCTTTGTAATCCGTGCCCCACATGGGCTTGGTGTACAGGCTGAACAGCCCGCCGTCCCGCATAAAGGCCACCGGCGAGGTAAGCAGCAGCGCCGTCAGCTCCATTTGCGGATCCACGGTGTCAAAGGTTTTGCGCAGCTGGGCACTTTGCATCAGCACCGCGCTGTATGCCGCCAGCTGCCCGCCGGCAGAGTCGCCGGTAAGCATAATATTTTGCATATCGCAAGGATATTGGCTGCCGTGGTCACGAATCCAGCGCAGCGCCTGGGCCACATCCTGCAACTGCTGGTTCACCGTCACATCCGGCACCAGTCGGTAGTTAATATTAAAAACCACATACCCCCGATCCGCCAGAGCGGCACAGTAGTGGTGGTTCAGTCCCTTTTCCGCATACATCCAGCCGCCGCCGTGAATGTCAATGATTACCGGCAGCTTAGCACCGGGCTGTGTATCCGCCGGGTACAGCACATCTAATGTGTGGTACAGATTGCCGTCCTCTATATAGGCCAGGTCGTTCACTTCCGTCACCGTAGGCGGATCCTGGGCCGCGTGCTTGGCTTTGTCGCCCCCATCGCAGTAGCGCCACACCATCTGCATAATCTTCACCACCGGATTGCGCAGCAGCCCCTTGCCGCTGCCGTCGGCGTACTCCACGGTGTCTGAGGAGACCATACCGCCAATGTAGATCACATCGTCCGCCGTGTCCTTGCGGGGCAAAGTGCTCAGTTCAATAAACGCAATAGCCACCACAATCACCGCCAGCAAAACGCCGATCACCACAGCCCATACCTTCTTTCTGCTCTTTTTCCCCTTCGCCGCACCGGTCTGCGCCTGCACAACCTTTTCCTTTGTTTCCATACCCATTCCCCCTAAAATGTCTATCCGCATTATACTCCATCCTGCCAATCCTGTCAATTTGTAGCAACGCTGCCAAAAGCCGAGAACAGCGGCATTTGCAATTTGGCAAGGGTTTTGGTATGATGAGAACAGAAAGCGGTCGGGTTTAGAGGCGCGATCGATGGACGGAGGGTACGGGAATGAAACCGAAAAAGCAATGGGATCACAAGTGGTACACAGAGGAATTTTTGCAACAACTAAAGGCAACGGCGGCGGTGGAGATGGACGGCGATCTGCCCTACATCACCAAATATGCACCGGACGCCGGTTCGCCAAATGGGATTGACCCGCGGCTGCTGGGCGGACCCATGGGCAAAATGGCGCGGTCCACGGGGCTGGTGCCAAATTTCATTCTAGACCGGGTCAAGATCCCGGTAACGCCGAAGATCTTGGCCGGATTCCGTGCCGGGTGTGACCGTGTTTCCTACGCCAAATGCGTACAAGCGCAGATTGAAGTGCGGGACAGCACCGTACCGGCAGCGGACGGTTATCCCATTCCCATTCGCATGTACAACAGTGCCCAATGTGCGCCGGGCAGCCCCTGTCTGTATTTTATCCACGGCGGTGCCTTTGTAGGCGGCACCCTGCGCCCCTATGACGAGGGATGGAAACTGTTTGTAGAAAAGTTCCGTATGCCCGTGGTGGCCGTAAATTACCGACTGCTGCCGGAGCACCCATACCCCACGCTGTACGATGACTGCTGCCGCGTACTGGAATGGCTGGGCGACGACGGTGCCCGGGAGCTGCACATTGACCCAAGGGCCGTTTTTGTGGTAGGTGACAGCGCCGGCGGCAACTTGGCCCAAGGCTGCGCCACCCGCTACAAAGGCACACATCGGGTGCGGGGGCAGCTGCTGCTCTACCCCACCCTAAACCTGTTTGGCACCACAGACCGCTACTATCACCCAAAAGAAACAGACTACCACCCGGCGCCGGGACAGCAAAAGCTGGCTATGGGACTGGTGCGGCAAATGGAGGTATTCCGAAGCCGGACGATCTGTGCAATCCCTACACCTCCGACCCGGCAGGGAACCCGCCCACTTTTCTCTCTGTGGGTGCGCTGGACTACCTGCGCAACGACACGGTGGCCTGGGCCCACAAACTGCACGACGCCGGCGTGCCCACTCGCCTGGTCATGTATAACGGTATGGGTCACGGCTTCTTAAACGCCATGGGCGTCTTTCCCCAAGCCGAGGACCTGCTGGACGAAATGGGCGCTTTTATCCAGAATGTTTGTAAAAGCCATCAATAGCCGTTGACTGCGAGCTTTATTCACTTTTCTAAGCTCTACGCTGCGCAGGTTGCGCGGCAGGCATCTGTGATCAAGCGGCGCAAACAAGATCCACCTCTACTACAATCGGGGTGGCTTGAATGAAGTGCCGATTGGGCGATAAACATAGCGAACACACGCAAAAAACAGCCATCACCGTAAAGGTGATGGCTGTTCGTTTGGTATTTATGAAGCAAACAGGAATTATTTCTCTGCGTACTTGTCCTCGCCGTTCCAGGAATACAGCTTGCGGATCTCGGCGCCGACTTTCTCCAGCTGATGGTTGGCTTCCATCTCTCTCTTGGCCTTAAAGTGTGCCCAACCGTTGTTGCTCTCGGTGATGAACTTGGAAGCGAAGGTACCGTCCTGAATCTCTTCCAGGACCTTCTTCATTTCCTTCTTGGTCTCATCGGTGATCAGTCGCTTACCGGTCTCGTAATCGCCGAATTCAGCGGTATTGGAGATGGAGTAACGCATCTTGGCAAAGCCGCCGTTGTAAATCAGGTCAACAATCAGCTTCATCTCATGAATGCACTCAAAGTAAGCATTTCTCGGGTCATAACCGGCCTCAACCAGGGTCTCAAAACCGGCCTTCATCAGAGCGGTTACGCCGCCGCACAGCACAGCCTGCTCACCAAACAGATCGGTCTCGGTCTCGCACTTAAAGGTGGTCTCCAGAATACCGGCACGAGCACCGCCGATACCGGCGCCGTAAGCCAGAGCGATATCCTCACAATGACCGGTAGCGTCCTGATATACAGCTACCAGACAGGGTGTACCCTTGCCCTCTTTGTACTCGGAGCGAACGGTGTGACCCGGAGCCTTGGGAGCGATCATGAACACATCTACATCGCTGGGAGGCACGATCTGCTTAAAGTGAATGTTAAAGCCGTGGGCGAAAGCCAAAGCCTTGCCGGCGGTCAGGTTCGGTTCAATGTCCTTCTTATAGATGGAAGCCTGCTTCTCATCCGGGGTCAGGATCATGATAATGTCAGCGGCCTTTGCAGCCTCAGCGGTGGTCATAACCTTCAGGCCAACACTCTCTGCATGCTTCCAGGACTTGGAGCCATCGTACAAACCAACAACTACGTCCACACCGCTCTCTTTCAAGTTCAGCGCATGGGCGTGACCCTGAGAACCAAAGCCGATCACGGCAACGGTCTTGCCCTTCAGGTAATCCAGATTACAATCTTCTTGATGGAAAAGTCTTGCTTCTGCCATTGTAGTTTCCTCCTAAAAAATAAGTTTAATTGAAGTCACAGTGTTGTATGATGTCACTGTGGTTTCTTAACAATTCACATTATATCCTGTATGATGTCTGTTGTCAATAGGCAATTTAATTTTTTTATAGATGCTCCATGGCGTGGAGAATGTGCAGCCGCATGGCGGTGCGGGCGCCCTCGGCATTGCGCTTCTTAATGAAGTCCATAATCAGCCGATCGTCGTTCAGATTATCAGCGCTTACATCCTTGTCCCGGGTCATGACGATCACGCCTTTTTTGATGGCATTGAAAATCACCGGCATAAACTGCTTCACAAACGCATTGTGCGTGGCATTGGCAATACTCTCATGGAACTTTTGCTCCTCTGCCGTGCGGTCCTCGCCGCTTAAGATCTTCTTTTCCACCTGCTCGCCGTAGTAGCAAATAGCGTCAATTTCTTCCTGCGTTGCCCGCTGTGCGGCCAAAAAAGCGCAATCTGGTTCAAACATCAGCCGCATCTCAAACAGATCGTCCAAGCCGGAAGCAATATCGCTCAGGTCCGCCGAGTCGATCACCGTATTGGCACTGACAAAGGTGCCCTTGCCCCGCCGAATCTCCAACACACCGCTGGTGGTCAAAATTCGAATGGCCTCCCGCAAGGTGGAACGACTAACGCCCAATTCCGCCGCCAGGTCATTCTCATTAGGCAGCTTATCTCCCACCGTAAAGCGGTGCTGAGTCTCGATCATATTCAAAATCTGCTGTGCCGTACTCTCCGGCAGCATTGCCGATCTTGGCATATTCCTCACCTCTGCTCACATCATAACACAAGTTGTATGCAAAAGTCAAGGCGTTGTCTGACATCTTACAATTATAGATCTGATTTTCTGCTGTTCTTTGTTCACCCTGCACGAATTTGCCCTGCGGGGGTTGTAAATTGTGAACAAATGCTATATGATAAGGATATAAATAAGAGAATATATATAATGGAGCGTAAAAAATGAACAAAGCAACCCAATTACGATACAATATGGAGTCCCTGTGCATCTATCAATTCAAGACAGACCCGGTGATGCACAGTCTACTGCACCTGCTGCGCAGCATAGAAGACGGCGAGGCTGTGCTGGAGGCGCAAAGTGCCTTTTTCAGCACACTGGCACCTCGAGACACACTGCGCCGGTATATTTCCAAGTTGATCCTCACCGACGACAATGTATTCAGCAAAGCCGCCGCCGGCGATGCGGCAGACCGTCTGCACCCTGCGATCCTGGATGGTGTAAAAAGCGACCTTGCCAAACTGGAGGCTATTGCCGACCTGACCCCGGAAGATATTCTGCATGCAGTAGAGAATAAGGACCTGCGGGAAGTGCTGGGCACCCTGCCCCGGTGGGAGAACGGCGAAGCGCTACCGCCCCTGAGCCACAACTGGGCAGAGCAAACGGAGGCACTGGCCGCATTCCATAAAAGAAACGGCTACGGTCTGTTTGCCAGCTACGCCGCCTTTGAGTGGCGGGATCACGCCCTCTCCCCCATTTCCGCCACAGACCCGATCCAGCTGTCCGATCTGAAGAACTATGAATTGCAGCGGAGCCAGGTGGTGGACAATACAGAGAGCTTTGTTTGCGGACTGCCCGCCAACAACGTGCTGCTGTACGGTGATCGGGGCACCGGCAAAAGCTCCACCATTCACGCCATCCTGAATGCATACAAAGAACAGGGTCTGCGCATGATCGAGATCCCCAAAAGCGCAGTGGAGGAGTTGTCCCTGATTCGGGAGTACCTGGCGGACAGCCCGATGAAATTTATCATCTATATTGATGACCTAAGCTTTGACAGCCAGGACAACGCTTTTACAGAGCTGAAAGCGGCGCTGGAGGGCGGCCTGTCTGCCTGCCAGCCCAATACGCTGATCTATGCCACCTCCAACCGGCGCCACCTAATCAAAGAGAACTTCTCTGACCGGGAGGACGATGTAAACAAAAATGACACCCGCCAGGAACAACTGTCTCTGTCCGATCGGTTTGGACTGACCATTACCTTTATTAACCCGGACAAAAAGGATTATCTGGACATTGTGGAAAAGATTGCCGCCGATCGTGGCCTGCAAGTGGACGCCCAGCGGCTGGACGCTGCCGCCGAGCAGTGGGCCGTGCGCCGAGGCGGTCGTTCTCCCCGTTGCGCCCGCCAGTTTATCGATCATGTGGAGAGCGCTCTGCGCCGGGGCAAAGAATGGTAAAAATTCGTTCGCAAATTATTAAAAAATTTCATTTTTTGTTTACCGAATTCTAAAATTATGAACAAAAAAACCTGCTATGATAGCAGTATCAAAGAAAAGGAGCGAAAACAATGAGCAAAATTCTGGTAGTGGATGATGAATTAAACATCTGTGAATTACTGAAACTATACTTAGAGAATGAGGGCTACACGGTGTTTACCGCCAACGACGGCCAAGCCGCCGTGACCGCCTTCCAGCAGAAGGCACCGGATTTGGTACTGCTGGACATTATGTTGCCCAAGATGGACGGCTGGCAGGTGTGCCGAGAGATCCGCAAGACCTCTTCCGCCCCCATCATCATGCTCACCGCCAAGGGCGAGACCTTTGACAAGGTGCTGGGACTGGAACTGGGCGCTGACGACTATGTGGTCAAGCCCTTTGACGCCAAAGAGGTGGTAGCCCGGGTAAAAGCTGTGCTGCGCCGCACCCAAGGCAAAAATGACAACGCCGAAGAAAGCAAGAAAGTGGTCACCTATGACAAGCTGGAGATCAACATTGCCAACTATGAATTGAAAGTCAACGGCGTGCAGATTGACACGCCGCCTAAAGAGCTGGAGCTGATCTACCACTTTGCTTCCAACCCCAACCGCGTCTTTACCCGCGACCAGCTGCTGGACGAGGTATGGGGCTTTGAGTTTTACGGTGACTCCCGCACGGTGGATGTGCATGTGAAGCGCCTGCGTGAAAAGTTAGAGGGCGTCAGTGACAAATGGGAGCTGAAAACCGTTTGGGGCGTCGGCTACAAGTTTGAGACCAAGGAATAAGTAATGGCATTTAAGGATGTACTCGTCGGTAAAAAGCCGGTCAAAAGCAATATCTTTGCCAAATACTTCCTGCTGTTTGCCGCTATCTTTTTGGTCACTCTGACCGTGCTGGGCACCGCCCTGACCCTGATGGTCAACGCCTATTCTCAAAATGAACGCACCAATCTGCTGAAAGAGAATGTGCAAAGCGTATCCGGTACCATCAGTTCCTCGTTGATCATGCAGGACATTAACAGTCGCTACAGCGTGGAAAAAGAGCTGATGTGTGAATCCCTGTATATTATTTCCAACTCTATCGACGCAGATGTGTTCGTCTGTGATGTGGAGGGTAATATTATTCTGTGTAAGGAACGGGCCTATTCCACCCCGTATTTTGGGGAGTTTACCACCTGCGCCCTGCACGACAGCTATTCCATCAGTTCCGCACTGCTGCAACGGGTGTACGAGACCGGCACCGTAACCGGGCGTATTACCGTACGCGGTCAAACCAATTATATTGTAGGCACCACCATCGTTAGCGACGGCGATGTGATCGGCTACACCTTTGCGCAGACCCAAACCGGCGTGCAGTCCCTGGCACTGGCGGTAATCCGCATTTTCCTGCTCAGCGCGCTGGCCTGTTTGATGCTGGCCTTCATCTGCATTTGGCACCTGACCAAAAAGATGGTGACCCCTTTGCAGCAAATGAGCGCTGCCGCCAAGCAATTTGCCATCGGCGACTTCTCTTACCGAGTCAAGGTGCGAGGCTGCGATGAGCTGGCAGATCTGGGCATTGCCTTTAACGATATGGCGGACGCTCTGGACAAAACCGAAAGTTCCCGCGCCAGCTTTGTGGCCAATGTGTCCCACGAATTAAAAACGCCTATGACCTCCATTGCCGGGTTTATCGACGGTATTTTGGACGGCACCATCCCCAAAGAGAAGCAAAACTATTACCTGGGGCTGGTAAGCACCGAGGTGCGCCGACTGAGCCGCTTAGTGGTGGCCATGCTGAACATGAGCAAGATCGAGTCCGGCGAATTCCAAATGAAGCCCAATAACTATGACATCTCTGACCAAATCATTCGTATTCTTTTGACCTTTGAGCAAAAGATCGAGAAGAAGAATATTGAGATCATCGGGCTGGAGGACCTGCAGCCCCAGTACATTGTGGCGGACCCGGATATGATCTACCAGGTGATCTACAACCTGTTTGACAACGCAGTGAAGTTTACCAACGAGGACGGCTTTATCAAGGTCACGCTGGAGGATTTGGGCAGCCAAATTCGTGTAAGTATTAAGAACAGCGGCGCCGGCATTAAGGCCGAGGAGCTGTCCCGCGTGTTTGAGCGCTTCTATAAAGTGGACAAATCCCGCAGCCTGGACGCCAAGGGCGCTGGACTGGGATTATATATCGTAAAAATGATGGTGGAAATGCACTCCGGCAGAATTTATGCCAAGAGTGAAGACGAAAACACCGCGGAATTCGTATTCACCCTACCCAAGGCATTCACCCCCGTCAATAAAAAAGGAGCAAAAGAAGCATGAGCGACTATGAACAGAACCCGATAAACGGCAGCCAGCCCCCGCAGGGAGACAGCCAACCGAACACCGGCTATACGCCATATCAACAACCGGGCACCTATTACACACCGCCCCAACCGGAACAGTCCCAAACGCCGCCCACCGGCGACAACGGCACCACCTATCACTACGCCTACCACAGCGGCAACCAGCCCGGCGCAGCCTATAACGGCCAGCAGACCGGTGCCGCTGACCATACCGCCCAGGCACAACCCACCGGCCAGACTTACGGCACCCCCACAGAGCCGCCGGAGCCGGGCAAGCCGGAAAAAAAGAAGAACAAAAAGACCATTACCATCGTGGTGAGCGTATTGGTGGTGTGTGTGGTGATCGCCGTTACCGGCATTGTACTGGCAGCCACCGGCGTACTCTCCGGGGATAAGGAAGAAAAAACAGACGGCACCTCCACCTCTCAGGACAGCGGATCTGACACCCAGACCGTCAGCGGCGGCAGCGTGGCAACCAAGGACGACAGCGGCAACCTGACGGTTGCCGGCGTAGCCAAAAAAGCCATGGACTCCTGCGTGGGTATTACCGTCTATTCCAAGCAGAATTCCTACAGCAACTTCTACGGCTACGGCTCCAATAGCAGCTCCGACAGCAGTGACAACCAGCAAGCCAGCGGCGAGGGCTCCGGCGTGATTATGAAGGAAGCGAACGGCAAGACCTATATTATGACCTGTGCCCATGTGATCGCCGACGGCAGCAGCTTTAAGGTGACCCTGAATAACGGTAAAGAATACACCGCCACAATGGTGGGTGCCGACAGCCAAACGGACATCGGCGTGCTTTCCATTGAAGCCACCGGGCTGCAAGCAGCCACCTTTGCCGACAGCAAAAGCCTAACCGTCGGCGAGCAAGTGGTGGCCATCGGCTGTCCCGGCGGTCTGGAATTCAAAAACAGCGTCACCAGCGGCTATATTTCCGCTTTGGATCGCCCGGTGGAAAGCTCCATCGGCTACGACAACGAGTGTATCCAAACGGACGCAGCCATCAACCCGGGCAACTCCGGCGGCGCGCTGTTTAACATGCAGGGTCAGGTAATCGGCATCAACTCCTCTAAGATCGCCTCCACCGAATACGAGGGTATGGGCTTTGCAGTGCCCAGCTCCACCGCTGTGGATACCGCCAACAGCCTGATTAAAAACGGCTATGTAGCCGGTCGCGCCAAGATCGGCGTCACCTACAACACCATTACCAGCTACAACAACGCTGACGCCATCCTCTCCGCCCTGACAGAAAAGGGCTTTAAGAACGCCAAGGGCACCATGGTAATCAACCAAGTAAGCAGCGACTCTGACCTAGCCGGCAAACAGGTAAAGCAGTACGATATGATCGTAGCCGTCAATGGCAAGACCATGACCTCCACCGATGTGATGACGCAGGTGCTTTCCGATAGCAAGCCCGGCGACACCATCAAGATGATGGCCACCGGGGCCGAGTTCACGCTGGTA
>OGGS01001923.1_pt1 | contig 12756 bp, 8 predicted proteins | sample 1571281 | NCBI WGS metagenome assembly OGGS01 (sample SAMEA2582042, study PRJEB24529) | metagenome | biome: Human gut stool | place: China | collected 2011 | reverse complement strand
TTACTCCGGCGGGAAAAGAATTTATTACTCCCATCACTCTTTCGGCTTTGACCAGTAAGCCGGTCATCAGCGAGTTTTTTGCCCAACGAGACGGTACGTGGAACAGCCATGTGGACTTGGGTCTGTGGGCGGATGCCATGCTGATCGCACCCGCTACCGCCTCCACCATCGGAAAGATGGCGAACGGGATAGCAGACAATATGCTGATAACCACTTATCTTTCGGCCAAAGCTCCGGTATTCATTGCACCGGCTATGGACCTCGATATGTATGCACATCCTTCTACACAGAAGAATCTGGATATATTGCGTTCCTACGGCAACCGCATCATTGAGCCCGCAACGGGTGAACTTGCCAGCCATCTGGTCGGCAAAGGGCGTATGGAAGAACCGGAAAACATTATCCGAGTGCTGGACGAGTTTTTCTCTGCGAGTGCCGAACTTCAGGGAAGGAAAATTATGATAACTGCCGGACCGACTTACGAAAAGATCGATCCGGTCCGTTTTATCGGCAATTATTCTTCCGGTAAGATGGGATTTGCTTTGGCGGAAGAATGTGCCCGTCGTGGGGCAGAGGTGACGTTGATCGCCGGACCGGTGCAACTGAAAACGCAGCATTCGCGTATCCACCGGATAGATGTGGAATCTGCTCAGGAAATGTATGAGGCAGCGCAAACCTGTTTCCCGACTTCCGACGTGGGGATTCTTTGTGCGGCAGTCGCCGATTTCCGCCCGGAAACGGTGGCCGGCAAAAAGATCAAACGGGAGAAGGAAGAAGAACTGACCTTGCATCTTCAGGCTACGCAGGACATTGCTGCAAGTCTGGGAAAGATCAAAGAAGACAATCAACTGTTAGTGGGGTTTGCCCTCGAAACAAATAACGAACAGCAGAATGCCGAAGGAAAGCTCGAACGTAAAAACTTTGACTTTATCGTCCTCAACTCTCTGAATGACGCGGGAGCCGGCTTCCGTCACGATACAAACAAGATTAGCATTATTGATCGCAAAGGTCGCGAGGATTATCCTCTGAAGCCCAAACAGGAAGTAGCGCAAGACATCATCAACCATCTGATTGCCGTCTTGACTCACTGATCTTTATTTTTTAGGTTTAATTTTTAATTTACAGAAGGTGTTACGTTCACTTTATATTCAGAATTACGCATTGATAGAAAAACTGGATATCGGTTTTGAAACAGGCTTCTCGGTCATCACAGGCGAGACGGGGGCCGGAAAATCGATTATTCTGGGAGCTATCGGTCTGCTGCTCGGACAGCGTGCCGATGTGAAAGCGATTCGTCGTGGAGCTTCTAAATGTATTATCGAAGCACGTTTTGATATCTCGGCTTACGGTATGCGCCCGTTTTTTGAAGAGAACGAACTGGAATACGACGACGAGGAATGTATCCTGCGGCGCGAAGTGCAGGCGTCCGGCAAAAGCCGCGCATTCATTAATGATACGCCTGCTTCGCTGGCACAGGTGAAGGAATTGGGCGAACAACTGATCGATGTACATTCGCAGCATCAGAATCTTTTGCTCAATAAAGAAGGTTTCCAACTGAATGTACTCGATATTCTGGCTCATAACGATGATGCGCTGGAGAAGTATCATTTACTGTATAATGAATGGAAGCTGCTCGACCGTGAATTGTCCGAGCTGACGGCACTTGCCGAGCAAAGCCGGACGGATGAGGACTATCTTCGTTTCCAGCTGGAACAACTGGAGGAAGCTCATCTGGTGGAAGGGGAACAGAGTGAACTGGAGCAGGAGGCGGAAACTCTGAGTCATGCTGAGGAGATCAAAGCGGGGCTTTACCGCATCGAACAGTCTTTTTTCTCGGACGAAGGCGGACTGCTTTCTTTCCTGAAAGATAATCTGAATACGCTGAATAATCTGAGAAAGGTGTATCAGCCTGCCGGAGAACTGAGCGACCGCATGGAAAGTGCCTACATCGAACTGAAAGATATTTCGCAGGAAGTCTCAGCGCAGGGAGAATCCATCGAGTTTAATCCTACCCGTCTGGACGAAGTGAACGATCGTCTGAATCTGATTTACTCCCTGCAACAGAAGCATCGGGTACAGACACTTGAAGAATTGATGGCCTTGGCAGACCAATATCGCAGTAAGTTGTCCGAGATCACCTCTTATGATGATCGCATAGCCGAACTGACTGCCCGCAAGGAAGCCCAGTATGAACGGGTGAAGAAGCAAGCCACCGTGCTGACAAAAGCCCGTGCGGCAGCCGCCCGTGAAGTGGAGAAACAACTGGCTGAACGGCTGGTCCCGCTGGGTATGCCCAACGTCCGCTTCCAAGTGGAAATGGGATTGAAGAAAGAACCGGGCATACAGGGGGAGGATACTGTCAACTTCCTGTTCTCCGCCAACAAGAACGGAACGTTGCAAAGCATATCTTCCGTTGCTTCTGGAGGTGAAATTGCGCGTGTGATGCTTTCTATCAAAGCGATGATCGCCGGTGCGGTGAAACTGCCTACGATTGTATTTGATGAGATCGATACCGGAGTTTCCGGTGAAATAGCCGACCGTATGGCGGATATGATGCAGGAAATGGGTGACTGCAACCGTCAGGTGATCAGTATCACACATCTGCCTCAGATCGCAGCTCGCGGGCGCGCTCATTATAAAGTATATAAGAAGGACAGCGATACGGAAACGAACAGCCATATCCGCCGTCTCACCGATGAAGAACGGGTAGAGGAGATCGCTCACATGCTGAGCGGAGCCACATTGACCGAGGCTGCCCTCAGCAATGCGAAGGCCCTGTTGGCCCGTACTTCATAATCCATAATTCAAAATTTATAATTCAAAATTACAATGACCGATAAAAGTGAAATGATTTTCGGCGTCCGTGCCGTCATAGAGGCCATTCAGGCTGGAAAAGAGATTGATAAGATCCTCGTTAAGAAAGACATTCAAAGTGATCTTTCCAAAGAGCTTTTCGCAGCATTGAAAGGATTGCTGATTCCTGTTCAGCGTGTGCCGGTGGAACGTATCAACCGCATCACACGGAAGAATCATCAGGGTGTGGTTGCCTTCATTTCCTCTGTGACCTATCAGAAGACGGAAGACCTCGTTCCTTTCTTATTCGAGCAAGGCAAGAATCCGTTTTTTGTGATGTTGGATGGCATAACGGATGTGCGTAACTTTGGTGCGATAGCCCGTACCTGCGAATGTGCCGCGGTGGATGCGGTGATTATTCCTGCGCGTGGCAGCGTATCGGTGAATGCCGATGCCATGAAGACTTCCGCAGGTGCGTTGCATACATTGCCTGTCTGCCGCGAACAGAATCTGCGTGCGACTTTGCAGTATCTCAAGGACAGCGGTTTCCGTATCGTTGCCGCTACCGAGAAAGGAGATTATGACTATACGAAAGCCGATTATACGGGACCGATGTGTATCATCATGGGAGCGGAGGACACCGGTGTATCATATGATCATCTGGCTCTCTGTGACGAATGGGTGAAGATACCGATGCTGGGAACTATCGAATCTCTGAATGTTTCCGTAGCTGCCGGTATTTTGATTTATGAAGCTGTGAAACAAAGAAACAACGACTGATATGAAGAAACTTTTAATCTTACCTTTAGCGCTTTTCCTCTTGGTACAGAGCGGTCTGGCGCAAACCCCGAAATGGGTGGAGAAGGCGAAACGTGCTGTTTTCTCAGTAATAACTTATGATAAGAATGACAAGATGCTGAATACCGGAAACGGATTTTTCGTATCCGAAGACGGACTGGCTCTCTCTGACTACAGTCTCTTCAAAGGGGCTGAGCGTGCGGTGATTGTCACAGCCGAAGGCAAGCAAATGCCGGTCAGCCTGATTTTGGGAGCAGATGATATGTACGATGTGATCAAGTTTCGTGTGGCCATCACCGAGAAGAAAGTGCCGTCACTGGTAGTGGCGACTACTGCTCCGGTTACAGGCGCTGACGCATGGATGCTTCCTTATTCTACGCAGAAGAGCATTGCCTGCGTTTCGGGTAAAGTGAAGGATGTATCGAAGATTGCTGGAGAATACCATTACTATACCTTGAGTATGCAGATGAAAGACAAGATGGTGAGTTGTCCGGTGATGAATGCGGAAGGCCAGGTGTTCGGTATTTCACAGAAGTCCTCCGGTGCGGATACGGTAACGACTTGTTATGCGGCAGGGGCAGCTTTTGCAATGTCGCAGAAGATTAGTGCTCTGTCTTTGGGAGACGTTGCTCTGAAGAATATCGGTATCCGGAAAGGATTGCCCGAAGCGGAGGATCAGGCATTGGTGTATCTGTTTATGGCTTCCACGCAGATGTCGGCTGATGAATATGAGAAATTGCTGGACGATTTCATTCGCCAGTTCCCCAGCAGTACCGATGGATATATCCGCCGTGCCAACTATTACGTAGCAAAAGGTAAGGATGACCAGTCTTATTTTGACAAGGCTGTAGCCGACTTTAATCAAGCCTTGAAGGTGGCGGCTAAAAAGGATGATGTGTATTATAATATCGCCAAGCTGATATACGGTTATCAGCTTTCAAAACCGGAAACGACTTATAAAGACTGGACGTATGATACGGCTTTGAAAAATCTCCGTCAGGCGATGGCTATCGATCCTTTGCCCGTTTATACGCAGTTGGAAGGAGATATACTTTTTGCACAGCAGGACTATGCAGGTGCTTTGGCCGCTTATGAGAAGGTGAATGCCAGCAATCTGGCTTCAGCAGCCTCATTCTTTAGTGCCGCCAAGACGAAAGAATTGCTGAAGGCAGATGCCAAAGAAGTGTTGGCATTGATGGACAGCTGCATTGCTCGTTGTCCGCAGCCTGTCACGGCAAATTTTGCTCCTTATCTGCTGGAACGTGCACAGATATATATGAACAACGATCAGGCAAGAAATGCAATGCTCGATTATGATGCTTATTATAAGGCTGTGAACGGACAGGTCAATGACGTATTCTATTACTATCGCGAACAGGCCGCTTTGAAAGCACGCCAATTCCAACGCGCCTTGGATGATATAGTTAAAGCAATCGAAATGAATCCGACAGACCTGACCTATCAGGCGGAACATGCCGTTGTAAACCTGCGTGTAGGACGTTACGAAGAATCCATGAAGATACTGAATGAAATTCTGAAAGACGAGCCGAAATATGGGGAAGCATACCGGTTGTTGGGCCTTTGTCAGATACAGTTGAAGAAGACGGACGAAGCTTGCGGAAACTTCAATAAAGCGAAGGAACTGGGTGATCCGAATGTGGATGAACTTATAAAAAAATATTGTAAATAAGCGGAGGTGCTTGGAAAGAATAACGTCTTACTTTCTTTTCGGACTCCTTAGTAGTAAAAATAAACCCCTGCCGGCTTCTACAGTCGGCAGGGGTTCTCGTTTTTGGGGACGTTTGTAAAATACTCTCTCTCTCTAATTTCTCCCCACTTGTCAAGTTCAGGTTTCAGGTCTTAATATGATATATAGGTTTGATTCTTTTTTTTCTCCCGTTTATAAGTTAAATGCAGCAGTTTATAGAATACTGCATCCTTTCTTTATTTTTTTTTCTCAGAATAGTTATTTTTTTTCTTTTTATGGTAAAATCTTCTGATTGAGGTGGAGCTTTTAATTCTTTTTTAAGGGCTGGGCAATGAAAATATTGAATATTTCATTGTTCGTAAATGGTATAATAAATAGGTGTTGAAAATGAAACAAACAGATATTTCCCTCTAATTATGGTCGTTTAACGAAAATATTATTGTTTTTTATTTGCGTATATTGGTAAATATGGTCATCTTTGCACCGTTATTCGTTTCTGTTTGTTAAAGAATAACGAATAAGTGTGGGGTAAATAGATGATTTTTAGTAAAAAAGACATTCAAGAAGTTCTGCCGGCAGATGTGACTGGCAGGAGCGTAGCGCACCCTAAACGTTGGTTAGTGGCTTTAGTACGTATTTCTCATGAGAAGAAAACGAGTGAGCGACTATCTAAAATGGGTATTGAAAACTTCCTTCCTGTTCAGCAAGAAGTGCATCAATGGAGTGATCGTCGAAAGGTAGTCGAGCGTGTTCTTCTTCCGATGATGATATTTGTGCATGTCGATATGTATGAACAGAAAGAAGTTTTGACATTGGGCTCTATCAGCCGATATATGGTATTGCGTGGAGAAAGTACTCCTGCTGTCATTCCGGATGAACAGATGCACCGCTTTAAATTTATGCTAGACTATTCGGACGAGGCGATTAATATGAGTACGACTCCCTTGTCACCAGGAACCAAGATTAAGGTTATCAAAGGGCCATTATCCGGACTTCAGGGAGAATTGGTTACAGTAAATGGAAAATCGAAAGTAGCAGTCCGGCTAACTATGTTGGGATGTGCTTTTGTAGATATACCAGTAGGGTGTGTAGAGCCTCTGGAGAAATAAGGGTTTAAATATAAGTGAAACAAGCATTAAGTGAATAAAAGGGGTATGGTGAGTTTTTTACTACAAGAAAATATTGATGAACTGCAACATCTGGCAGATCATTTACTTCACATCGGTGATAAAAATGGGTATGTATACGCCGATGACCTTTCTGCATTACAACAATCAATCCACGAAAAGATAAACGATTTATATTCACAACGGGGGGAGACACCGGAGCAGGATGCTACCCTGTGTTTGGCCATCCTTCAGGGATATAATGTGTCGATGTACGCCAATCCGGAAGACGAGGATAGAAAACGGTCTGTCTTGCAGCGTTCTCTGACCCTCCTTGATGTTCTTCCCCCTTCTCTTCTTAAACAACAGTTGTCTGCGGTCTGTCACGGTATGCAGGAACTGTGTGAAACCAACTAACTTTTTTATTTGTCAATGAAAATACAACGACTTTTTAGCATTCTACTTTTTTGTTCTATGCTGGGAAGTGGCTCGCTTATGGCCCAGTCCATGAGTGACTCACAGGTACTGGAATATGTGAAGGACGGTATCCGGCAAGGCAAGGAACAGAAGCAGCTTGCTTCCGAACTTGCGCGTAAAGGTGTGACCAAGGAACAGGCTATGCGTGTGAAGCAGCTCTATGAGCAGCAGAACAATGTAAACACCTCCCAATCCACGGGTACGGATATCAACGAGTCCCGCCTTCGTGAAGAGACTAAGGAGAATACTTCCGACATGCTGGAGGATCATCCGACTACGGAAGATTTGGCCCGTGAGGATCAGGTTTTCGGGCGCAACATCTTCAATACCCGCAACCTGACGTTCGAGCCTAGTGTCAACCTTGCCACTCCTGCCAATTACCGTCTGGGTCCCGGTGATGAAGTCATCATCGATATCTGGGGTGCTAGCCAGAATACGATCCGCCAGCAGATCTCTCCTGAAGGCACCATCAATATTCAGAAGATCGGGCCTGTCAACCTTAGCGGTATGACAGTCTCCGCCGCCAACGAGTATCTGAAGGGCGCCCTGAATAAGATTTATAACGGTCTGAACAATACTACCGACCCTACTTCCGACATCCGTCTGACTTTGGGTAATATCCGTACTATCCAGATCAATGTGATGGGAGAAGTCGTGCAGCCGGGTACCTACGCCCTTTCTTCCTTCTCTACCGTCTTCCATGCGCTTTACCGTGCAGGCGGCGTGAGTGATATCGGCAGCCTCCGAAACGTTCAGTTGGTACGCAACGGAAAGAATATCGCCACCATCGATGTTTATGAATTTATCATGAAAGGCAACACACAGGATGACATCCGCCTTCAGGAAGGTGACGTGGTTATCGTCCCCGCCTACGATGTCTTGGTAAAGATCAGCGGCAAGGTAAAACGTCCTATGCGTTTCGAAATGAAGAAAGACGAGAACCTTGCCACTTTAATCAAATATGCCGGCGGCTTTGAAGCCGATGCCTACACCCGTTCATTGCGTGTTGTCCGTCAGAATGGTGAGGAATATGAGGTCAACACAGTCAAGGATATGGACTACAGCATCTACACAATGCGTAACGGCGACGTTGTAACAGCCGAAGCCATCCTTAACCGCTTCACAAACAAACTGGAAATCCGTGGCGCTGTCTATCGTCCCGGTATCTACCAGCTCAGCGGTAAACTGAACACGATCCGCGAACTTGTCCATGAAGCCCAGGGCCTGACCGGTGACGCTTTCCTGAATCGTGCCGTCCTTTATCGCCAGCGTGAGGACCTGACCAGTGAAGTTGTTCAGATAGACATCAGGTCTATCATGGACGGTACTTCCCCGAACCTCGCCCTGATGAAGAATGACATCCTTTACATTCCGAGCATTCACGATCTGGAAGATCGTGGCAATGTCACAGTTCACGGTGAAGTCGCCCACCCTGATTCCTATCCCTACGCTGATAACATGACACTTGAGGATCTGATCATCCAGGCCGGTGGCTTGAAAGAAGCCGCCTCCACTGTCCGCATTGATGTGTCGAGACGAATCAAGAATCCCCGTAGTACCGCGGATAATGATACTATCGGTCAGATGTATACCTTCTCTTTAAAGGATGGTTTTGTCATCGACGGTCAGCCCGGTTTTATCCTTCAGCCTTATGACGAAGTTTATGTTCGTCGCAGTCCGGGTTATCAGGCGCAACAGAATGTAGTCATTGATGGTGAAATTCTGTTTGGAGGAAATTATGCCATGACCAACCGTGAGGAACGTCTTTCCGATCTGGTGAATAAAGCGGGTGGTCCTACCAGTCTTGCCTATCTCCGTGGTGCGAAATTGACCCGTGTGGCAAGTGCGGGTGAGAAGAAACGTATGGGTAATGTGATTCGCCTGATGAGCAGGCAATTGGGTGAAGCCATGATTGACTCTTTGGGTATTGGTGTTGAGGATACCTTTACGGTAGGCATTGATCTGGAGAAGGCTTTGACTAATCCTAAGGGTAGTGCCGACCTTGTCTTACGTGAAGGTGATGTGGTCTTTATACCTAAGAATACTAATACTGTAACTATCAATGGTGCTGTCATGGTTCCCAATACGGTTTCTTATATGAAGGGAAAGAATGTGGATTATTACCTGAATCAGGCCGGTGGCTATTCTGATAATGCAAGGAAGAGTAAGAAGTTCATTGTTTACATGAATGGTCAGGTGACGAAGGTTAAGGGTAGTGGTAAGAAACAGATTGAGCCGGGGTGTGAGATTATTGTGCCTGGTAAGGCTAAGAAGAAAGGGAACATAGCTAATATTTTAGGTTATGCTACTTCCTTCAGTTCTTTGGGGATGATGATCGCTTCCATTGCTAACTTGATAAAGAAATAATAATTAATGTTATTATGAAGGAACAAAAATTAGACGAAAAATTTTTTTTTGAATCTACTGACTTAAAGGAAAATGAAAAAACTGTTGATTTTATAGATATTTTACGCAAAATTATAACTGTCCGCGGAACCTTATATAAGTCTGCTTGTGTGGGGGCAATTATTGGTTTTGTTATTGCGTTGAGTGTTCCTGAACAATATACAGTTAAAGTAACTCTTTCCCCAGAAATGGGAAGTGCAAAAGGGGGAAGCGGTTTAATGGGAATTGCAGCATCTTTTTTGGGAAGTGGTGTGACAATGGGGGATGGTACTGATGCTTTGAATGCTTCGCTTTCTGCAGATATTGTAGCCTCAACCCCTTTTTTGTTAGAGCTCTTATCTATGAAAGTGCCATATCCTGATAGAAAAAATATGATTACATTGGAAGAATATTTGGATGAACAGTCTTCCCCTTGGTGGAACTATATTATTGGAATCCCTGGAATGATGACTGATGGGGTAAGATCTTTGTTAGGCTATGAAGAAACAACTATTGATAAAGAGAATTGTGGCACTATTGAACTGACAAAAAAAGAGAGTGAAAAACTCAGCGTTTTGAAGAAGAATATCTTGGCGACAATGGATAATAAAACTGCAATAACTAGTATATCAGTAACTTTACAAAATTCTAAGGTTACTGCAATTGTTGCAGATTCAGTAATTCATAAGTTGCAAGAGTATATTATTAATTATCGTACTTTTAAAGCTAAAGAAGATTGTATCTATTTGGAAAAACTGTTTGAGGAGCGTCAAGTAGAATATTATATGGCCCAAAGAAAATATGCTGATTATGTAGATACGCATGATAACTTGATCCTTCAGAGTGTACGTACGGAACAAGAACGTTTGCAAAATGATATGAATTTAGCATATCAAGTATATAGTCAAGTAGCAAATCAGTTGGAGGTTGCTAGGGCTAAGGTACAGGAAGAAAAGCCTGTTTTTGCAGTTGTAGAGCCAGCAGTGGTACCTTTGAAGACATCAGGCCTAGGGAAGAAAATGTATATAATACTGAGTATGTTTGTATCTTTTTTTTGTACTATGGGCTGGTTATTGTTAGGTAAAGAGATTGTGCGAAATTTGAAAGATGAATTGAAGCTATAAGTAGATGATTTGGTTAATATGATAATGATTGGCTAATATTGCTTTATGTTTTTGATTTATATTACTATCTTATAAGCAATAAAGTATTACGATGGATTCTAATAATAAGCGTATTGCGAAAAATACAATGATGTTGTATGTTCGTATGCTGTTTATAATGGTGGTAACGTTATATACTTCACGAATTATTTTAAATATTCTTGGAGTAGAAGACTATGGTATTTATACGGTAATTGGAGGAATTGTTGCGCTTTTTTCAGTCTTTTCTAGTTCACTATCTGCGGCTATTAGCCGCTTTATAACATACGAATTAGGTAAGGGGGATGAAGGAGATCTAAAGAAAATATTTTCAACAGCTGTTATTATTCAAATAGCTCTAGCTATTTTTATTTGTTTGTTAATGGAAATTGGCGGAGTTTGGTTTCTAAATAATAGAATGAATATTCCTGTAGAACGTATTGGAGCAGCTAATTGGGTTTTACAATCTTCTATTTTTACATTTATGGTTAATCTTGTCAGTGTACCATATAATGCTGCTATTATTGCACATGAAAGAATGAAAGCCTTTGCATTTATCAGTATTTTAGATGTAATCTTAAAACTTCTTGCTGTTTTTACATTATATTTTGGAGAAGTTGAGAAATTAATTATTTATGCATTACAATTATCGGTGATTGCTTTGATAACCCGTTTTGTTTATGGTTTTTATTGTAATAAAAAATTCAAAGAATGTCGCTTTGTTTTTATTTATGATAGAAAAATATTTAAGCAAATGGTACAGTTTGCTGGTTGGAATATTATAGGTGCTTCTTCTGGTATTCTTCGCGATCAAGGTGTGAATGTATTATTGAATATTTTTGGCAGTCCGGTTATTAATGCAGCCCGTGGTATTGCTATGCAGGTTTATGCGGCTGCTTCAAGTTTTGCGGGAAGTTTTATTACAGCTTTAAATCCACAGATAACAAAGTCTTTTGCTTCTAATGATCGTGCTTATTCTATGAAATTAGTATTTCAAGGTGCACGGTTTTCTTTTTATTTAATGTTGATTCTTTCGTTACCAATTTTAATGGAAACACATTCTGTGCTTTCTCTTTGGCTTGGAGTTATTCCTGAGTATTCTGTGACATTTGTTCGGTTAATGCTTATATGTGTTATGACAGAGTCTATATCATTTACAATGGTAACATTGATGCTTGCGACAGGCAAAATTCGTAATTATCAAATTATAGTTGGAGGGTGCCAAATGTTAAATTTTCCATTATCTTATATTGCGTTGAAATTGGGTTATCCTCCGGAAGTTACCTTAATTATTGCTATTGTGATAGCTTTTTGTTGTCTATTGTTGCGCCTTTATATGTTGCATAATATGGTTGGCTTATCAATAATATCTTTTTTTCGGAATGTTTTTCTGAATATATTTTCTGTGGGGGTGGCTTCTTTTTTATTACCTTTTTTTCTTCTGCAGATAATGGAAGATAGTTGGGGGCGCTTCTGGATAATTTGTTTTATATGTTTACTGTCTACACTCTGTTCTATTTTTTTTGTAGGTTGTTCTCAAAATGAACGAATTTTTATTTTGGAAAAAGTACAGAATTTTAAATTTAAAATGTTTTTTAATGAGGATAAATAAAAATAAGACAAATTGCTGTGGTTGTACTGCTTGTGAAAGTATCTGTTCACATAATGCCATCAGAATGACTCCTGACTCTCTTGGCTTTCTTTACCCAGAAATAGATAATGATTTGTGTGTAGATTGTGGTTTATGTGAACAAGTTTGTCCGTTTTATGAGGATTATGATAAAACTCAAAATTTATCTGCTCCAATGGCTTATGCTATTCGCCATAAAGATATGCATGAAGTAGAAACATCACAAAGTGGAGCTGCTTTCATTGCTTTTTCTGATTGGGTTTTAGATCAAGGAGGTGCTGTTTATGGTGTGGGTTATGCTGAACATTTTAGGGTTATTCATAAAAGAGCTGTAACTAAAGAAGAACGCAATGAATTTAAAGGTAGTAAATATGTACAAAGCGATGTAAATACGACCTTTAAGCAAGTAAAGAAGGATTTGAAGAATGGTTTAGTGGTACTTTTTTCTGGTACTCCTTGTCAAACAGCGGGATTATCTTCATATGTTGGTGAAAAGTTGTGTAAGAATTTATATTTGATAGATATTATTTGTCATGGTGTTCCTGCTCCGCTTGTTTGGAATGATTATTTGAAGTATTTAGAAAAAAAAGAAAAGATGTCTTTGGTAGATGTAAATTTTAGAGATAAAAGTTATGGGTGGACATCTCATGTTGAAACATTTCGTTTTAAGGACTCTCAAGCTTATAAGACTTATTCGTATACTTTTTACACATCTAT
>OGGS01001915.1_pt1 | contig 12841 bp, 10 predicted proteins | sample 1571281 | NCBI WGS metagenome assembly OGGS01 (sample SAMEA2582042, study PRJEB24529) | metagenome | biome: Human gut stool | place: China | collected 2011 | reverse complement strand
TGCGTGACCTGTTTGATAAGGCCAAAAAGACCATGCCCTGCATCATCTTCATCGATGAGATCGATGCCGTGGGCCGTCAGCGCGGCGCAGGTCTGGGCGGCGGCCACGACGAGCGGGAGCAGACCCTGAACCAGCTGCTGGTCGAGATGGACGGCTTTGAGGCCAACGATGGTGTCATCGTGATGGCAGCCACCAACCGTGCCGACATTCTGGATAAGGCACTGCTCCGTCCGGGCCGCTTTGACCGTCAGGTCTATGTGGGCCTGCCCGATGTCAAGGGCCGCGAGGAGATCCTCAAGGTCCACACCAAGAATAAGCCTCTGGCTCCCGATGTCTCCCTCAGAGTCATCGCACAGCGCACCGCAGGCTTTGCGGGTGCTGACCTGGAGAACCTGGTCAATGAGGCCGCTCTGCTGGCTGCCCGCCGCAGCCGCAAGGCCATCACCATGGAGGACATCGAGGAAGCTTCCATGAAGGTCATGGCAGGCCCCGAGAAGAAGAGCCGTGTTGTGACTGCCGAGGAAAAGAAGCTGACCGCCTACCATGAGGCGGGCCACGCCGTGGCAGGCTTCTATTGCAAGCACCACCCCCGTGTGCATGAGATCACGATCATTCCCCGCGGTCAGGCTGGCGGCTATACCATGTATCTGCCCGAAAAGGATCGCAGCTATGTGACCAAGGGTGAGATGTTCGAGGATATCGTTTCCAGCCTGGGCGGCCGTGTGGCCGAGCAGCTGATCCTGGAGGATATCTCCACCGGTGCCTCCAACGACCTGCAGCAGGCAACCAACATTGCCCGCCAGATGATCACCAAGTACGGCTTCTCCGAGCGCCTGGGCCCTGTGGTCTACGGCACCTCGCAGGAGGAGACCTTCCTGGGCCGTGATTTCACCCAGGGCAAGGGCTACAGCGAGAGCACCGCTGCCGAGATCGACGGCGAGATGCGGGATATCATCGATGAGGCTTACGAGACCTGCCGCCGTACCCTGACGGAGCACATCGACCAGCTCCATGCGCTGGCACAGGCTCTGATGGAACGCGAAAAGCTGAACGAGAAGGAGTTCAACACTGTGATGGCCGGCGGCAAGCTGCCCCCGCGTGATGGTGACGAGCCTGCACAGGAACCCGCCGCACCGGCAGCCCCGGTGGAGACCGCAGAGCCTGCCGAGAGCGCAGAGCCCGCTGAACAGGCGGAGCAGGCCGTGCTGGGCGAGGAAATGCCCGACCCGGCGCAGGATGCCCTGCAGGAAAACGAATGATCGAAGGGAGCGAGTGTCGTGGAGGAAAATTTTAACCCGGTCGCACGCACCCGGGCCAACTATTATACCCCGGGCAGCCCGGTGCAGTTCGTCTGTGTGGAGCTGCTCAAGGGCGAACTCAGCGGCGAGAACGCAGTCTGCCTGACCTTCAAGAACATCTCCAAGGTCACCCTGACTGCACTGGAGATCCACTTCAAGTGCAAGGGTGTGGATGGCATCATCCTGTGTGAGGATGCCTTTGAATACCGCGAGATCGAGGTCAAGCCCGGTGAGAGCTTTGGCATGGACGATGCCGTGTTTGTGACCCAGAAGGCCATCACCAGCGTGGATGTGGTCCTGAAGAACGTATACAGCGGCAAAAAGGTCGTGCATCTGGATGCCATCAAGCGCGTCCGCCTGCCGGCCCCGCGCCGCCTGAGTCCGGAGCTGGAAAAGGCACTGGAAAGCCGGATGAACCGCACCGGCCTCAAGTATATGCCGCAGGTGTTCGAGAACGGCTGGTACTGTGCCTGCGGTTCCTTCCACCCGAAGGAAGAGGACACGGTCTACTGCACCGAGTGCGGCTGTGACCGCATCCTGCTGCAGAACGCCCTGAACACCCTGTTGCAGCCCGGCCAGAAGGCCGCCCCTGCAGAGCAGGCCCCGGCGGCGGAGGCCACCCGCGTGGCGAGCGCCGCTCCGCAGGAAGAGCCGACCCGCATCGTGGCCAGCGCGCCGGTGCAGGCAGAACCTACCCGGGTCATCCCGACGGCCCGCCCGGCAGAGCCTGTCGGCGCTCCGACCAGCTTTGCACCGCCGGTGGAACACACCCCTGCTCCGGAAGCAGAGCCTACCCGGGTGCTGGATGCCGCCACCCGCGCGGCGTTCCCCGGCAGCGGTGCAGCGGCTGTGGATGACGAGGGCACCCGTGTGATGTCTGCTGCTGCCCGCCGTGCCGCCCCGGCCCGCCAGCCGGAACCCGAGGTGGAGCAGTACGATGAGGAGGACGATGCGGAAGAGAGCCGTGACGGCATTGCCGAGACCCTCGTCCGCTGGGTCCCGCCCATCACCGCCATCGTCTGCGCAGGCATTGCGCTGTGGGGCTTCGTCTATTATCAGTTTATGATGTAAATGAATGACGGAGGAGGCTGCGCTTCCTCCGTTTTTTGGTTGTACGAAGGAGAAACGTTATGCCTGACGAAGCACTGCAAACCGCTTTTGAGATCAAAACTACCTGCGATGAGATCAGCCGCAAGCTACTGCGCTGGCACTGGGAGAACAAGCCCGGGGAGCACAGCCTGGGAGCCCTGCTGGATCACATCCGTACCCGCCAGCAGGAGAGCCCCGAATATTATGACCGTCTGCCCGATCTGGCGGGCCGAAACAGCTGGCAGCAGCTGGATACCACCCTGTGTATGCGGGTGCTGCTGGACCCTGAAAAGGATGCTGCCTGCCCGCTGGATCTGCTGGGCAATACGGAGCACCCTGCTGCTGCCCGCCGGGCCTGCAACGCGGTGCGCACTGCCCGCAATGAAGCGGCCCATGCTTCTGACCGCACGGCGGCTGCGCAGGCGGCGATCCTCTTCAACGAGGCAGTGGAAGCACTGGAAGAAGGCTATGCAGGCGCACCCCTGCGCACCAGTGAGCTGGGCCAGTATTACAGGCTGGCTGAGGATTATCTGAGCCGCTGCGGGGCCAAAAAGCCCATTGCGTCGGCGGCCCCGGAAGAGAAAGCCCCTCGCGCGGCAAAGTCCGGCCAGAGCACTGCGGGCAGGAAGAAAGAGGGGACTTCCGGCAGTGCTTCCCGCCGCAGCAGCGCAAAACAGAACACGAGCGGCCGCAGTTCCGGCAGCAGACCCCAGAACCGGAAGCAGGGCAGCAGCCGGAACAGCCGTGCCCGGGCCAGGCAGAAGCAGAAACAGGCCAACCGCACCGTTCTGCTGGTACTGCTGGCGATCCTGGCCGTGGGCCTGCTGATCCGCGGATTTACCATGAACTGGCAGTGAAAGAATGAGGAAACCATGAAGCAAAAACTGATTTTTCTGGATATTGACGGTACTTTGCTGCCTCCCGGTGAGATGACCGTTCCGGCCAGTGCCGTGGAGGCCATCCGGCAGGCCCGGATCAACGGCCACAAGGTGTTTCTGTGCACCGGGCGCAACCTGCGCATGACGAAACCGCTGCTTGCCTACGGCTTCGATGGCTTTGTCTGCTCTGCAGGCGGCTATGTGGGCTGTGATGGGAAAATTCTCGTGGATCTTCCCATGGAGTCCGCGCAGGTCGAGGGCCTGCGGGAGGTGCTGGGGCGTGCCGGTGCCGAGTGCACACTGGAAGCCCGGGATGATACTTACGGCGGCATCAGGATGATCGAGCGGTTCGCCCATTTGTTCCCCCGCAAGCCGGGGCAGCTGAACAGCGAGGCCGAGCGCTGGCGCAAAACGATGGAGTATGGCATGACCATCCGGCCCATTGAGGAATACCACGGAGAGCCGGTTTACAAGGTGGTGTTCATCGCCCCCAACGAGGCCTGCCTTGCCGAGGCAAAGCAGCTGTATGAGGATCAGTTCATCTTCTGCGAGTCCCGTCTGGGGGATACCCCGTCGGCAATCGTCAACGGGGAGCTCATCAACCGCAAGTTCAACAAGGGCACCGGCATCAAGGCCATCTGTGATGATCTGGGGTGTTCGCTGGCCGATACCATCGGCTTTGGCGACAGCGACAATGACCTGCAGATGACCGATGTGGTAGGCATCAGCGTCTGCATGGCCAACGGCTCTGACAACCTGAAAAAGCTCTGCGACCGCATCTGCCCGGCTGTGACGGAGGACGGCGTGGCAAGGGAACTCAAAACTCTGGGCCTGATCTGAGAGCAGCCTTCCACAAAAGAAGAGATGATAACAAAAAAATTCCCGCTCCATCGAGCGGGAATTTTTGTTAGAGAGGGTTATTTCTGATGGACTGCCTTGTGATATACCGCGTAGGCGATCACAGCAGAGAGGGCCTCTGTGATCCAGAAGGCGTGCCAGACACCGGTAGGGCCCATGCGGCCGCACAGCACCCACGCAATGGGCATGATGAAGATGATATAGCGGCAGAGGGAGATGACCAGCGAGGGCACGCCCTTGCCCAGACCCTCCAGCGCGCCGGAGGAGGTGGTAGACACTGCCGAGACGATGAATCCCAGGCAGATGACCCGCAGGGCGGTCTGGCCGATGGCGATGGTCTCGGGGTTAGAGGTGAACAGACCCATCAGCGGGCCTGCAATGGTCAGGCAGAGCAGGGTGCCAATGGCCATGATCCCGGCGCTCAGGCCCAGTGTCAGGTTGTAGAGCCTGGACACACGGCCATGCTCCCGGGCACCGTAGTTGTAGCCCACCAGCGGGCGCATCCCCTGCACGATGCCGTTGGCCGGCAGGTAAAGGAAGGTCTGGAGTTTGTAGTAGATGCCCAGCACCGTCACATAGCTCTGGGAGTAGACCGCCAGCAGGCCGTTCAGGAAGGTGACCAGCAGGCTGGGCAGGGCCAGATTCAGGATGGCCGGTACACCGATGGCATAGAGCTTGCCGTCAAGGGCGGCATCGAACCGCAGGCAGCGGCGGGAGAAGCGGACGACGACTTCGGTGGTGCAGTAGACATAGAGGTAGACCACAAGGGAAACGGCCTGCCCGATGCCGGTGGCAAGGGCCGCACCGGCAATGCCAAGGGCGGGCACCGGCCCAAGGCCGAAGATGAGGACCGGGTCGAGGGCGATGTTGGTCACGCAGCCGGTGATCAGCGCCACCATGGCAACATTCATCCGGCCCACGGACTGAAAGATCTTCTCAAAGGCGAGGTCTGCCATGTTGACCAGCGAGAACAGGAACACGATGGTGGAGTAGGTCACGCCCATGTCCACCAGAGCGGGATCGGTAGTGAAGCGGCGCAGGAAGCCGGGCATGATGGCAATGCAGAGGACCATGCCCAGCACACCGTGCAGCAGGGAAAACATCATGCCGTGGGTGGCGGCCCGGTTGGCGTTTTCGTGGTCGCCTGCGCCGAGGTAGAGCGCAATCTGGGCATTGATGCCGATGCCGAAGCCGATGGCCACTGCATTGACAAAGTTCTGGATGGGAAACACCAGCGAAAGCGCCGTCATGGCCTGCTCGCTGATCTGGGCCACAAAGAGGCTGTCCACGATGTTGTACAGGCTGTTCACCAGCATCGAGATGACGTTGGGCAGGGCCATGGAGAGCAGCAGCGGGAACACCGGTCTGGTTTTCATAAAAGTATCGTTCATTTTCATTGCTCCTGAGGGTCAGATTTGGATTTGAAGGCAAAGCAAAAGCCACACAATGGCTTTTGTGCCATTGTGTGGCGAAAAGTTGCAGAATGCTGTAAAAATCCACACGATATTTTATTGGTTCAAAGATACCACATCACAGGGATACTTGTCAAGGACTTTTTAAAATAAAAGTATGACTTTTTACAGCGGGCCCTTGCCCTTGACATGGGGCACGGCGGCGGTAAAATAAGAACAGAACGCACAAAAGGAGGATCTGCCATGAAATGGATGATCGCGTCGGACCTGCACGGGTCGGCTTACTACTGCCGCAAAATGCTGGAGGCCTTTGAGCGGGAGGGAGCCGACCGGCTGTTCCTGTTGGGCGACCTGCTCTACCACGGCCCCCGCAACGACCTGCCCCGAGAGTACGCTCCCAAGGAGGTCATCCCCCTGCTGAACGGGAAAAAGGAGAAGCTGCTCTGCGTGCGGGGCAACTGTGATGCCGAGGTGGACCAGATGGTGCTGGAATTCCCCGTGCTGGCCGATTATGCGGTGCTTCCGGTGGGGCAGCGGCTCATTTATGCGACCCACGGGCATATCTATCATGTGAAAAATCTGCCGCCGCTGGCCCCGGGAGATGTGCTGCTGCATGGGCACACCCATGTTCCGGCCTGGACAGAGTTCGGGCAGGGAAATCTTTACCTGAACCCGGGTTCTGTGAGCATCCCCAAGGAGAACAGCCCCCACAGCTACATGACCCTGGAAGAAAACACGATGCAATGGAAAGAGCTGGAAAGCAGCGCTGTTTTCCATGAACTGACCCTTTGATAAAGTCCCCCGGCCGGTTTTGCGGGCAGCTTGAAATTTGCCCACCGGTATGGTATGATAAAACTGAAAACAGATCGGCAAAGTTCCGCAGAGCAGTGCTGTGTGGGGCAGGAGCCTTTTTGTTTCTGCAATGAGTTAGCTGAAACTAACAAAATGACGAAAACAGCGGGCTGGACTTGTGCAGTTTGACAGGGGGGCCCGCAGATACAGTATGGAGGGAACAACAATGGTAGAAACGATCCTGAGGGTCGATGGTATGATGTGCGGTATGTGCGAGAGCCACATCAATGATGTGGTGCGCAAGACCGCCCGGGTGAACAAGGTGACTTCTTCCCACACCAGGGGCGAGACGGTCATCGTCTCGGAGCAGCCGGTGGATGTGGAGGCGCTGAAGGCTGCCATTGCCGAAACAGGCTACACCGTGACCGGCGTGCAGACCCGGCCCTATGAGAAAAAGGGCTTTTTCTCGTTCCTGAAAAAGTAACAGCCCGGTGTTTCTGGCCGGGCTGATCATGCAAAACAGGAGGTATCTCGTTATGAGGATCTTGGTGTACGGCGCAGGCGTTCAGGGCTGTCAGTTGGCCCACAGTCTGGCACAGAACAAGAAAAATGTGATCACCCTGCTGGCCCGGGGCGAGTGGAAGGCAGTCATTGACCAGAAGGGCCTGACCATCCGCCACATGCTCCAGCGGAAAACAACGGTGGATCGGATGCAGACAATAGACGTGCTGGCCCCCGAGGATGTGTATGACCTTGTGTTTGTCACGGTGCAGGCCGGGCAGCTGGCCGATGTGCTGCCCATCCTCAAGGCAAACCGGAGCCAGTACTTCATCTTTGTGGGCAATGATCCCTATGCGCAGGAGATGCTGCAGGCCATGCAGCGCCCGGTGGATAAGATCGCCTTTGGCTTCCAGAACAATGCGGGCCGCCGGGAGCATGACCGGCTGGTCAGTGTGCACATGGGGATGGGAATGACCGTCGGCGGCGCAACCGCACCCCTGTCCGGCGCGTTCCGCCTGCGGCTGCAGGCTGCCTTTGAGGGGACTCATTACAAGCTGACCTATTACAGTGATATGGACGAGTGGCTCAAGAGCCACATCGCCTTTATCCTGCCCTGCGCCTATGCCTGCTATGCGGTGGATGGGGAACTTTCCCGCACCACAGTGGAACAGCGCAGGATGATCGTGGATGCCGCCTGGGAGTGCTGTGAGATGCTGAAAGCGGCAGGTGTACCCGTGAACGATGCGGAGAACACCGACCGCTACCGCGAGGGCACCAAACAGCGGAAAAAGACCGAGCGGATGGTCTACTGGATGGCGCAGACGGTCGTTGGGAAGTGGTGCATTTCGGATCACGCCATGCGTGCGGTGAGCGAGATGCAGTATCTGGATGAAGCGTTTGCCGCCCTGCGCGCCACCACATTGGTGGAGATGACTGCCTGGGATGAACTGCGCAGATCCCTGCCCAGAAAGAAGTAAGAGCCGGAAAAGGTCCGGAGCATGAGAAAAAGCCTGTCGGTTTTTGCGCTGACAGGCTTTTTTCTATTGGTTCAGCGCCCAGAAGGCGGCAAGCTGCTGCTCCAGCTCTGTGGTGCTGCGCAGGTATTGGAGCTGGTGCCAGTGGCGGGGGAACAGGCGGGTGTATTCGGCGCGGGCAAAGCGGTCATCCAGCAGAAGCACCACGCCCCTGTCCTCCTGCGTGCGGATGACCCGGCCCGCCGCCTGCAGCACCTTGTTCATGCCCGGGAAACGGTAGGCGTAGTCGAAACCGGTGCCGCCCGCCTCGTCATAGTAACGGCGCAGGATCTCCTGCCGGGGGTTCACCTGAGGCAGGCCCACCCCCACGATGGCACACCCGATGAGCCGGTCGCCCACCAGATCCACGCCCTCGCCAAAGATGCCGCCCATGACCCCGAAGCCCAGCAGTGTTTTTGCGGGGCTTGGGCCGAACTGTTCCAGAAAGGCCGCCCGGGCCGCGTCGTCCAGACCACTCTCCTGGGCCAGCGTCCCGATGTCCGGGTAACGGGCGGTGAAGTCCTCGTGCACCTGCCGCAGATAGGCGTAGCTGGGGAAAAAGGCCAGATAGTTGCCCACCTTGGCCCGGGCCAGTGCGGCCAGCGCATCCGAGACGGCCTGCACACTGGCCTCCCGATCCCGGTAGCGGGTGGAGATGCCGGGCAGGCAGTAGAGCCCCAGATGTTCGGGCGGAAACGGGCTTTCCAGTGCCACAGCCCGGGCATCGGAACAGCCCAGCACGGAGCGGTAGTAGCCCGGCGGGGTGAGCGTTGCGCTGAACAGCGCCGCCGCCCGCCCGGCGGCAAGGCTGGCATCCATAAAGGGGGCAGGGTCAAGGCAGAGCAGCTCCCATTCCAGCTCGCTGCCCCGGGCTGTCAGCTGGGTGACAAAATGCGCGTCGTACCGCTCTGCTGCCCGGGTGATATCCTGCACCGCAAAGTAGAGCTCGAGCAGCTGGGCGTGGGCATCGGCCTCCGGGTTGGCCTCCAGCCAGTCCTGCAGAGGGGCCTGCAGGCTGAACAGCAGTCGGAGCAGCTCCTTCGGCAGCTCTTGCAAAAAGACCGTGCCATCCTGCGCCAGCAAAGGCTCCGGCAGCGGGAAGGCGGCTTCTGCCGGTTCGGTGTCCAGAAGGCTGGTCTGTTGGGTGAGATCCTCTGCCGGCGATTCGGTGGGCGCTGAACCCCGGCGGGGGGCCAGCTTCGTTACCGCCCGGCGCGCTTCCAGAAAGCCCCTGTCTGCCTTTGTCAACGCGGTTTTCAGTGCGCTTTTTCCTTTGCCGATGGCCCGTCTGGCATCGGTCAGGCTGCTCTTGCAGAACCGCGCCGAGTACATGGCTCTGGCCCGGTCCGGCAGGTTATGAGCCTCGTCGATGAGAAAAATGTAGTCGCCCGCCGCATCGAAAAAGCGCCGCAGGTGCACGGTGGGGTCGAACAGATAATTGTAGTCTCCGATGACCACATCACACCACTCGCTCAGGTCCAGCCCCAGCTCAAAGGGGCAGACCCTGTGCCGCCGGGCGGTCTCGGTCAGGGAGGCCCGGTCATAGGGGACGGCGCTGTCCAGCAGGTCGGCCAGCGCATCCTTCAGCCGCTCGTAGTAGCCGTTGGCGTAGGGGCAGGCTTCCGGCAGGCAGGCGGGACGGCCCTCAGCATCCTTGCATAAGCAGGCCTTCTCCTTGGCGGTCAGGGTCACGCTGCGCAGGGAAAGCGCCGGGTCTGCCGCCCGCAGACGGGCCAGTGCATCCTCAGCAGCGGCCTGTGTCGTGTTGCGGGCGGTCAGGTAGAAGATCTTTTCCCCCTTGCCCCCGCCCATGGCTTTCAGGGCAGGGAAGAGGGCGCTCATCGTTTTGCCGATGCCGGTGGGTGCCTGGCAGAACAGCCGGGTACCGCCCTTCTGCTCTGCCTTGCCCGCAGCACAGGCGCGATAGACCTCCCCGGCAAGGGCGCGCTGTCCGGGACGGTAGGCCGGAAACGGAAATTGCAGGGCCCCAAGGCTCCGGTTCCGGGCTTCCACCCAGTCCAGCTGCCGTCGTGCCCAGGGAAGATACTGCCGCAGTAAGTCGTTGAGAAACGCATCCAGCTCAGCGGCGGAGAAGTGCCGGGTATAGCGGATGATCTCATCGGTGTCGATCTGGTAATAGGTCAGCCGGACATCCAGTGCTTCCAGCTCCCGCTGCTCGGCGCAGATGGCCCCGTAGACCATGCCCTGCGCCCAGTGGCAGGGGTTCATGTCCTCCGTGATGGCATCGGTGGGCGCGGCGGTGGTCTTGATCTCGTCGATGACCACCGTGCCGTCCTCATCGGTAAAAATGCCGTCGGCACGGCCCTCGATGGTGAACCCGATCCCCTCCATCGTCCGCTCTGCCGTGAGGAACACCTCGGCGGCGTAGCCTTCACCCGCCGCCTTCTGGAGCCTGCGGTGGATGCGCGCGCCCTCGTTGGCACGGTCAAAGCCGGTAAAGCGGCTGTCGATACTGCCGGTGCGGAGCAGGAACTCCACCAGCTCCCGGACAGAGAGACGGATGGTTGGCATGGGGTTCACTTCCTTTCTCTTGAAATTCTGCGCTTCGGTCAGGTTGTACAGAGCAGGGCCTACCCGAGACCCAGGATCTTTTGACAATTTGCTGCAACAGCATTCACCTGGTCAAAATCCACGGCGGCCCGGTAATAAGTCTCCAGCTCATCATGGCAGTTCTTGGCCTGAGCCATCAGGGCGACAGCCTGGTCGATGAGCTCGGAGGCGGCACGGTCATTGAAGCGCAGGCGGGCGCGGAAGCCGGACAGATTCTCCCGGTCCACAAAGCGGGTGCAGCGCACGGCCTGCACGCCGGGCAGCTGGATGGGATGCCAGAGGTTGTCGGTCAAAAAAGCCAGCCGCAGGGCCGGGATGAAGATGTGGTCGATCTGATCTTCAGGGTGCATGGCGCAGGGGCAGGTGATGATGTGGTAGCCCCGGGCCAGTGCTTCGGCCCGGATGAGTTCCAGCAGCAGGCGGGAGACCGCCCCGTAATCATCCCGGAATACCACATACCGGTCGGCCAGCGCTTCCACCGTGCCCCGGTAGAATACCATCCCCTTGGGGGTGATGGCTGAGAGCAGCCGCAGCTCCTCGCTGGCGGTGCCCTCGGTGCGGGGAAGCAGCCGGGTGCAGAGACGCTTGACGTAGCGGCGCACCTTTTCAAAGTTGGCGCTGCAGGCCTCGGCCCGGCGGCTGTCCAGCATCAGGCTGCCCGCCGATGCGATATACCGGGCTGCCCGGCCCCGCAGGGCGGCATTCCGGGCAAACAGGGCCTTGACCTCGTCCCGGTGGGGAGCCAGCTTTCCGGCATCGATGGTGTGGTACAGGCTCACCACCAGCTCATCAGCCCCGGGCGCGTCCGGCTCCACCACATGGGGCGCGGTGGCATCGATGATGGCGCGTTTCTGGTCGAGGAAGATGACTCCGTCCAGACTGTCCGGGTCGCTGGCACAGTGGATCTTTTCGATGCGCTGGCCCTGCTGCTCGGCGGCCTGGGCCAGATGCTTCATCAGGGTGGATTTGCCGCATCCCGGCCCGCTTTTGATGAGAAGCATCTGCATCCCGGGCTCCCGGCGCAGCGGCTCAAAATAACCCTTGAAGCCCGCCGGTGTGGTGGCCCCCAGAAAGAAATCGGGGGAACGGCTTTGGATCGTTTTCATATCAGAACACCTCACTTTTGCTTTAGGGTATGCAAAAATGAAGGGAGATGATACTTGGAAACGGCCTTGCCCTCTCAGTCTCGCTCCGCTCGCCAGCTCCCCCAAAGTGGGAGCCCTTGGCAGTTTTTGTGAGCTTCATCTTTCTGCCAAGGCCTCTCCCTTCGGGAGAGGTGGCATTGCGACAGCAATGACGGAGAGGGTGAGCTTGTTAATATGTGTGCCCGCACACCTCGTGGATCTTCTCCCGCAGGGCCACAAAATCCGCAAAGGCGGCGGGTTTGTTCTGCGCCTGCCGGAGCAGGGCGGCGGGGTGGAAGGTGCCCATGAACCACACGCCGTTCTTTTGCACAAAGGTGCCGTGCTCCTTGGTCACGGAGAAATCGGTGCGGATCATCCGCTGGGAAGCGATGCGGCCCAGGCAGACCACGATCTTTGGCTGCAGCAGCTTGAACTGTTCCCGGAGCCATGGCATACAGGCCTCGCTCTCGGTGGGCAGCGGGTCGCGGTTCTGGGGCGGGCGGCACTTGACGATGTTGGCAATGTAGCAGTTTTTGCTCCGGTCCAGATCGATGGCAAACAGGTATTTGTCCAGCAGCTGGCCGCTGCGGCCCACAAAGGGCAGGCCCTGCTCGTCCTCGCTCTGGCCCGGGCCTTCGCCCACGAACAGCACCTCAGCAGTCTGGACACCCTGCCCGAACACCACATGGGTGCGGTCAGTGCACAGCTCACATCTGCGGCAGGCAAGGCACTCGGCCTTTAATGTATCCCAATCCATAGCAGTTTGATCTCCTTGCAGCTGAATGATAATTTCTTCACAAATAAAAATGGTTTTCTCCTAAAATAATAGCACAAAAAGCCAATTTTGTCTTGAACTTTTTGCCGGGTGTGCTAGAATAAAAGAGAAAGGCATCCTTGTGTCCAACAGGCACCCGGATGTGAATTTTGGATAGTTAATTCGGAGGTAATCAACAATGGCTGATATGTTCGCACCGCTGGTAGCACAGCTGAAGGCAAACCCCAAGACGATCGTTTTTACCGAGGGCAATGACCCCCGCATCCTGGAGGCCGCAAGCAAGCTGCTGGCTGAGGGCGTGTTGAAAGTTGTTATGGTCGGCAACGAGGCAGAGTGCAAGGCTGCTGCCGCTGCTGGCAATTTTGATATTTCCGCTGCTGAGATCATCGACCCTGAGAACTACGCCGGCTTCGATGAGATGGTCAACACCATGGTCGAGCTGCGCAAGGGCAAGCAGACCGCAGAGGAGTGTACTGCTCTGCTGAAGAAGTCCAACTACTTCGGCACCATGCTGGTCAAGATGGGCAAGG
>OGGS01001898.1_pt1 | contig 12945 bp, 10 predicted proteins | sample 1571281 | NCBI WGS metagenome assembly OGGS01 (sample SAMEA2582042, study PRJEB24529) | metagenome | biome: Human gut stool | place: China | collected 2011 | reverse complement strand
AAGGCAGAAGCAAGCGTCAGCTTGATTATGCCGAGACGGAGTATCTAAGGCGCAGCCAAAGATACGAATAAGCGGGGCAATGTCAAATTTATTTGAACATTTGAACATTGCCGAACGCGGGTATCTTCGGCATCGGCCGAAGATACGAAAAGTCGAGCGCAGAAGCAACCGTTCGTCCGATTCTGCCGTAACAAAGCATTCAAGGCGGAGCCAAAGAGTAGGAAAAGAGAGAAGATTTGCGTAACTTTGGCTGTCATAAAAACGGTAAAGATTATGTACGACGAACTCCGAACAACCGTCGAACGGGCGTGGGACGACCGCACCCTGTTGCAGGACGATACGACCAAAGCCGCCATCCGCGAGGTGGTGGAACTCATCGACAAGGGGCTTCTGCGCACGGCCGAACCCGTCGACCTCGCGCGCAGCCAGTGGCAGGTCAACGAGTGGGTCAAGAAGGCCGTCGCGCTCGGCGCCGGTGAGATCCTCTTGACGAGCATGGACGCCGACGGCACGAAGGACGGCTACGACATCGAGCTGACGCGCGCCGTCTCCGACGCCGTCAACGTGCCGGTCATCGCCTCGGGCGGCGCCGGCAAGCTCGAGCACTTCTACGACGTCCTGACTCTCGGCCATGCCGACGCCGTGCTCGCAGCGTCCGTCTTCCACTACGGCCAGTTCACCGTGCGTCAGGTCAAGGAATACCTGCAATCCCGCGGAGTGGAGGTTCGATTCTAATGGCAAATACCGAAAACGCAAATGCGAATGCAATTGACATCTCGATGGTCAAGTTCGACGAGAAGGGACTCGTGCCCGCCGTCGTGCAGGAGGAGAATGGCCAGGTCCTCATGCTGGCCTACATGAACGAGGAATCCCTCAAGAAGACGCTCGAGACGGGCTACACCTGGTTCTTCAGCCGCAGCCGCCAGAAGCTCTGGCAGAAGGGCGAGACGTCCGGCAACGTCCAGAAGGTCAAGGAGATCTCCTACGACTGCGACGGCGACACGCTGCTCGTGCGCGTGCATCAGACGGGCGTCGCCTGCCACACGGGCACCTACACCTGCTTCAGCGGCCGCAAGCTCATGGGTGGAGAGGAGAAGGGCATCGCCGTCGTGCCGCCGGAGAAGAAGGCCGACCTCGCCGAAGTCCTCTACGACCTCTACAACGTCATCCAGGACCGCCGCCTCAATCCGGTCGAGGGCTCGTACACGAACTACCTCTTCGAGAAGGGCCAGGACAAGATCCTGAAGAAAGTCGGCGAGGAAGCCGTCGAGACGATCATCGCCTCGAAGAACAACGTCCGCAAGGATGTCGTCTACGAGATGGGCGACCTCTGGTACCACTGCCTCGTCCTGCTCGCCTACCACAACATCTCGCCAGAAGAGCTCTTCGCTGAGCTCATGGGCCGCCGGAAGGGCGCCGCTTACCACAAGTTCACCGGCAAGACCGGCGTGCGCCCAGACCTTTGATGCTGTCCGATTGCAGTGGCAGCTGCGCCTGTGGTATACTATACTCGTTTGCAAAGTCCCTCGGGTCACCGGGGGCTTTTTCATGGGTGGCAAGTGATAGACCGGAAAGGAAAGACGAAAGACGTATGACAAATGAGATGACACCGGAGCAGCGCCGGACGGGGCGCGCGCTTGCGCAGCTCCAGAAGCGCATCCAGAAGATGCACGCCCTGCGCGACAAGATGAACGCGGGCCTCGCGCGCGTGACGGAGGAGAACCTCGACCTCGCGCTGACGCAGAAGAAGAATCTGCGCGAGCTCTCGGCCGAGTATGACGAGCTCGCCAAGGAGGTCAGCTGCCTGCCGCCGCTCGATGCCGCCTCCGTGCTCGAGGAGGAGTACAACTACATCCTGACCATCGGCAACATCATCGAGACGACGCGCGAGCTCAAGAAAAAGTCCAAGATCGACAAGGACGTGCGCGAGAGCATCACGAGCGGCCTCGTGCAGTTCTACGAAGGCCTGCGCGCTGAGCTCGCCCGCACGGCTTACCAGAAGGAGCAGAAGCAGCCGTAACAGAAAATTTCTATTCTGTGAGATTTCTCCCTTGACGCCGCCCCGCGGGGCTCTTATAATGAAAGTGAAAAAGAAAGAGCTTTGCAGGGCTGACGGATGAGTGGAATTGACCACATGTCCTGCAACGTCATGATCAGCCGACCGTCTGGGCAGGGTATCTGTTCCGGACGGTCTTTTTGCTACCCCCGCAGATGCCCCGAGCATCTCTGGAGGTAGATCAAATGAGAAATCGCTGGCTTATCGCACTGAGCGCCGTCGGGATCCATATCTCGATCGGCAGCGTCTACGCATGGAGCGTGCTGACGCGCCCCATCATGAAGGAGATGGGCTTCTCGCTCGCCGAGACGACCTGGACCTTCTCGCTGGCCATCCTGTTCCTCGGCTTTTCCGCCGGCTTCCTCGGCAGCTTCGTCGAGAAGATCGGCCCGAAAAAGAGCGGCCTCATCGCCATGGCGTTCTTCGGCACGGGCATGCTCGGCACGGCCTACGCCATCGCAGCGCAGAGCCTCACGCTCCTGTATCTCTTCTACGGCGTCATCGGCGGCATCGGCCTCGGTGTCGGCTACATCACGCCGGTCTCGACGCTCGTCAAGTACTTCCCGGACCACCGCGGCTTCGCGACGGGTCTTGCCATCATGGGCTTTGGCTTTGCCGCGCTCATTGCGGGCCCGGTCATGCAGTACCTGACGGCGACCGTCGGCCTCGTCAACAACTTCCTGATCCTAGGCTGCGTCTACATGCTCATCATGGGCGCGTCCTCTCTGTACCTCAAGCCGCCCGTCCTCAAGGACAGCACGGGCAAGGTCACGCACATCCAGCAGGGGGTGACGGCCAATGAGGCGCTCAAGACCTGGCAGTTCGCCTCGCTCTGGTGGATTTTCTTCGTCAACATCACCTGCGGCATTGGCCTCCTGGCTGTCGCCTCGCCGATGGCTCAGGAAACCATCGGCATGGACGCCGCAGCCGCCGCCTCGATGGTCGGCATCATCGGCGTCTTCAACGGCGGCGGGCGCATCGTCTGGTCGACGGTCTCCGACTACATCGGCCGCGGCCGCGTCTACATGCTCTTCTTCCTGCTCGAGGTCCTCGCGTTCTGGCAGCTCGGCCAGACGAGGGAAGCCTTCGTCTTTGAGCTGCTCGTTTTGCTGATCATCAGCTGCTACGGCGGCGGCTTCTCGTGCATGCCGGCCTATCTCTCCGATATCTTTGGCACGCGCCAGCTCAGCGCCATCCACGGCCGCATCCTGACGGCTTGGGGCCTCGCGGGTGTCGCCGGCCCGTCCATCGTCTCGTACTTCCATGCACAGACGGGCGACTACACGGCCTCGCTCTACTTCTTCGCCGCCTGCTTCGTGCTCAACTTCATTATCGCCGCCGTGCTCAAGCAGTACGGCCAGCGCAAGAAGGAGACGCGCACGGCACTTTAATCTCTATATCGACAACCCCTTTGACTCCGGCTCTCTATGGTTGGCGCGTGGCGCTAGGCATAGCGTCACGCTTGGTTGGCGGCGCCGGGGTCAGCAAATCCTGCCGCATCTGGATTTCCGGATGCAGCAGGATTTTTGGCGTTCTAGGGCGAAATGATAGGGGAGAATGTTTCTAGAAAGGATGATTACCCATGAAAACGATTGCCCTGATTGCCCACGACAAGAAGAAGAGCGAGATGCTCGAATTCGTCGGCCACCACAAGGACTTCCTTGCGAAGTTCCACTTGATTGCGACGCGCACGACCGGCACGCTGATCAACGACACCTTCGGCCTCGGCGTTGAGACGATGCTCTCTGGCCCGCTCGGTGGCGACCAGCAGATCGGCGCACGCGTCGCCGTCGGCGAAGTCGACTACGTCGTCTTCCTGCGCGACCCGCTGACGTCCCAGCCGCACGAGCCGGACATCAATGCGCTTCTGCGCCTCTGCGACGTCCACGACGTGCCGCTCGCGACGAACCGCAAGAGCGCCCACATCCTGCTGGCCTACGCCGCCGCACACGATGGCGATGAGCCGGCCGAGCAGGCATGATCTGATATAGATTGTGTACATCTGTGTATACATGACGGATAGCGATTGACAATAATCCCATTATAAATTATAATAATGCACAAAGCAATGTTGCTTGAGAAGTCCCCGCGGATGGGTCCGGCAACATTGCTTTTTCTTTTTAGGGAATCATCTTTACATCATTGATCTATTGGAACCAGAAAGGGATGGGTATCATGGATTTCTCGAAGCTGTTGGCGGAGGTCAACAATTTTGTCTGGGGCCCGGTCATGCTGGTGCTGCTCGTCGGCACGGGCATCTTCCTGACCGTGCGGCTGAAGTTCCTGCCGTGGCGCAACCTCGGCTACGCGATCCACATGGTCTTCTCGAAGCGCGACAAGCACGCGGGCGACATCTCGCCGTTCCAGTCGCTCATGACGGCACTGTCGGCGACAATCGGCACGGGCAACATCGTCGGCGTCGCGACGGCCATGGTCTTAGGCGGCCCGGGCGCGCTCGTCTGGATGTGGATCAGCGCGGCGTTCGGCCTCTCGACGAAGTACGGCGAGTCGGTCCTGGCCGTCAAGTACCGCGAGACGAACAGCGTCGGTGAGATGGCCGGCGGCCCGATGTACGCGATGAAGAACGGCATCAAGAACAAGTACGTCGGCCGCACGCTCGCCTTCCTGTTCTCGCTCTTCGTCGTGCTCGCGTCGTTCGGCATCGGCAACATGACGCAGGCCAATTCCATTGCCGCCGCGCTCTCGAGCAGCTACGGCATCCCGACCTGGCTCATTGGCGGCGTCATCGCCATCATGGCGCTCAGCGTCCTCGTGCGCGGCATCCGCAGCATCGGCTTTGTCTCGAGCATCATCGTGCCCGTCATGGCCGCGTTCTACTTCCTCGTCTCGATCGTCGTCATCTGCGCAAACATCGAAGCCGTGCCGGCAGGCATCGCGGAGATGTTCCGCATGGCCTTCTCGTTTGACTCCGTCGCGGGCGGCATCGGCGGCTCCATCGTCGCCTCGATGCTGACCTCCATGCGCTGGGGCGTCGCGCGCGGCGTCTTCTCGAATGAGGCCGGCCTCGGCTCCGCGCCGATTGCGGCCGCCGCGGCCCGCACGGACCACGCCTCGCGCCAGGGCTACGTCAACATGACGGGCACCTTCTTCGACACGATGATCATCTGCATGCTCACAGGCCTCGTCATCGCCTCGTCGGGCGTGCTCGGCACGGTCGACCCCGCGACGGGCAAGCTCGTCTCCGGCGTGCAGCTGACGATCCTCGCGTTCTCGACCGTCTTCGGCCCGTACGCGAAGCTCATCGTCTCCATCTCGATTGCGCTCTTCGCCTTCTCGACCATCCTCGGCTGGGAGTACTACGGCGAGAAGGCCCTCGAGTACCTGATCGAGAAGCGCCCCGTCATCATGGCCTACCGCATCATCTTCTCGCTCGTGACCTTCGTCGGCGCGACGACGACGCTCGAAGTCGTCTGGAACTTCTCCGACACGATGAACGGCCTCATGATCATCCCGAACCTCATCTGCCTGCTCTGGCTCAACAAGGACATCGCCGAGGAGTGCTTCGACTACGAGGAGCACGTCGTCGCCTTCGAGAAAAAGGGCCAGCAGATCGACTATCAAAGCGAGGCCAGCGAGGACGAGCTTGTCAGCCAGAAACCCTGATCGGGATGCAGATCCTTTACTTGAACTTAACACCGAACCGATTGAAACAATGGGCCCTGCTATGTTAAAATAGAAGGGCCCTTTTTGTGGGCATATTTTATGTTGGTTTTTAGATGGGGGAGTGAAAATTGGCGAAAGAATTGCTGAGACTCGAGCATATCGACAAGTTCTATGGCAGCCGTCAGATCCTCGAGGACCTGAACCTGACCATTCACGAAAATGAATTCCTGACGCTCTTGGGGCCGTCGGGCTGTGGCAAGACGACGACACTGCGCCTGATTGGCGGCTTTGAGCTGCCGGACAAGGGGCGCATCCTGTTCGACGGGCAGGACATCACGAAGCTGCCGCCGGAGAAGCGGCAGGTCAACACGGTGTTCCAGAAGTATTCCCTGTTCTCGAACATGGACGTTGCGGAGAACATCGCCTTCGGCCTCAAGATCAAGGGCAAGTCGGCCGCCTACATCCGCGATAAGATCAAGTACGCGCTGAAGCTCGTCAACCTCGACGGCTATGAGCACGCCGACGTCACGGCGCTCTCGGGCGGCCAGCAGCAGCGCATCGCCATCGCGCGCGCCGTCGTCAACGAGCCGAAGGTCCTGCTCCTCGACGAGCCGCTCTCGGCCCTCGACCTCAAGCTGCGCCAGAGCATGCAGCGCGAGCTCGTCAAGATCAAGCGCGAGCTCGGCATCACCTTCATCTTCGTCACGCACGACCAGGAAGAGGCGCTCTCGATGTCGGACACGGTCGTCGTCATGAACCAGGGCTGGATCCAGCAGATCGGCACGCCGGAGAGCGTCTACAACGAGCCGGAGAACGCCTTCGTCGCGGACTTCATCGGCGACAGCAATATCATCGACGGTATCATGGTGCGCGACAAGCTCGTCCACCTGCTCGGCAAGGACATCCCGTGCATCAACACGGGCTTCGGCGAGAACGTCCCCGTCGACGTCCAGATCCGCCCCGAGGACATCCAGATCTGCGCGCCGGAGGAGGGACAGTACCGCGGCATCATCCGCTCCGTCGTCTTCAAGGGCACGGTCTACGACATCACGATCGAGGCGGGCGGCTTCTCGTGGCTCGTCCAGACGATCACGGGCCACGAGCAGGGCAAGGAGGTCGGCATCCGCTTAGCGCCAGCGAACATCCAGATCATGGCCAAGCCCGCCTCGGAGGATGAGGAGGCGGCGCATGATGCATGACAGCAAGGGCGTCGCGCGCCTTTTCGCCGCGCCGTTCGCCATCTGGGCAGCCATCTTCATCGTGCTGCCGCTCTTTTTCGTCTTCTACCACGGCCTGACGGACGGGGAGGGGGCCTTCACGCTCGCGAACCTCTGGGAGGCCGTGCAGCTCGAGTACCTGCAGGCGCTCGGCCTCTCGGTGGAGCTCGCGCTCATCAGCACCCTCATCTGCCTCGTGCTCGCGTACCCGCTCTGCATGATCCTGCAGCAGATCAAGCGCGGCCGCATGCTGCTGATCTTCCTGCTGTTCCTCTTGCCGCTCTGGATGAACTCACTCCTGACGACGATGGCCTGGCAGACCATCCTCGAGAAAAACGGCATCATCAACAGCATCCTGCACGCGCTTTCCTTGCCGGAGGTCACGCTGATCAACACGCCGCTGGCCATCGTCATCGGCATGGTCTACAACTTCCTGCCGTACATGGTGCTGCCGCTCTACGTCTCGCTCTCGCACATCGACAAGAGCATCATCGAGGCGGCGCACGACCTCGGCGCGGGCCACTGGCAGACCTTCCGCCGCATCGTCTTCCCGCTTTCTTTGCCCGGCGTCATCAGCGGCTGCACGATGGTCTTCATCCCCGCGCTGACGACCTTCGTCATCAGCGCGCTCTTAGGCGGCAACAAGATCCTCTTGATCGGCAACATCATCGAGCAGGAGTTCACGGCGGCCTATGACTGGCAGCTCGGCAGCGCCCTCTCGATGATCCTCATGGTCTTCATCATCCTCAACATCGTGCTCGAGGCCTTCTCGGGCCATGGTGCAGAGGAAAAGGTCGAGCAGGCAGAACAGGGGGTGAAGTCCTGATGGCAAAGCTCAAGAAAATCTATCTCGGCATCATCATCCTGTTCCTCTACGCGCCGATCCTCGTGCTGATCGCGCAGTCGTTCAATGCGAGCCGCTACCGTGGCCAGTGGACGGGCTTCACCTTGCAGTGGTATGAGAAGCTCTTCACGAGCGAGGACATCATCGAGGCCTTCCTCAACACATTGACGATTGGCCTGACGGCGGCGTTCTTCGCGACGCTTCTGGGCCTCGTCACGGCGCTCGCCATCCGCAATTTCTCGAAGAGGAGCCAGCTCGCCATCCGCGGCCTCGCGAATGTGCCGCTCCTCAATGCCGACATCGTCACGGGCATCGCCCTGATGCTCCTGTTCCTCGGCTTCGGCCTGCGCCTCGGCTACGACACGATCCTCATGGCGCACATCGTCATCAACCTGCCCTATGCGATGCTCTGTATCCTGCCGCAGGTCATGGGCCTCGACCGCGTCTGCTACGAGGCGGCGCTCGACCTCGGCGCGACGCCCTTCCAGGCGTTCCGCAAGGTCATCCTGCCGGAGCTCCGGCCCGGCATCGCCGCGGCCTTCCTGCTGTCGTTTGCCATGTCGGCCGACGACTTCATCGTGACCTACTTCACGAAGGGCGCGGGCATCGACACGCTGACGACGGCCATCTACGCGCAGCTCAAGCTCGGCATCCATCCCGAGATGTACGCGCTCTCTACGCTGTTCTTCCTCGGCGTCATCGTCTTCGTCGCCCTGCTGATGGTCAACTGGCGCCTGTTGAAGCGCCGCCAGGGAAAGGAGTGGGAAGAAGAATGAAGCGATTACCGATTTTCCTGTTGCTCCTGTGCTTTGTGACAGCTCTTTTCACGGCGGGCTGTGACAGCTTTGCCGAAGAAGAGGATGAAGGCGAGGACACGCTCTACATCTACAGCTGGGGCGACTACCTCGATCCCGACGTCATCGCGCAGTTCGAGGAGGAGACGGGCATCCACGTCGTGCTCGACGAGTTCGACACGAATGAGAGCATGTACCCGCGCGTCAAAGAGGGCGCGACGAGCTATGACCTCATCTGCCCGTCGGATTACATGATCCAGAAGATGGCCGAGAACGGGCTCCTGCAGCCGCTCGACTACAGCCAGCTGCCAAACGCCAGGAAGTACATCGGCGAGGACTTCCTCAAGCAGGCCGAGTCGTACGACCCGGGCAACCGCTATTCCATCCCGTACTGCTGGGGCACCGTCGGCCTCATGTACAACAAGAAGCTCGTCCACGGCGATGTGGACAGCTGGTCCGTGCTGTTCGACCCCGCCTACAAGGACGAGATCCTCATGCAGGACTCCGCGCGCGATGCCTTCATGATCCCGCTGCGCCTCATGGGTGACTCGATGAATACGAAGGATCCCGCTGAGCTCGAGGCCGCGCGCGACATGCTGATTGCGCAGAAGCCGCTCGTCCAGGCCTATGGCGTCGATGACATCCGCGACAAGCTTGCCTCGGGCGAGGCCGCGCTCGGCGTCATCTACTCGGGCGAGGCCATCAACCTGCTCAAGGCCAACCCCGACCTCGCGTTCTGCCCCGCACCAAAAGAGGGCACGAACCTCTGGATGGACGGCTGGGTCATCCCGAAGCAGGCCAAGCACGTAGAGAACGCCCATAAGTTCATCGACTTCCTCTGCCGCCCGGACATCGCCGCCAAGAACTTCGAGGCCCTCGGCTACTCCACGCCGAACACCGCCGTGCAGTCCATCGTCGAGGAAGACATGGACGAGGATGAGATCGAGATTGCCTTCCCCGACCCCTCCGTCTACCAAGGGCAGGAGACCTACCAGTACCTCGGCGAGGCCATCGACAAGCTCTACACCAAGCTCTGGCTGCAGGTCAAAGTCGAATGACGATGAACTGCCTCTTGCAGTCTCTCACCGTATCCCATATAACGAGGCAGAAGATGTCCTTCACTTCCGTAATTGGGTGTTAACATTCAGGAACAGGCGGTGAACGTATCTCCAGCCTCGTTGAAAGGCTAAGAGGAAGATTTTCTTGTGGAAAATCTGGAACAATGGCCTTATAATAGAGTAGCAGAATCCAATGCCGGCACGTTGTGCCGGTTTTCTCTATATCAATGCGAAAGGATGGCACTTGATGCAGAAATTCCGGATTGTCCCGAGTCAGAAGAATATGTTCTGGCAGCTCGTGCAGGGCATGCGGCTGGAAGAGGAGGAGAAGGCGCTCTTGCGGGCGGCCACGATCCGCCATGTCGAGGTCTGCACGCGCACGAACAGCTGGGAGATCGCGCTGAGCACGCAGACGCTGCTCTCTGAAGACCTGCTCGCGTCGGCCGCGGACCAGATCGCCGCGAAGTACCAGCTCGACTCCGTCGTCTTCTATCAGGACGTCGTCAACATCGAAGACGCGCTCGCGAAGATCTGGCCGAAGCTCGTCTACGAGACGGCCGAGGGCAACCCGACCGTCTACGAGCTCCTCAAGCGCTCGAAGTACACCGTCGACGGCAGCCACATCCTCATCGACGTGCCCGGCGAGCTCGGCGGCGAGATCATGCGCGCCCATTCCGTCACGCAGACCATGAGCCAGCTCATCGAGAAGCGTGTCGGCTACCGCTGCCACGTCGAGTGCGAGGCCAGCGAGGAAGTCCTGCAGAACCTCGAGGTCGACGACAGCTTCCAGTCCCCCGACTACCTCGAGGCCCTGCAGCACGAGAAGGCCCGCCGCGCCAAAGCCGAGCGCGCAGCTGCCGAGGCCGCCGAGCGCGCCGCCTTGGCAGACAGAGAAGGGGAGGGCGGCATCCCCGCGCCGGCCTTTGCCCGCACGGCCGATGATGCAGCGCCGGCATCCGCCCATCCGATCTATGAGGAGCCGGCCGCTCCGTTCTACAGTGCTGCAGCATCCGAGCCAGCCGCAGCGGCAAAGCTGGCTAAACCCGCGAAGAAGCCGCCCAAGAAGCACGATGATCTGCACGAGCCGGTTGTTGTGCAGGACAGGGGCAACCTCATCTTCGGCCGCGGCGTCTCGGGCGCGCTCCACAAGATCACGGAGCTCATCGGCGAGATCAAGAGCGTCGTCGTCGAGGGTACGATTGGCGAGGGCCCGGGCTCGGGCATCCGCCTGCTCGAATTCAAGTCGGGCACGAAGCTCTTGACCTTCTGCATCTCCGACGACACCGACGGCATCGCCTGCAAGAAGTTCTTCACGAAGGGACGCCGCCGCAAGAGCGGCGAGCCGGAGCCCGACTGCGATGAAGTCATGGCCGCGCTCAAAGAGGGCATGGCTGTGCGTGTGCAGGGCTCCGTGCGCTTCGACACCTTCATGAATGAGTACGTGCTCTTCGTCAACAGCCTCGCCAAGAAGGAGAAGAAGAGCCGCGAGGACAGAGCCGAGGTCAAGCGCGTCGAGCTCCATGCGCACACGACGATGAGCAGCATGGATGCCGTCGTCTCCGTCAAGGACCTCATCAAGACGGCCGACCGCTGGGGCTGGCCCGCCGTCGCCGTCACCGACCACGGCGTCGTGCAGGCCTTCCCGGACGCCGCCAAGGCCCTGAGCAGCTGCAAGAGCAACCTCAAGGTCATCTACGGCATGGAAGGCTACCTCGTCCAGCAGGACCACCTGCAGAAGCGCGCCAACCACATCATCATGCTCGCCAAGAACCCCAACGGCCTGCGCAACCTCTACCAGCTCGTCTCGCTCGCGCACCTGCGCTACTTCCACCGCCAGCCGCGTCTGCCGAAACACATCATCGAGGAGTACAGGAGCGGCCTGCTCATCGGCTCCGCCTGCGAGGCCGGCGAGCTCATCCGCGCCATCGAGGAGCAGCGCACGGACGAGGAGCTCATGGAGATTGCCTCGTTCTACGACTACCTCGAGATCCAGCCCATCCACAACAACGACTTCCTCAAGCGCAGCGACAAGTACCCCGCCATCCAGACGGACGATGACCTCATCAAGATCAACCTCAAGGTCGCCGAGATCGCCAAGAAGCTCGGCAAGCCGCTCGTCGCGACCTGCGACGTCCACTTCCTCAACCCCGAGGACAGCATCTACCGCGCCATCCTCATGAAGGGCAAGGGCTTCGACGACGCCGAGCTGCAGCCGCCGCTCTACCTGCGCACGACAGACGAGATGCTCAAGGAATTCGAGTATCTCGGCGAGGAGGCGGCCTACGAGGCCGTCGTGACGAACCCGCGCAAGATTGCCGACCAGATCGAGCGCTTCAAGCCAATCCCGGACGACCTCTACTCGCCGCAGATCCCGGGCGCCGACGAGGAGATCCGCGAGATGTCCTACAAGAAGGCCCGCGCGCTCTACGGCGAGAACCTGCCGAAGATTGTCGAGGACCGCCTCAAGCAGGAGCTCAAGCCCATCATCGGCCACGGCTTCTCCGTCCTTTACCTCATCGCGCAGCGCCTCGTCAAGAAGTCAAACGACGATGGCTATCTCGTCGGCTCGCGCGGTTCCGTCGGCTCGTCCTTCATCGCCACGATGACGGGCATCACCGAGGTCAACCCGCTGCCGCCGCACTGGCGCTGCCCGCACTGCCAGTACAGCAAGTTCATCACCGACGGCTCCTACGGCTGCGGCTACGACCTTCCCGACAAAGTCTGCCCCGTCTGCGGCACGCCACTCATCAAGGATGGCCACGATATCCCGTTCGCCGTCTTCCTCGGCTTCGACGGCGACAAGGTCCCGGATATCGACCTGAACTTCTCTGGCGCCTACCAGCCCGTTGCCCACAAGTACACGGAGATCCTCTTTGGCAAGGACAACGTCTACCGCGCCGGCTCCATCCAGACCGTCGCCGACAAGACGGCCTTCGGCTACGTCAAGAAATTCTACGAGGAGAAGGGCGTCAAGAAGCACATCTCCTACATCGACAAGATGGCCCATGGCTGCATGGGCGTCAAGTCGACGACGGGCCAGCACCCGGCCGGCATCATGGTCGTGCCGCGCAACATGGACGTCCACTTCTTCACGCCAATCCAGCATCCGGCCAACGACATGAACTGCGGCACGATCACGACGCACTTCGATTACCACTCCATCAGCAGCCGACTCGTCAAGCTCGACATCCTCGGCCACGATGACCCGACCGTCATCAAGATGCTCGAAGACCTCACGCACCGCGACCCGAAGACCATCCCGTTCGACGACGAGGCGACGATGTCCATCTTCAATTCGACGACGGCCCTCGGCGTCACGCCCGAGGAGCTCGGCGCGACGAGCGGCACCTTC
>OGGS01001895.1_pt1 | contig 12958 bp, 10 predicted proteins | sample 1571281 | NCBI WGS metagenome assembly OGGS01 (sample SAMEA2582042, study PRJEB24529) | metagenome | biome: Human gut stool | place: China | collected 2011 | reverse complement strand
TTGGCTTCGTCCGGGGTGCCGGTGTTCAGCACAACGGCGCCGGCCAAAGCGGCAATGTCGGCCATTTCCTGCGGGGCCTGGGCCATGATGGGGCTTGCCCCGATGGCCAGCGCCAGGTTGGCGCAGTCGTTGGCAGAAACAATGTTGGAAATGCAGTGCAGAAGCGGGTGCTGCGCCCGGATGGCAGCCAGCGGTGCGGATACGGACAAAAATTCAAACCTCGTGTTACTTGTTCAGGGCGTTCTGCATGGATTTCAGGGTGCCGTTCTTTTCCAGCGCAAACAGGATGATGCCGGCAATGATGGAACCACCCACGGTGGAAACCAGGAACGGCACAATGTAGGCATAAAACGCAATGTCGCCGGCGGCCTTGCCCATAAACAAGATGGCAACCGGCCATGCCAGCAAACCGCCGATGATGCCGGTGCCGAACACCTCACCAATCAAAGTGGGCAGAAGCTTGTGGGTTTTGTGGTAGACAATGCCGCACAGCAAAGCGCCGCACATGCTGCCGGGGAACGCCATCAGGCTGCCAAGGCCCAGCAGGTTGCGCAGCAGGCTGGCCACAAATGCGGCACCAACGCCATACCAGGGCCCCAACAGAACGGCGCACAGTACATTGACCATGTGCTGCACCGGCGCGCACTTGCTGCCAAATACAGGGAAAGAAAACATGCTGCCAACAACAGCAACGGCACACAGAACACCGGCCAGAGCCAGCTTTTTGGTATTGGACTTTTTCATATCGAGTACTCCTTTTTCAATATAACAAAAAAGCGGAAGGCTGCCGCAGGCATCTGCCGTCAGCCGCCTTGTACGGGCGCAGCGGGCAAAGACTTCTCCCCGCTGTTCGGTCGAAGCTTGCTGGCTTCCTCTCACGCCGGAACACGGCTTCCCATCGCTGAATCACAAAGCTCCGGGCGCTCCCCCGCAGCTTCGGGCACAATGCCTGTTTTCCTTCCTTTCCCCTAAGGCGGCCCAATGGGCCGGCCCTGATATGATACAAAAAAGCAGGGGCCCAACGCGGAGCCCCTGCAAAAAAGACAGAACAAAACAGTTGAAAGTCTTCCTACGGTGGCATGGTCCACATCAGGTATTAAGGGTCGAAGCAGCGCTTCCTCTCAGCCAAAAAGGCTCCCCTGATTTCGTTACCCATCATAAACACTTGCGGGAATTTTGTCAAGGTCTTGTTTTTATCCGCAAAAAGGGGTATGATAGTACCCGTTATGGGGAGCCACTATGGCTGAGAGGGAACAATCGGTTCCGACCCGATGAACCTGATGTGGGTAATGCCAACGTAGGGAGAATGCAACATTCGTGTACAAAACGGGTGCGTCTTTTTCCGGCGCGCCCGTTTTTTGTTTTGCCTTTTTTGGAGGTTTTGTTTATGAAAGTTCTGCCGCAGCAGCTGCGCCTGTACGCTGTGACCGACCGCACCTGGCTGAACGGCCGCCGCCTTGCCGATGTAGTGGCCCAGGCCATTGACGGCGGGGCAACCTTTGTGCAGCTGCGGGAAAAATGCCTGGACGAACACGACCTGCTGGCCGAAGCCGAGGAACTGTCCGCCCTGTGCCACTTCCGTCATGTGCCGTTTGTGATTGATGATAATGTCGAGGTTGCCTTGGCAGCCGGGGCGGACGGCGTGCATGTGGGCCAGAGCGATATGGCCGCTAAGCGCGCCCGCGCCCTGCTGGGGCCGGATAAGATTTTGGGCGTATCGGCCCATAACGCTGCCGAAGCGCTGGCCGCCCAGGCCGACGGCGCGGACTACCTTGGCTGCGGCGCGGCCTTTGTGACCGGCACCAAGCTGGACGCCCACCCTGTTACTGCTGAAACCATGCGCGCGGTAACGGCGGCGGTCAACATCCCCGTTGTAGCCATCGGCGGCATTGACGCCGCCAACCTGCTGCAGCTGCAGGGCAGGGGGCTGGCCGGTGTGGCCGTTGTCAGCGCCATTTTTGCCCAGGCCGACCCCTGCGCTGCCAGCCGGGAACTGTACCGCCTGGCCGGGCAGTTATAATATGACCTTGCAGCTTTGGGGTGTTCGATACATCCTATCGCTGTTGGTGCGCTGTGCATTGGGGGCACCACCTTGCACGGCGGATATTTTTACCTGATGCTGAACCACGCCCGATACGGGCAACAGGAGGAAAAACATGAGAACAGCATTGACAATCGCTGGCAGTGACTCCAGCGGCGGCGCCGGAATTCAGGCCGACATCAAAACCATGACGATGAACGGCGTGTTTGCCATGAGCGCCATCACCGCCCTGACCGCCCAGAACACCACTGGGGTAACCGGCATCCTGAATTCAACGCCGGAATTTTTAGCGCAGCAGCTGGATGCCGTGTTTACGGATATCTACCCGGATGCTGTCAAGATCGGTATGGTCAGCTCCCAGGAGCTGATCCGCGTGATCGCCCAAAAGCTGCGGCAGTACGGCGCAAAGCATATCGTGGTGGACCCCGTGATGGTGGCAACCTCCGGCGCAGCCCTGCTGGAACCGGACGCCGTTACCGCGCTGGAAACTGAGCTTTTGCCCCTGGCGGAAGTCATTACCCCCAACATCCCCGAAGCGGAGATCCTGTGCGGCCACAGCATTAAGACGGCTGCCGATATGGAAAACGCCGCGAAAGAGATCAGCCAGAAATTTGGCTGTAATGTGCTGTGCAAGGGCGGGCATAACCTGAACGATGCCAACGACCTGCTGGTGCTGACCGATGGCAGCGCCGCCTGGTTCAACGGCCAGCGCATTGATAACCCCAACACCCACGGCACCGGCTGCACCCTGTCCAGCGCCATTGCCTCCAACCTGGCAAAGGGCTATGATCTGGAAACCGCTGTGCGCCGCGCCAAGGCGTATATTTCCGGCGCATTGGCCGCCATGCTGGACCTGGGCCATGGCTCCGGCCCCATGAACCACGCCTTTGCATTGGATAACGAGTGGAGCAAGGAGGCTGAAGCATGAAAAAGACTTCTGTATTCCAAAACAGCCTGATCTGGTTCGGCGCTGGTGTTTCCATTGCTGAGATCCTGACCGGCACTTACTTTGCCCCCCTCGGCATGGCCAAGGGCTTTGCCGCAATCCTGCTGGGCCATCTGATCGGCTGCACCATGATGTTCTTTGCCGGTCTCATCGGCGGGCGCACCGGGCTTTCCGCCATGGAAACCTCCAAGCTCAGCTTTGGCAAAAAGGGCAGCCTGTGGTTTGCCGCCCTCAACGTGCTGCAGCTGGTCGGCTGGACAGCCATCATGATTTATGACGGCGCGCTGGCGGCAAACGGCATTGCCGGTGTGGGTGCCTGGCTGTGGTGCCTTGTTATCGGCGCATTGATCCTGGTCTGGATTCTGATCGGCCTGACTGACTTGGGCCGCATCAACCAGGTGGTTATGGTGCTGCTGTTCGTGCTGACCCTTGTCATGTGCAAGGTCATCTTCTTTGGCGGCAACGGTATCATGACCGCGCAGGATGATTCCCTCAGCTTTGGCGCTGCCGTGGAGCTGGCCGTTGCCATGCCGCTGTCCTGGCTGCCGCTCATCAGCGATTACACCCGCGAAGCCGAAAAGCCCTTTGCCGCTACCCTGGCTAGCACTGTTACTTACGGCGTTGTTTCCTGCTGGATGTACCTCATTGGCATGGGCGCTGCCATCTATACCGGCCAGAGCGATATCGCCCAGATCCTGCTGCAGGCTGGCCTTGGAGTGGTCGGCCTGCTGATCGTGGTGTTCTCTACCGTCACCACCACCTTCCTGGATGCTTGGAGCGCCGGTATCTCTGCCGAGACCATCGCCCCCAAGTTCAAGGGCAAGCAGGTCGCTTTGATCGTGACCGTCATTGGCACCGTGGGCGCGATTGTTTTCCCCATGGATGATATCACCGATTTCCTGTACCTCATCGGCTCTGTGTTTGCCCCGATGATCGCCGTGCAGATTGCCGATGCTTTTATCCTGCATTCGGATGCTTCCGCCAAGGAGCTTTCCGCTTCCCGCATGATCATCTGGCTGGTGGGCTTTGTGATCTACCGCATCTTGATGAACATTGACTTTGTGCTGGGCAATACCCTGCCGGATATGCTCATCACCATGTTCATCACCGTGGTGTGGGGGCTGTGCGTGGAAAAGAACAAGAGCAAGGCATAAAATAAAAAATCCCCATAAAATGCAAAAGCAGAGCTGTCAAAAGCTCTGCTTTTTTCGTATACACGCCAAATGGTATTTTATCCCTGTAGGGCGGGATGCCCTCATCCCGCCGCAGAGAAACCTTGCCGATTATGATAAACGCTGCAAATGATTTGTAGGGGACGATGCCTAGCATCGTCCCGCTGCCGGGCCTTGCCGTATATTCCATTATTTGTTAGGCTCTGCGTCACAAACCTAAAAATATTCATGCCGGGGCTGCGGAGCGAATGCTATGGCAATACCGCATAATTCTAAGTGCCGATACGGCGAGCGAGGTGCGGCAGATGCTAAGCCAAAAGCGCAGATAATACTGGATGTCTTATCGAGCATTTTGGCAACGCAGATGCCGTGCCGCAGCCGCCGGAGCGGTGCTTAAGCCGTCAGGCGGGAATTGTGCGGTGTTGCCCTATAATAAAACTTGCCGCAAACCCTGCACTCAATAAATCGCTTCCTCCCTCCAATGTGCCAGGCGGTGCACCGTTTCGTCATCCTCCACCCAGCCCTCCACGGGGCTGGCGGCGGCGTTGGGGGCGTAACTCTGCATCACGCCGGGGCTGCGCCCGGCCAGGTATTCCCGTGCGTTTTTCTGGCGGGCGGGCACCGGCGGCTGGCCGCAGCAGTCCGGCTTGGCGGGCTCGGCCTGCTTGGGTGTGTGGGCGGGCTGTTTGCGCAGGTCAATAATGCTGTTGGCGGTGTTCTGCTGCGTTTGGCCGCGGGCGGTGCCATCCGCCTGATGGGTGATACGGGTACTCATTCTGCATCCCTTCTTTCTACCCATCATGATTCCCGCCGCTATGGTCCCTTATGCGGGAAGGCAAAAATTGCCCTGTCCAACTTCGGCAAAATATGCTATACTGATAGTCCAATTCAAACCAAAGGAGCTGCCCCCATGGATGTCAAAATCAATCAGGTCATTTTACATATTCTGGATGCCGGCGCATCGGAACCGGTGCTTTCGGACCGGCCGATGGAGCTGGATGCTGACCTTTATGAATATTTTTCCGTCTGCATTGAAAAGGCATTTGCCAGCGATGACAGCAAAAACTGCCGCTTTCTGCCGGATTCCCCCTTTTTGCAGGAGATGCAGCACAACGATGACTTTATTGACCTTTCGCGCCGTATTGCGGGTGTGATTTTTGAACAGCTGCTGCAATATCAGGGCATCCCCTCCGGTGACCTGGCCGTGGTGGACTGCGCTGTGGACGGTGTGCCGTTTTATGCGGTGCTTAAACTGAACTACCGCCCCGGCTTTACCCATGTAACCAACGTGATGGGCAACGGCCAGTGCAGCACCATTGCGCCGCAGCGCACCCTGCTGCCTGGCAACAGCAAGGCGGACGAAGCCGCGCTGATCGACCGCGCCAACCTGACCATTCGCCTGATTGAAAAAAAGGTGGCGCTGGACGATAAAAAAGACTTTTACCTTTCCACAAAAGTGTTTGCCTGCACCCAGGCCATGCCGGAAAAGGCCAAGCTGAAAGCCGTATGCGAAACCGCTGTGGCCGCCGTGCAGCAGGCCTACCCGGAGCCGGAACAGCTGGACGATGTGCCGCCCTTTGACGGCGGCACCGAAACCGCCGTGGAGCTGCTGGTACGCAACCAGGCGGTGGATAACACCATCTCGGTGGAGGATGTGCGCACCCGCATGGAGGAGCAGTATCCCCTTGCCGTACCCGCTTTTGAGCAGGCGCTGGCGGATTCCGGCGTGGAGCGCAACGACCGGGTCACGGTCAGCCCGTCCCGCATCAAAAAGCTGGAAAGCCGCAGTTTTAAGACCGAATCCGGTATTGAGATCAAGATCCCCGCGGAACTGTGCAACAGCGACGATGCAGTGGAGTTCATCCACAGCGCAACGGGCGGGCTTTCGCTGCTGATCAAGGACGTTTTGGTGTAAAACTGGCAAATAGATTGCCTTTTGGGGGCCGCCCGGTATAGGGCGGCTCTTTTGGTATAGAACAGTAAAAAACAATTTATTTTAATGGAATTTTCCACAAGGACAGTTCAATTTTGCAAATGGACTGCCCATGGCCAACTGCTTATAATGATGGGAACGAAGAGAAAGCTTTATAAGGCAATACCGCACAATTCCCGCCTGACGGCTTAAGCACCGCTCCGGCGGCTGCGGCACGGCATCTGCGTTGCCAAAATGCTCGATAATGTCGGGTTGCGGTACCCGCATCGTGCTTCGGGGGCAAAAGCCCCTCGCACTCTGCGACCGCTGCCCCTGCTTCGGTTCGCTGTTTCCGCCACTGGCGGCGCTCACCTTTGCAGCATCCAGTATTATCTGCGCTTTTGGCTTAGCATCTGCCGCACCTCGCTCACCGTATCGGCACTTAGAATTATGCGGTATTGCCATAAAGACATCTGGAAAAGTGAAAGGAATGTGGTTTGCGGCATGGCCAGCCATACAGGCAAAATTGATATGATTCGCGGTTCCATCATCAAATCGGCGGCACTGTTTGCGCTGCCGATCTGTGTGGGCAATATCTTGCAGCAGCTTTACGGCACGGTGGATACCCTTGTGGTGGGCAATTTCTGTGATTCCGCCGCGCTGGCGGCGGTGGGCACCGCCACACAGCCAATGGAAATTCTGCTGTGCGTGTTTTTGGGCATCGGCAACGGGGCGTCCATCCTTGTTTCTCAGGAAATGGGCCGCCGCAATGCGGATGGGCTGCGCATGCTGGTGCGCACGGCGGTGTGGTTTTTGTATCTGTGCGCCATCCCGGTCACGATACTGGCAATGTTTGTCGGCCCGGCGCTGCTGCGGCTGATGCAGGTCCCGGCAGATGCCTTTGATTATGCGGTGCTTTACCTGCGGATTACGGCGCTGGGCACCCTGGGCAACCTTGGCTATAACATGAACGCCGGTATCCTGCGCGGGCTGGGGGACAGCCGGTCCACCTTGCTGTTGCTGCTGATCTCCTGCCTGACCAATATTGTGCTGGATGTTGCCTTTGTGGCGGTGCTGGGCATGGGTGTAGCCGGTGCGGCGCTGGCAACCACCATTGCGCTGTATCTTTCCTGGCTGGCCAGCATCCTGTACGCTCGCCGCAATTACGAGGGTTTGCAATTTCCCCTGCTGCCCCATGGCTATGATAAGGCGCAGCTGGCGACCATCCTGAAAGTGGGTGTGCCGCTGGGGCTGAATAACTCGCTGTACTCGGTGGGGCATGTGGCGGTGCAGGCTGTGTATAATATGCAGGGCTCGGTGTTTGTGGCCGGGTGCTCCATTGCAGGCCGTGTAACCGGTATTGCCAGCATTGCTATCACCTCGTTTTCTTCTGCCGCGGTGGTGTTTGCCGGGCAGAACCTGGGGGCCGGCAACTACCGCCGCTTGCAGCGGGGCGTGGTGCAGATCACCTGCGCTGCCGGTGTAGTTACATTACTGATTGGCCTGGTGGCTACTGTGTTCTGCCGCCCGCTGCTGGGGCTGTTCAGCAGCGACCCGGCGGTTCTGGATGCCGCAGTGCGCTATACCTGGTGGGTGCTGCCCTTTATCTGGACTTATGCGGTGTTCAACTGCATGATGAGCTTTGTCAACGGTACCGGCGCGGTCAAATATACCACGGTGGTCAACCTGCTGATCCTGTGGGCCGTGCGCATCCCGGCGGCGTATATCCTCCATGCGCTGGGGTACGGCACTTCCTCCATGGCCTGCGTTTCCCTCAGCTATGCCGTGGGCCTGGTGGCCATGCTCGGTTATTTTTTGACCCCGGAATGGGGAAAACTGCGCCGCAAAGCAAAGGAACTGGGGGATGCGGTGACGGCGGAAACAGAACCGACACTGTAAAATATAAAGGCAACACCGCACAATTCCCGCCTAACGGCTCAAGCACCGCTCCGGCGGCTGCGGCACGGCATCTGCGTTGCCAAAATGCTCGATAAGACATCCAGTATTATCTGCGCTTTTGGCTTAGCATCTGCCGCACCTCGCTCGCCGTATTGGCACTTAGAATTATGCGGTATTGCCATAAATGTGTTGATCGGAATATTTCAACTCTCTTTTGCGGGGTTCGGGGATGCCTTGATTACGCCAAGGCCCAAATCACTGGATAGCGGCGCGCAGTATTTCCAGCAGCGGGGTGATCATCCCGGCTGCAGCGGGACCGCCAAAGTTCACGATGCCGCGCAGCGGCATGGAATCCAGCATCTGAGCTACGGCTTCACTGCTGGCAATCTCGCTGCCGCCTGCGTTGCCGCCGGTCAGGGCATTGCCCGCCTGTGCCAGCACCTGCTGGATGATGGCAGCCGTGCGGTCATCCTTGGAAAGCTCGCCGATGGTGGTGTTTTCGTCAATCACGAACGGGCGGCGGCGCGGGGTGCTGAACCGCACGCTGAGCGTTGCGTGGATATCCCGGCTGGAATGACCCAGTAAAATCTTGTACTCGCCTGGGGCGGCGTACCAGCTGCCCAGCGTTTCGTCATAGTAGCTCAAATCCTGCGCGGTCAGGGTGAACTCTACCTGCTTTTCCTCGCCAGGTTCCAGCTTGACCTTCACGAACTTGCGCAGCTCCTTGGGCGGGCGGCCGGTGGTGCCGGTGCAGTCTGCTACATACAGCTGCACAACTTCCTTGCCGGGCATCATGCCAACATTCTTCACGCTCACCCGTACCCGCACGCTGTCGCCCTCGGCAAACTCGTCCGCCGTCAGCTGGGCATTGCGGTACACAAACCCTGTGTAGGAAAGCCCGTGCCCAAACGGCCACAGCACCGGCATCTTGCGGGCATCGTACCAGCGGTAGCCGACATACACGCCCTCGCGGTATTCCACATGGCGGCCGTCACCGGGAAAGTCGAGATAACACGGGGTATCTTCCAGCCGCAGGGGCCAGGTTTCCGGCAGGCGGCCGCTGGGGTTGGCATCGCCCCACAGCAGGGCGTCCGCCGCAGCGCCAACACCTTCACCGCCCAGATACATGCACAGCACGGCGTTCACATCGTTGGCCCAGGGGCATTCCACCGGGGAACCGGTGTGCAGCACCACAACGGTGTTTTTCTGCACGGCGGCCACGCGGGCAATCAGGTTGTTCTGGCTTTCCGGCAGGCGCATATGGCTGCGGTCAAAGCCTTCACTTTCAAAAGATTCCGGCAGGCCCGCAAAGATCACCGCCGCGTCAGCTTCCGCTGCGGCGGAAACCGCGCGCAGGAACTCTTCCTCCTCCCGCTGGTCCAGATCAGCGGGGAATCCCTCCACATAGCTCACCCGGCGGCCATGGCTTTCGGCCATTTCCAGCGCGCTGTCCACCCTGATGGTGTTGATGTGGCTGGAGCCGCCGCCCTGATAGCGCGGCGTTTTGGCAAAGCCGCCGATGTATACTACCTTGCTGCCCTTTTTCAGCGGCAGCACACCGCGGTTCTGCAAAAGCACGGCGCATTCCTTGGCCAGCTCTGCGGCGATGGTGTGGTCGCCTTTCAGGTCCAGCTCCGGGGCCGGGGCGGCAGCTTCGTCCGCCGCGCGGAACACAATGTTCAAAATGCGGATCACAGCCTTGTCCAGCGCGGCTTCGCTCAAGGTGCCGGCTTTAACGGCGGCCACGATCTTGGCGTCATTGACACCGCCGGAACCGGGCATTTCCAGGTCAAGCCCAGCCGCAACACCCTTTACACGGTCAGCTACAGCACCCCAGTCGGACATCACAAAGCCCTTAAAGTTCCACTCGGTGCGCAGGATATCGGTCAGCAGCATGCGGCTTTCACTGGCAAATACATCGTTCACGCGGTTGTAGCTGCACATCACCGTCCAGGGCTGGGATTTCTTGACGGCGGTTTCAAATGCAGGCAGGTAAATTTCGCGCAGCGTACGCTCCGTCATGTCGGACGATGCGCTCATGCGGCGGTACTCCTGGCTGTTGGCGGCAAAATGCTTGATGGAGGTGCCAACCCCCTGGCTCTGTACGCCATTGATGTACCCGGCGGCCAGCTCACCGGCCAGCACTGGGTCTTCGGAGTAATATTCAAAGTTGCGGCCGCACAGCGGGCTGCGCTTGATGTTTACGGCAGGCCCCAGCACAACACCAACGCCGAACGCGCGGGCTTCCCGCCCGATGGCCGCACCCTCCCGGCGGGCCAGGTCGGGGTCAAAGCTGGCGGCAGCGGAGCACCCGGCAGGGAAGCAGACCGCCTTGCGGCTGTGGTTGGGGTCGTCCTGTTCCGGGTCCTGGGTGCGCAGGCCGTGCGGGCCGTCCGAGACCATCAGGGGGGGAATGCCCAGGCGTTCCACGGTTTTGGTGTGCCAGAAATCCGCGCCGGAGCAAAGCCCGGCCTTTTCTTCCAGCGTGAGCTGGGCAACCAGTTCGGGAATGTTGTGTTCCATCAAAAAGTCATCCTCCTTTTGTCCACCAGCTGCGGGTGGGGGGCAAGGGCAGGTGGCGGTTGTTCGGGCAGTGGAAACGTGCCGGATACACCGTTCCGCCCACGCTGCCTCCGGGGTGTGCCAAAATGGACACACACCCCCATATTTTGTATCATTATACACCACTTTGCACGCGAAAAGATAGCCTTTTTGTTAAAAAATGTAAAGTCTGAAAACTTTTTCTGTGCAGGATGTTGGTGCGTCTGGCATTGTATTTCTCCTCTGTTTCGTGTAAAATTTAAAATTGGGATATACAGCGGCAAAAACGTTTTTTGGCTGTATTCCAGGGAGGAAAAATGAAAAAAGATAAACGGATTTTGGCCCTTGTTTTGGCGGCGGCCATGATGGGCACCACTGCGCTTCCGGTTTGGGCCCAGACCCCGGAAACGGCGGACAGCAGCGTGGTGGAAGTGGAAGGCACGCTGGAAAACATCATAGCTGCCCGTGAAGCACTGGCTGCGCGGCCGGCAACGCTGGCGGAGGATGACAACAACATTCAGGCGGCGCAGACCATGGTGGAGCGCGTGGCCAATGCCGTAAAGAACCATACGGAAACAGCAGAGAAAGTAAATATCAAAGACCTGAACTTGGATAAAGATCTGGTGCTTTCTACCCTGGCTGACCTGAATGCGCGTGTGGAAGGCGGCGAGGCCATCAGCAAATTGTCCTGCTATTATAGCAGAGATACCGGGCTGGCGGTGGCAATCGGCCTTGAATACTGCACGGCGCAGGATGTTGCCGCCATGCAGGTAAAGCTGGACCAGCTGGTGGACCAGGCCAACACCCTGTGCCAGACGGATCTGGAAAAGGTGTTCTATGTGCATGAATGGCTGGTGCAGAACATTGCTTATGACCGGGAACACCTTAGTGATGATGTGCAGGACGACCACAACCTGCGCGGCCCCCTGCTGGAAGGGACTGCCGTCTGTGACGGTTACGCCAAAACGTATGCCCTTACCCTGCACAAGCTAGGTATCACTGGTGTGCTGGTAACCAGTAAAGATATCGGCCATGCGTGGAACATGGTCGAGCTGGACGGGAACTGGTACCAGGTGGACTGCACCTGGGATGACCCGGTGGACGGTTCGGATCAGCTGGGATATTGCATGCATAAACACCTGCTGTGTACCACAGAGGAGATGAACACCAACCATAACGATGACGGCGATGACAGCGTTGCCTTTGACCTGGAAAATCTTGGCACGCAGAACATCGTGAACCTGGCCACGGACGATACCTATGAAAACACCTGGTGGAAAGACAAAAAGAGTGCAATCTTCCCGTGCGGGGGCGACTGGTACTATGCGTCCGGCGAACGCCTTTTCTGGCGTGATGACCTGGGCAACTGTGATTCCAATCTGGCGCTTGAAGATGATTCGGGTGTGGTTGCCGGCAGTATTGCGCTGGACGGAACGCTGCTGGTCGCCACGGACAAACAAGCGTGCGAGCAGAGCAGCTGGATCAAACAATATGAACTGGATCCGGCCAGCCATGAAGTGACCGAGAAAAAGAAGGAAAGTCTCCAAAGCATCGGCATTGCGGCCCAGTGGGATGGCATTTATTATGCCGTAAGTCAGCAGGAATACCACCAGGATGTGCGCCAGTATATCAAGACAAGGGATATCCCAGTCCCCACCGCACCCCCTGCCAGCGGCTATACCGGTTGGAAAACCGTGAACGGAAAAGACTACTGGTACGAAAACGGCGTAAAGCAGGGCACCACTGGCCGCGGCAAGGAAATTTATGACCCCGATTCCGATGCCTGGTACTGGCTGGACGCCAACCAGGGCGGCGCAAAAGCCGTCAGCAAGGATGTTTACCAGGAATCCAACGGCGGCAAATGGGTGCGCTATGATGCCAACGGCCATATGATCAAAGGGTGGGATACCAACGATGACGGTACCTATTACTTTGACCTTGTCACTGGTGCCATGACCAAGGGTGACGCAACGATCGACGGCCTGCCCTGCAGCTTTGATACGGTGACCGGTATTGCCCTGAACTGCGCATGGAAGCACATAAACGGCAAAGATTACTGGTACGAGGGCGGCAAGCGCCAGGGCTATGACCCCAACAATGCAGCCTACCGCGGCAAAGAAATTTACGACCCCGCCAGCAACGGCTGGTACTGGCTGGATAACGTGCAGCAGGGTGCAAAAGCCGTCAGCAAGGATGTCTATCAGGAATCCAGCGGCGGCAAATGGGTGCGGTATGATGCCAACGGCCAGATGATCAAAGGCTGGAACACCAATGCCGATGGTACTTATTACTTCGATCCCATCACCGGTGCCATGGCCAAAGGTACAACCACCATTGACGGTATGACCTATTATTTTGACCCCGCAACCGGCGTAAAACGGTAACAAAAAGCCATAAGGCAATACCGCATAATTCTAAGTGCCGATACGGCGAGCGAGGTGCGGCAG
>OGGS01001872.1_pt1 | contig 13081 bp, 6 predicted proteins | sample 1571281 | NCBI WGS metagenome assembly OGGS01 (sample SAMEA2582042, study PRJEB24529) | metagenome | biome: Human gut stool | place: China | collected 2011 | reverse complement strand
TATTTCACGCCTTCGTCGACTACGGCTACGATGATCTTGGGATCTCCGGCCGTGAGTTTCCATGCCTCTTCCACGTTGATGTCCGCACCTTCGCGCGCGGTCTGTGCCACGGCCTTGTCGCCTTTGTTGATATAGTGCCACTGGCGCTTCAATTCCGGGTCGTTGAACGGCCATACGATCGAACGTGTGCCTGCCGACATGGCGGGCGCATCCGAACGCCGTCCCACATTTTTTCGAGCTTCGTGTTGAACTGGATGTTCGCCACTTCGGCTACGGCCGACAGTTTCTGTGCGGCGAGATCCAGGTCGACTTCGGTGTCGAACTGCAATTCGTACCACCTGTGCAGGCCGGCTGCGCGCGTGCGCTCCTCGTTGCGTGTGTCTACCGGGAACAGGCGGTTCAGGGAGCTGACGTTCAGCTCCGAAAGTATTTCATCTACGGAGACGATACCCGCGCGGGTAGCGACCGACCGTGTCTTGGCGGCGGCTTCGGCGGCCTGTTCGAGGCTGCCGATGGCTGCGTCGTCGAAATAAACGAGCAGGCTGCCCGCTTCGGCGTCGATCGAGGTGTTGACGATCTTATGCGATGTGGCGGGTATCTGCGAACCGCCGTCGGTTGCGTCGGTCATAGGGTCTGACGTACAACTCGCAAGCAGAAGCGCCGTAATGAGTAGTAATTTTTTATCAATCATAATCCGAGTTATTTTTTGAGGGTCTCCCCTCCCCGGTGGAAGGGGAGACCGCTCTTGATCACTAATTGGGTGAACGACTGAAATTATTTAGCCATTTTTTTCAGGGGCATTTTCTCCATGCCTCCGCTTTGCAGAGTGTTTGCCCGGGGTGCAAAACCTTCGGAGAACGAACTCATCGCGGGAGTTGCGATCCGAACGGACACCTCACCTTCGAGCGGGTTCGCGCCGCGGTTGACGGGCTTGCCGAACAGTTCGTCGATCAGGGCATGGGCACGTTCGCGGCCGCGCAGTTCGACGTAGTTCGAGGGGTTGATGGAAATTTCTTTCGAGAGGGTCAGCATCTTATCCGAGGCAACCTTGCGCGGTGCGGCTGCTCCCGTGTTGCTACCGGTCGCCGGCACCATCAGCGGGGACGTATAGCTTTCCCAGTTGCCGATCGAGTTCGTATAGTTGGCATCCGTGTATGCCTTGACTAATATGGTGTCGAAATTATACTGATCCGACCAGTCGGGGCCACAAACCAAGGCGAGATACCCGTCTTCCGTGACACCTCCGACCATCATGCCGTCGATTGTGTCTGCACCCTTGCTCTTCTCTTTGTCCAGAATGTAATACTTGAGGTAGAGCGTCGCCCCCTGATAGGGAATCGTGCCCATGGGCTGTCCTTTCAGAACATAGATGATCCCGTTGTACCACCCCCAGACGACCGTGTCTTGGTTGTTTGCTCCGAGCGAGAGGCCCGAGACATTGATTGCATCCAGATTGCTGGTATCTTCGGTCTCATTCTCCGAGAAGACGACCTGGCCGATCTTGCTGCGAGCCGTTTTACCGGAGCCGTCGTTGCTGATTCCCCACAGGTTCCATGTCTTGAACAGTTGGGCTTTATCGCTGAACACATAGAGGTCGTCGATCGTGTACTTGCGCTGCAGCGGATCTGCCTTGCCGGCAGTAGTCTGTTCTACGGCGAACAGTTTGCCGTTGTAACCGTTGTCGGCGTATACCAGCAGGGTGTAACTTGTACCTGCCGACAGACCCGTATAGAACGGAGCGTAACCTGTGCCGTTAATCTTTTCGAGTTGAGCTGTGGTAAGTACCTTGCCGGATGCCTTGACACCCGCGATCAGCTGCGATTCGTTCATGCCCTGGGTCGAAGCCGTCGTGAACAGGCCGATGTAGCCCGATGCGATCTCCTCACCGAACAGGATGGCCTTGATCGAGTTCTCGGGTGTGTGGCCTTCGGGCTCTTTCTCCCACGTAAGCTCTGTGCGGACGCTCATTATGACGGGTTTCTCCTCGCCGGCCTTGACGTAACCGAACGATACGTACCCGTATTTCTGGAGGTTGCCTTTTTCGTCATAAGAATTGCCGACGATGGTGTAGATGCCGGTCTTCTCCATGACGGCGGTGATCGTACCCGAAGCCGTGATCTCTTCGCTCGGGATCGTCCCTGCGTCGATGTCTCCCGATTTGGCCGCAGCGAGCGACTCGCTGAGCGCACCCTCGAAGAAGGCATATTTCACCTTGTCGACGTCGCTGCCGAGCGTAGCCGTGATGGCGACCTTGCCGTCTGCGGGCGCCGACTTCTCGAAGACTACCGAGTAATCGTGGCTTACCGCACCCGGGAACAACAGGCGGGTCATTTCGGTATTGGCCTTGAAGTGGCTGGTCGCTTCCCATAGCGAAGGTGTCGTCAGAAGGATCGCCTTCGGCGGGAAGGTGAGGACACCGTTTTCCAGCGTGCCGTACATCGTGGCCGAAGCCATGCCGGGATAATTCTCCTGGCAGAACGAAACGATCACGAATGCGCCGTTGTCTTCGTAACCGACGTCGTTGATCTCAAAACCAGTCGGCTGTACCGGGAACCATACTTTTTCGGGATCCCGCGCGTCGATGATGGTATAGGTCGGAACGGAGGGAACGTTGGAATACCTTACACCGACGATTTTGGCCATGTAGGCTTCGTCATAAATATCCTTGATACGGTAGTAACCCTTCATATCGGCACGTTCGTAAATCTCGACTTCCTTTTCTGCATTGGGGACACCGTTTTCCTTTATGTTGGAGCCCATTATCGCCGTGAAGAAATCGTCGCGCCACGTGCCTTTGGTTTCACCGTTGGGGCCCTTCACGAGATCCCACTGGACGCGGGTGACGCTGAAATCGAGCCCGTTGGAATATTCTCCGTAAAGCAGTGCGTATTTCTTGTCCTTCACCACGATGGAGCAATTGTAGGTCTTACCGACCTCAGCTCCGGGGAAGTCCACCGAGAACGTGGTTGCTTCCTGTCCGGCCTCGAATTTGATTTCCGAGACCGTGAAAAGCCCGTCCTGGGTGCTGCTGACTTCCACAGGCACGGTGATCGCATCGTTGTAGTTCTTGCGCATGGCCGTGAAGGTCAGGGTCGTAGGCTCCGCCGGATCGAGCTCTTGGTCGCCGGCATTTTCCTGCGAGGGAAAATAAACGCCGTAGCAGTCCGTGTCTTCGCCTTCGCCGGGAGTATACTTAATGTCGTCCGAGCAACTTGCGAGCACGAATGTCGCTGTGAGCGCGTACAATATATATTTGATTGTTTTCATACTATTCGGTCTTTGGTATTAAAGCAAATTTTGCATATTGCCGTTACTTATCCGTCCAAGGTGTTATCTTGCCCGAGGGGTCGGGGTTGTTGACTACGGCGGGGTTGTTCTGGATTTCACCACGGGGAATGACAAAATTCCAGTGGGGAGCGCGGCCGTCGGTGTTCAAACGATAATCGGAAGGAGAATTGGTACCCTTGTAGCCGCGGGTCATGGACATATCCAGACGTTTCAGGTCGAACATGATGATACCCTCGCCCCAGAACTCGATGCGTTTTTGGAGGATCAGCTCCTCGATGAAACTCTTGAGTGTCGGCGTGCGTTCGCTACAATCGTACGAGCCGTCGGTGAAACGGTACTTCATGAATTCGTTAAGCAGTTCACGGGCGGCGACGATATTGCTTTGCGCCGTAGCTTCCGCTTCGATAAGGTACATCTCCTCGACGCGCATGCAGGGAATATCCGTAGCTCCGCCGACTTTGAAGTCGGTATAGTTGCCCTGGGCGGGACGGAACTTGATATTGACATAGTCTTTCAGCGTTGCGAAGTATGCACTGCCGTTGGGGCGGCAACTCTTGTACGCGTAGAAATTGCGGTCGGGATCGAGCCACGAATGCTTGCGGAAATCCTTGTCGTCGATCTTGTTGTAGAGGGCCTTGTCAATGGCACGGCCTACCTGGTGTCCGTATCCCCACGACTCCTCGTTACCGATGTGGGCCTGGAAGTTCAGCAGGTTGGAAACGTTGTCGCTGGTGAGCGGCAGGCCCCAGATCCACGATTTGTTTGCCGTCGCACTATTGAAACCGGTCGTCGGATCCTCCCACTGTGCCTGGGTCAGGGGTGTGCAACCGCTCGTGGTGATGGCTTTGCGGGCATACTCTGCGGCCTTCTTGTAAGCATCGGGATTGTTGTCGGCAGTACCGCGTTCCAGATAAGCACGTGCCTGGAGCCCATAGACCATAGCCAAACTGGGCGTGTAGGGATCTGTCGCCGAGTAATCGGAAAGGTATGTCGCCGCCTTTTCGAGGTCGGGGAAGATCACTTTCTCGTAGACGTCAGCTGCCGACGCACGGGGATTGGCCTTAGCTTCGGCCTCGGTCGTGGTCTCAGTTACGATCGGTACGGCAAGGCCGAGCACTCCGTCTGCGGACGTGTATTTATTCTCCTTGAACTCATAGAGACGTACCAGGTCGAGGTAGAACGAAGCCCGGTAAGCATAAGCGAAGCCGAGGATATGCTTGGTTGCGGTCGTGAGAGCTTCCGGGTCGATGGTGCTGATGATGTCGTTGGTCGACTTGATCCAAGTGAAATAGTTGTTCCAGGTCAGGAGATTGGCCGCGTAGTTCTCTGCGAGAGCATCGTTGGCGCCCCACTGGCTGAACCAGTCGTAGCCCGTATCGCCCGTTATGGCCATGTCGCCTGCTGCTGAATCGGTAGCGAGGTGGATGGCCGGGAGGGAGAAATTCCAGTGCATATTGCCGTAGTCGGTAAGCGACTTAACCTGGATAAGCGCCGTGGGGATACCTTTCACCATCGCTTCGAGGGCCGAGGCGGAACCTGCGAGCTGGTCGGATGTGGCCCTGTCGGTCGGGAATGTTTCCTTGATGCACCCGCTAAGCAGTGCAGCCGAAGCAAGGGCTGCTATAGATATTTTCAGTATATTTTTCATATCCGAATAATTAGCTGGTTATGGATTAGAATTGGATATTGATACCGCCCGAGATGGTGCGTATCGGAGAATAGGTTGCGTAATTCGAGGTTCCCAGAACGCCCTGGTTGTCCGTATTGTCTGCGTAGCGCGGATCCAGTCCCTTACGCTTGGACCAATAGAATACGTTTTCGCAGGCGAGGTAGATACGCATCTTGCCGACTCCGAATTTCTGGGTGAACTTCGACGGCAGTGTATAGCCGAAGTTGATGTTCTGCAGGGTCAGGTAGCTTGCGTCGATCAGGAAACGGTCGGAGGTATCCGTCGTGTTCGAATCGCCGTACTGCATACGCGGAATGTTCGAGTTCGGATTCTCCGGTGTCCATGCGTTGAGTATGTCCTTGTGCCAGTTCACGCCGATGCTGCCGGTCGAGGTCGGCGTGCTCATCGCTGCGGCATACCCCGAGTCGTAGATCTTGCCGCCGATCTGATAGTTGAAGTTGATGCCGAAATCGAACCCGAAGAACGAAACGCTCGTGCCGAAGCCGCCGTAAAGGTCGGGGATCGCATTGCCGCAGAGGTAATCGCTACCTTCCGAATAGGCTGTGGTGGTCGTTCGTTCACCCGTCGGCTTCCCGTCCTTGTCCGTTACATCCTTATACCACATGGAACGTCCGTCCTCCGAGACGCCGGCGTATTTCTTCATATAGAAGGTATACAGCGGCAGCCCTTGGCCGTAGAAGAAGCTACTGCCGGCGTAGCCGTAATAACCTTCCACCTCTTTGGTGCGGCGTTCGGGAGGCAATGAAATGATCTTGTTCTTGAGGTGCGTCAGGTTGACGTTGATGTCCCACTGCACGTTTTTGCTGCGGATCGGGGTGAAGTTCAGGTCGACCTCGATACCTTTGTTGGACATGTCGCCGACGTTGGCATAGTAGGAAGAGTAACCCAGCGACGGTGCCGTGGGGAATGCCATCAGCATGTCGGTCGTCTTGCGGTTGAAGTACTCGATGCTACCCGATATGCGGTTCTGGAGCACGCCGAATTCGATACCGGCGTTGAAGTTGGTATTGGTCTCCCAGGTGATGTTGGGATTACCTTTCTCCAGGAATGCCACGGACATCTCTCCATTCGACGAAGCGAGCCGGTAGGTATCCACATAACGGTAGTCACCGATCTTGTCGTTACCCTGCGAACCGATCGATGCCTTGACCTTCAGCATGTCGAGCCAGCCGTGCGTCCCGGACATGAAATTCTCCTTGGTTACGATCCATGCGGCACCTACCGACCAGAAGTTGCCCCAGCGGTGCGAGGGATGGAAGCGCGACGAGGCATCGCGGCGGTACGAAGCCGAGAAGAAATATTTACCGTCGTAATCGTATTGCGCGCGGCCGAAATAGCCTTCATTATTATAGGTGATGACATACGAAGTTGCGCTCTGCTTGTCGATTACCGCACCGGCCAGTTCGTCGTTGTCGGGCGAGAACATGTTGGCCGTGCTGCCGTAAAGCAGGTACTGCCTGCGCTGGTAGTATTCATGGCCGAGCATTACATTGACATTGTGCTTGCCGATGACTTTGGTGTAGTTGAGGATCTGCTGAAGGTTGTGCGAGAAATCACGCGTATGGTATTTGCCTATGATACCGTTCTCATCGGCGAACTGTCCGAAATAGGGGTTCTGTACGGTCGTCCGGCGGGTCTCGTCGAGCGAAACACCTACATTGAAAGTGAATTTGAAATCCTTCAGGAACAATATGTCGAAGAATCCCGTGCCGTTGAAGGCATTGCCTTCCGAACGGTCGGTGTTCAGGCGGGAATCCGCCAGACCGTTCGCATTCGGCAGCAGGGGACGGGTCAAACCGGCGTTCATTCCGTCTCCGTAGTCGTACATCGTGATGCCGGCGTCGTTCTTCATGATATTTCCCTGCCCGTCACGGACGTAGAGGGGATAGATGGGGGCTACGGACGAGGTGAAGGCGAAGAGGTTGGCCGAAGAGTTTCCCTGCCCGTCCGCGCTCAGCGAATTGTAGGTGAAGTTGGCGTAACCGGCGTTGGCACCGACCTTCAGCCATTTTTTGGCCTGGTAATCGGCTTTCAGACGGGCGGTGTAGCGTTCCATATTCGAGTTTTCGGTGATACCTTCGTTATTCAGGTAGCCGAACGAGGCGTAGAACGTACTGCGATCCGTGGCGCCCGATACGCTCACGTTGTACTCCTGACGCATCGAAGAGCGGAAAGCAATATCTTCCCAGTCGTCGGGGGTAAGCAGGTAGTCCTGTCCGTTATAAACGACCCGGTTGCCCAGCGTAGCATTGGGATTGAGTTTCCCGTTTGTGCCGATAACCGACTGGCCGTCGGGCACGCTGTAAACCATGTAGCCCAGACCGCCGTCGTTCTTCGAGGCGGCCAGGTTCTTGTTGGCCATGGCGTGTGCCGTGCTCTCGCTCATGCCCTGTGACCGGTAGTAGCTGTTCAGGGCCGTGTAGTATGTTTCATAATACTGGGCCGGGTTTTTGATGTAGTCGTATGACTGCATCGCGCGCGAGTTCACACCCCACTTGGCATCTACCGTGACGGTGGCTTCCTGTCCACGGGCCTTTTTGGTCGTGACCATGATGACACCGTTGGCACCACGCGCACCGTAAAGGGCGTTGGATGCTGCGTCCTTCAGAACGGTCATCGACTCGATGTCGTTGGGATTCAGATTGTTCAGGTCTCCTTCGTAGGGAGTTCCATCCACGATCCACAGGGGGTCTTTCTCGGCGTTGATCGAACTGAATCCACGGATGCGGACGATCGGGTTGGCACCCGGTTTACCCGATTCGTTGGATATCTGGACACCGGCAACCTTACCGGCCAGCGACTGGGCGACGTTCGACTGCTGCGACTTTGCGATGTCATCCGCCTTGATGACGGTCGCGGAACCGGTAAACGCCTCCTTTTTGGAGGTACCGAACGCCACCACGATCACGTCGTCGATCGCCTGCGTATCTTCGTGCATAGTCACGTCGATGCGCGATTTGCCAGCGATGGGGAGCTGTTGCCCCACATATCCGATGAACGTCACCGAAAGGGTGCCGTCAGCCGGAGCCGAAAGTGAGTACTGGCCTGCCGCGTTGGTCGTAGTACCGATCGAAGTACCGTCTACCATGACAGTAGCGCCCGCAACGGGATTCCCGTTTGCGTCAGAAACTGTACCGGAGACCTGTTTGTTTTGGGCGAATGCATATGCGCCGAGCACCAAAACAGCAATTAACGATAGTACAATTTTTCTTACCATAAGCGTTAATTTTAATTGGTTTTTTAAAATAAAAAGCCAGTAGCCTGTGAGCAGGATTTTACGATTCTGGTAAGATACTGAATATCATATATATAGTTGATTGAACGCGAGATTGCGATCCGGTTTTGAAAAGGCGCGGTAACTTGAAAGTTACCTGAGGGTGCGGTGTATAAAATTAATTTACAGCATATTAACGACTGCTTGCCATATATCTTGAGTTACCAATACATAACCGGGAAACGACTGGTAATGCCCTGCGATTCCCCGAAAATCAACGGGATGGAATAATATGACTCAATATAATCCAAAAAATCCGTATGGATTACAGTTGCCGGAACCCGTATCAGGATTTATCCGGGTAATACCGCCGGGCATCGCGGCAATACTCCGGATGCCGTAACGCTATCCCGGGCATCATAAGCCCCCCTGCCGGAATCCCGGCAGCGACAGGGAGGGGCTATCAATACGCACACTGCTCACCGGACGGTACGGGCATAAAAAAACCCGGAAGCATCACGACTTCCGGGCCCAGAAAATAAGTATTAACCACTAAAGCGGATTCTGGTCGGCCGCATTGATGTATGGATTGCTGTTCAGCTCGATCGACAGCGGAATCTGGTAGGTGAATTCCTTGCCGGCAGCCTTGACCAGCTTGTGCGTGTGGTTGGAGGATGCCGTACGGTCTACACCGACGTTGAAGCGCTTGTTGGTAAAGAATTCGTGCCCCTCACCCCAGAGTTCGATACGGCTCTGCAGGAAGATCTCCTTCAGCAGTGCTTCGCCCGTATTCGAGGACTTTGCATAACCCGAATCGCGCTTCGACACCAGGTCGTAAAGCGTCTGCTGGGCTGCGGAACTGTTGCCGCCGCGGGCTTCGGCCTCGGCCTTCAGCAGGTATGCCTCCGACAGGCGCATGTAGATTTCGTCAGCCTCGTAGGTCGGGGTGTTGAACTTGACGTTCGAATAGGCCGGATAGGTGAACTCCCCGACCGTGGTCTCGGTCGCATTGAAATTCTTCTTGCGGTAGTCGGTAGCTGCGATCTGGTTGTAGAGCTGGTCGTCGATAGCCATGTAGATACCCTTGTTGTTGGCATTGTCCACAGCCGTGATCGACATGAACGATGCGAAGGAACGGTTGCCGAGCGACGTGGAAGCAGCCCACGTGTAGCCCCAGATGGTCTCGGGAAGCGAGGTGCTCTGGAAACCCGAAGTCGTATACTGCTCCTCGTTCATGAGCGAGTAGCCTGCCGAAATCACCGCCCCGGCAGCATTGGCTGCCGTGGTGTAATCGCCTGTGGTCAGCGCCACGCGCGCCAGCACCATGTTCGCAACCGTCTGGTCGATGTCCGCCGTCGAACTCTTGGGATCGTAGCCTTCCTGCTCGAACAGCGCGATGGCGTTCTGCAAATCGGTCGTGATCGTGCTGTAAACCTCGGTCGACGGGGTGCGTCCCTTGGCACCCTCGACGGTCAGATAGAGGGGGACACCCGCCTTATCCTTGCCGCCGTGCATGTAGTCGTCCTGGTAAACGCACATCAGGTAATAGTAAGCCAGCGCGCGGTAGGTCAGCGCCTGAGCCTTATATACCAGCGCCTTGCCCGTAACATCGTCGGGGATCAGGTCGAGGATCTGGTTCGACTGATAGACGATCTTGTAGTAACAGTACCAGCGGTCTGCCGTATAGGCATTGGTCTGGGCGCGGATGCTTTCGAACATATATTCGTTGGCAAACCAGTTGGTCAGTTTCGTGAGCACCATATCGTTGCCCTGCAAATCCATACCCAGATTCCAGACCATGAATCCGCGGTCGTTGGTCGTTGCCTGGCGGTTGCCGGTATGCATGTAGTTGACGGCTCCCTGCATCATGGGGGCGAGCACGAGGTCGGCATTCTCCTTGATCAGTTCGCCCAGCTGCTCATCCGACACCTGGCTGCCCGAAGGCTCGGTGTCGAGCTCGCTCGCACAGGATGCGAACAGGAGCACCGTAGCTATTGCGATGTAATATACTATGTTTTTCATACGCTAATATCTCGTTTATTATAAGTTCATCGTAATACCGAAAGTAAAGGTCTTCGCCTGCGGGAACCCGAATGCGTTCTGTCCTGCGTAAGCGGTACGCGGGTCGAAGCCCGTATGCGCGGAGGTGAAGTAGAGGTTGTCGGCGGCGAAGAAGACACGCAGCGACTCGATGCAGATCTTCGACGTCCAGCGCTTGGGCAGCGTATAGCCGACGTTGATCGTCTTGAGGCTGAAGTAGGAAGCATCGCGGTAGAGGTAGTCGCAGTTCGAACCTACGAAATTCCAGGTGCCGTTGAACATCAGCTTGGGGAATTTGGCATTGGTATGCTCCGGCGTCCAGGTGTTGCCCACGAGGTCTTGCGAGACCGTAAAACCGGCACGTCCCGGACTATATACGTTGGCCGAGTTGCCGTCCCACTGGCGGCCGCCGATCTGTGGCTTCGTTGATATTGAAGGTCTTTTCACGGCCCGTAACCTTGCCTTCGCCGTCCACGACATCTTTCCAGAACGTCTCCTGGCCGGTTTCGGGATCTACGCCGGCAAACTTGAAGAGGTAGAGGTTGTAGTAGGACTTGCCTTTGCCGCGCAGGAACCTACCGCTGATGTAGTCGCCGCCCAACGCCGGGTTGCCCAGCTCCGAAGGATAGTCGATCAGGCGGTTGCGTGCGAACGAGGCGTTGACCGCGAAGTTCCAGTAGAGATCCTTATGCTTGAGGATGTCCACGCCCAGGTCGATTTCGAAACCGCGGTTAGCCAGGATACCGACGTTTTCCAAGCGGCTCGCAAGGCCCGTCGACGACGGGGTCGGACGGTTCCAGATCAGGTCGTGCGTACGACGGTTATAATAGTCGACCGTACCGTAGAAGCGGTTCCACAGGCGGAAGTCGATACCCAGGTCGATCTGGTAGTTGCGCTCCCACGAAAGATTGCGGTTACCCGTGCTGGCTTGCGTAATGCCGATCTGGCCGTTGGTTTCCCCGATCGTCCAGAGGTTGGTGTAGGGATACGAAGCCGAAAGCTGGTTGCCGGCCACACCGTAGTTGACGCGCAGTTTCAGTTCGTCGACCCACGTAGCGTTGTCCATGAAGCTCTCGCCCTTGATACGCCATGCGGCGCCCACAGACCAGAAGTGGCCCCACTTGTCGTACTTGAAGCGCGACGATCCGTCGTAGCGGTACGAACCCGAGAAGAAATACTTGCCGGCGTAGTTATAGTTCACACGTGCGAAATAGCCTTCGATGGCGGTCACCACGGTGCTCGAGGTCGAGCCGTTGCTATACTGCGAAACGGCGTTGCCCAGTTCGGGGATGCCCGGGTAGAAAATATTTTTCTTGTAGGCGTCCACGACACGCTGGTCGGTCTTGCCGAACTCGTGGCCGATCAGTACGTCGAAGTTGTGGTTCTCCTTGATGGTCTTGTTCCAGTTGAGCATCTGCTGGGTGTTGTACGAGAAATAGTTGTCGTTGTACTTCTCGACAAGACCGTTGTTGGTCGACGTGGCAGCCGTACCGTATTCATTGTTATAATAGAAGGTATCCATCCGGTACACGTTGTCCAGCGTGAAGTTGGCCGTGAACTTGAAATCCTTCAGGAATACGACCTCGCCGTAGAAATTGGCGTAGAGGTTGTCGCGAACCGAGTTGTTGATATCGCGGCTCATCGACTGCACGGGGTGCGCGAAGTTGTTGAACGAGTTGAACTGATCCTGCGTCGGGCCGTAGGGCGAAAGGGTCGTGCCGTTGCCCTGCTCGTACATCTTCGTGCCGTCGGCATTGTAACGGATGTTACCGTCCAGGTCGCGGGCGTAGTACGGCACGGTGGGGTTCTGCCACATCGTCCACAGGAACACGTTGCCCGTGTTGGCGCCCGAATAGCCGGGGCTGTCGATGTCGCGGCGCGAATAAGAAAGGTTCGTCCCGACCTTCAGCCACTTGGTGGCCTGTGCATTGAAGGCGGCGCGGCCCGAGTAACGCTTGAATCCCGACATGATTACATACGAGGGGTCTTCGAGGAAGCTGCCCGAAACATAGTAGTCCATATTGTCGTTGCCGCCGCTGATGCTCAGCGTGTATTCCTGACGGAACTGCTTGGTGAACAGGTAGTCGTCGTAGTTGTCGGCATAGAGCAGTTTCGCGTCGGAATTGAGCTTGCCCGTGGCGGGGTCGATCAGCGTCGTACCGTCGGGAATCTTATAGGCCATGTAGTTTCCGAGCACGGGCATGAGGTTGGAGTTCGCCGCATTGGCAAGCGCAGCATGGCTCATCCCCGGATTATTCGCCTCAAGGTAGTTATAAAACCCGCCGTATACATATTCGTAATAGTCGCCGGGGTTCTGCATGGTCTCATGCTCTTTGATACCCTGCTGGTTCCAACCCCACTTGGCTTCGAACATGATGTTGGCCTTCTGGTTGCGCGTTCCCTTCTTCGTGGTGACGAAAACCACGCCGTTTGCGGCACGCGAACCGTACAGCGCATTGGCAGCGGCATCCTTCGACACGACGATCGACTCGATATCGAGCGGGTTGATCGTCGAAAGCGCCGACGAATAAGGCACGCCGTCGACGACGATCAGTGCGGTCTGGGTTCCGTTGATCGAACCGATACCGCGGATGATGATCGAAGCGTCGTCACCGGGCTGTCCCGTAGAGCTGTACGACTGCACACCGGTAACGGCGCCTTCCAGCATTCGCGAAGCGGAAGCAACGGTGGTCTTTGATATTTCACCGGCCGAAACCGATGCGATCGAACCGGTAAAATCCTTCTTCTTGATTTCACCGAAGGCCGTGATGACTACATTGTCGATCGCCTGTGCGTTCTCCTTGAGCGTCACCGAAACATGGGTGTGCCCGGCGATCGCGACGGTCTCG
>OGGS01001865.1_pt1 | contig 13134 bp, 8 predicted proteins | sample 1571281 | NCBI WGS metagenome assembly OGGS01 (sample SAMEA2582042, study PRJEB24529) | metagenome | biome: Human gut stool | place: China | collected 2011 | reverse complement strand
TTTTACTGACCCCCAGTTTAACTGGGGGTTTAGTCATGCCTATTCGGCGTACAACTAAAAGGCTATAGATTATTACTATCTATAGCCTCTTATATTAAATATCCTATTTTCTACTCAATTCTCTTGCCATTGCCACACATTTACGCATCTCATCTAGCAATTCTTGTGAAGTAGTATATTTACATAATGCTTCTTTATTTGCATGATTACTATCATTACGTGCTTTTTTTATCTCAAAGTATTGTTCAATAAACTTCATAGTCTTAGCTATATCATCTAATAGAACATGTGGAATGTACACACCAGAGACCTCAAATAAAGGAACCCCTCTATGATTAGGCTTTTGTTGTGATAACAAAAGCTCAGCCGTAGTAACCGCACTATCTTTAGTATCTGGTAACTGATGCATAATCAAACTTTTATAAGCCTTATATTTCTTTTCTGCAATTAAATGATTTAATATAGCATTACACACCACATTACGCGCTAACATACTTGTTTTTTTCAACCTAAATGAAGAATTATCTGCATCACAAATAATATACTCTTTAAATTCCTCTTTACTTAAGACTTCAGATATTATATTTTTACGTAATGACTCTAAGATATTATTAAAGGCTTCTATATTCTCTGCACTTTCAAGAATATCTTGCAAAAACGAGATATATTCTAATAATGTATAATTTTCAGCATATCTATCGTCTTGTAAATAAAGTGTAAACCCATATTGATTTAAAAGAACCTCACATTTTTCTCTAAGTTTAGTAGTTTCTTCATCCACCATCAGATGAATACGTTCTTTCTGCTTTTGGAGGTCTCTTTCAACAATTTGTATTTTCTTTTTTTCGTTTCTTACGAATTTAATATAATAAGTAATTACTTTATCGATATTAGGAGCTACTTCATCTTTTTTTGTATTTATCATAGCTGCCAAGCATTGCATACGAGCGTTATTAATAGAATTAAATAAGCGCATAGGCATAGACCGTACATCTTTTTCAGAAGTTTTCTTATCATGATCGGGCATGACTACATTATAAAATGTACTAAACTGAATATTATTCCCCGCTCTATTCCATGCTTTTATAGCAGCTTGGAGCAATCTCTTTTCTTTATTCTGTTGCGTATCTTCATAATATGCATTAAACACGAGTGGATCACACTCTATAATACCTTTATCTACTGCGTATTCCGGTACATATTCACAAAATAAGGTAAGTGCTTGTTGCAAATAATCATGATCTAAACACCAGTCAATATAGGCTAGTTCATCAGAGGCATGATTACGATGATGTTGTAAAAGGGTAGTATACGACTGCTCAATAGGTTTATGCAATAATTCAATTAATTCTTGGTCAAAGGTCTTATTGTTATCTGTATTATTTGCCATACTATGTACTAAGGATAAGCTATCATCAAGACGAGCTATAGATTTTTCAAATGCACCACGGCTTGAAATATTAATAGCTTCTGAAAAGCTGTCCATAGCTTTTAGCAATTTTTTTGTAGCGGTAGCAGTCGATTCAATATTACCTGTTCCAATATTTTCAGGAGGCTTAAAGTAAGTATTTAATTTTTTTGCACTACCAAATAGTTTAAACTCTTCAAATCCTGCAATAATATCAAATAGCTCATAAATATCTAGCACTTTATGAACTGTAATTTCTCCTGGGCCGTTCTCAATCTCCTTATAACCAGAGTAATATACATCATCAACAATGATACCATGATAGGCGAGCAGTCTACTAATAACAAGGAGAATCATAGCTGCATTGCGTGGGCCACCAGTGATATCCATATAGAGGCGGACCTCATCTTTATCATTGGTGAAAGTATCTTTAAAATCAAGAATCTTCTTTGACATCTCAATGATGCTAGACTTAATACGACTAATATCATCTAAGTCTGTACCACATGGGACATGATCAAGAGCATCTAAAAAGGCCTGCTCATTGTGGCCCATCACGTTATAAAACTTACACATTTGATTAACAAAGATATCATAAGATGATGGGCTATTACTTTGATGTGCCATTACACCATCAGTACATAATAAATATATCTTATCAAAGGATATATCTCTTGTTTTTTCATCCTTCCATGTATGGTATAAAATATATTTCAAAGACGACTCATTCGTGGCAATGCTACTACGAATAGCATCTTCCATATCTGTATTTACAATCGTCTTTATACTCGTATTAGACACCTTACTCAAAAAAGATAAAAATATATTATGAATTGCCATAGCTTTCACCAAACCTACATTAATTGATTAACCACACTTAGTCATCCGTGCATTATCAGAACCTAACCTCGAATTTTATCCTTACATTTTATATTGTATCATGTTATATTCATAATTAAGAATCGTTTTGTACAGTCGGGAATGTACATATTTAAAAGGGAGTCAATAATGGCAACAACAACTAATTATCTAAATGATTTAGCTAGTATGCGCCAATTTATCCGCAGCTTAACCTTCGGGAACCATAATAGAGGTAAAGCAACAGTTCGTGGTATCAAAGAAAGTCAGCACGACGATGTGATTCGTCGCCTTGATTATTTTGATATCATACGTCACATTTACACGCAAAGAATTGGTAAAACATCTATTCATCATTTGGCAAAAGATGATTTTATAGATGGCTATAATTATCTTAACAATTTATATGAATTATATGCTGCCGTTCCAGAACAAATTTATGTACAGCTCTGCATCTTATCATATATTGGAGCAAACGATGATGTAACTATTACAGATTTATATACTAATTTAAACCAAGAACCATACTTGGATCACTATATTGATTTAGTAGAAAACCTATATGAACAACGAAATAAAAAACAAGAGCCACCTTGCATTATTGACCAACAATATATTCAACGCCAAGTAAAGACATTAGAAATTTTAGGTGCTATCACCAAAACAGAGCTCACAAAAGGCTATACATATTCAATAAAACCAACTATTATAGAGGAACTATCAAAACAGCAGTTGCAAGAGCTAGCAATGGCAGTATTCTTTTATACTAATGTTTCTATTACTTCAGCAGCAGGTCATATCTTACTCAAGAAAATTATGTATTTAATTAATGACTTTTCTTTAAAAGACCAACAAAAGTCTATGTACTATGACTTTAATAATACATATTTTTCTTTCAAGGATAATAATCCAAATAATGTAATTGATGGAGATATTTTCTACCCTTTAGCCGATGCCTTACATCGACAAAAAAAGGTGCGTCTATCCTTTTATGAATCTGGGAAACCTAGGGAAATCGTTAGTCCATTAGCGTTACAAACCTATTATGGGGAAAATAAAAATATGCTATGTAGTATTAATAATGGACGTATCCAATGGAATCGTATCGATCGCATCAAGTCTCTTGAGGTTACAAAATATAATAGTACTAATGCTGTACCAAAAATACAAACAAGAGATAAAACATTTGATACTTGTATCATTCACTTCTTGACCTTAAAAGATTATGAGTTGGTCTACGATAAATTTATTCGTCATTTCAAAGAGTCACTAACAGTGCTCTTAAGAACAGATGAATATATAGAATTACAACTAGAAGTACCAGATGCATTACAATTATTACCGCAATTACGTAGCTATTTACCTTATGTATATATTACATACACAAACAAATCCAGTATTAAGGATAAATTCTACAATAATTTATACGCCTCTTTAAATATAGATTTTGTAGAACCAGAAGGATATAAAAAGCGAAAGAAAATTAATCGATTCCTTCATCCACTTCAAAGAAAAGAATCTGATAATAACAAAACAAAAAAAGACAAAGACTTAGATGGTACCTATATATCATCCGTTTTAAACGATATCAACGCTATTACCTTTACGACACAATACCAATTGCAATTAGACTTAATTAATGGTGTTGTCCATACAAAACAAGATATAGAAGGATTAATTAATCATCGTAGGCTGCTCACGCCAGCCCCATACAAAAAAGTATTGCGGAATGATGATTATGAGCAATTTCTAGCCGATGCATTAGTAGAGCCGAATGAAAATGGTGAAGAGGTTGAGTCTATTCTTCCAGATTTACCTCTTGTTATTATCTCTGATGCTGAAAGAATGTTCTTAAAGGACCTCATTTCTGATACTCGAGCTAACTGGCTACTTTCACCAGAGCTATGTCAAATATTATCTACTGAATTAAAAACTGTAGACACTACCTTTCCAAAAGGATCATGGACACGTGTTCCAACCATGACAGATGATACTCCGTTAACAATGCAAGTAATCACCCAGTGCTTACAAGCTATCCAAAATAACGAACGTATCATAATTCAAGATAAGGAGCTATCTCCTTGTCGGATAGAATACTCTGTAGGAAGCAATGGCTATACGCTTATTGCCTATGACCATGCAACGGGTACCTTTTTAGACTATCCACTACGCGATGAATCTAATATCATAAAAACGGCTGCACCACGACTAGAAGATATAGAAACTATATATGCTAACTATAGAGATGAATCAAAGCGAACTGTAACATTTACCTTGCACGATGCAAACAATGCAGTTGATCGTTGCTTTAACTATTTTAGCAACTATACAATTCAAGCTAAAGATATCAACGATGAAGAGTTTACCATTGAAGTTAGCTATCTTCCCTTCCAGGAAATAGATATCTTACGACATTTATTAAAACTAGGATGTGCAGTCCGAATTACAGATGATAGTCCGTTAAAAAAGCAACTGGAAACAATTTATAAAACAGCACTCATTCATGCACCTAGTATCTAATATTTATAAAATTATACGATTAAAAGGATACCTTTATATACAATAAAGGACCTAGTCACATATCTCTATGCACTAGGTCCTTTAACTTTCTTGTATCCAAATCAAAATCTACACCAATTATACAATAATACTATGTACTAAAACTTAACGAATCCAAAAAACCGAGGTCACTTACTACGCTCTGTTCGAGATAGTATGAAGCCTGACATATGATTAACTGTCTATACAATTTAACAAAATAATTACTTTTCTAATCCAATTCTATACTTACTCAAAATATCACCACCTTACACACTTTAACCGATCAACATACATAAATAAAATTACTCTTCAAGTGCATCAAGCACCGCTACTAACACTGCTACTGCAGAATCCACTGCTAAAGGTGACATAACATCCCTCCTATCATTACAACTAAATATACTATTATTGGGATAATCCATTCCAATTAACGTTCATATACTACCTCCTATACCTAACACTATACATATTTTCTACAATCCCCAACAAGCTACCAATGATTTAATACAAAACTAAGATACCCTAAGCATATTAAAATTATTACCGCTTATCGGCTACATCTTTAGTATAGGATGAAATCTAATATAACCAAATTCAAAAAAACTAAGACTAAAAAAACGAGTGAATCAAAAAATTCACTCGTTTTCTATTAGATATAAAAATATAGTGCAACCCCTTATCACCTTTATTTACCTTCAATCTGTATAGATAACTGCAATATGGTAGATTTCATCGTTGTGCTGTGCCACTTCTACCTCACCATCTGTAGTATACACATATCGTAACGATAAATACTATTGCAACCGCACTTAATGAAGCAAGAAGTTCCCTTGAACGAAATGCAGTTTCAATACCGTAAATAGTAAGTACTATTGCAACGAGGGTAAATAAAATATGTGTGTAATTGCATATGCTAGATTTCAATACCATAAACGATAGGTACTGTTGCAACGATAAAACAAGTGCATCTAGTGCTAACGTATGCCAGTTTCAATACCGTAAACGGTAAGTACTATTGCAACAAAAAACTAATTGATGCGTGGAGCTGGCTCAACTCCGATAAGTTTCAATACCGTAAACGGTAAGCACTGTTGCAACCTGATTGGGAAGGCCGTCCCGATGGGGCGGTCGAAATGTTTCAATACCGTAAACGGTAAGCACTGTTGCAACCTTCTTGAATAATTTTATCTATCTGATCAAATGTCAGTTTCAATACCGTAAACGGTAAGCACTGTTGCAACTTCAGCTCAATAAGACAAGGAATTGAAATAAAATTATAGTTTCAATACCGTAAACGGTAAGCACTGTTGCAACTTTCTAATATAGCACTTACTGATGAGTATGCATTTAGTGGTCAGTTTCAATACCGTAAACGGTAAGCACTGTTGCAACTCCCAAAGTCTGAGAAGCTATATAAGCTATTATACAAGTTTCAATACCGTAAACGGTAAGCACTGTTGCAACTCCTATTAATCGAGTTAACTTATCACTCAAATTCAAGATTGTTTCAATACCGTAAACGGTAAGCACTGTTGCAACGAGTAATACTATGAAAACTTTACAACGCATTTATGAAAGTTTCAATACCGTAAACGGTAAGCACTGTTGCAACTTTACGAAATCAAAACTCTTTATAAAAGGGAAATAAAGTTTCAATACCGTAAACGGTAAGCACTGTTGCAACCATCTGAGTTTTTATTGGAGTCTTGCACAATAGACTCGTTTCAATACCGTAAACGGTAAGCACTGTTGCAACTGCAATATTAGAATCCAATTCTTCTATTAGAGATTTAGTTTCAATACCGTAAACGGTAAGCACTGTTGCAACAGCGTGTCTTAGAAAGCCAGTATTCATGGGGCTTAAAAATAGGTTTTGGCAAACCTCACACCGTAAACGGTCAAATTGTACTCCCATTGGCTCTAAAATGTCGATGAGCATAGGTAAATACTAGTGGTAAATGATTTTTCTAAGATCACAGTTATTATAAGGGTTTATAGATTTTACGTCAACAATTAAGTTCATTTTCTTTTCATTTGAGTTTAAAGAAAAATATAATCAATCATCTACCCTTATTACCCTTAGTCTAAGACCATACCATAATATCCATGTCAATTCTTCTCATTTAATACCATATTTAGACAATTAAGATACTATCTACTATACCTAGATAAACAAGTAAAACTGTACGAAAAACTCTATCTATAAATTCAGATAAAGCCAATAATATATGAATATTAGCTTTTTAACATTCATATATTTCTAGTGGAAACTATTCTATAATTTCACACTTCACACCACCCATACCAAGTGCCGTTTTAATACCAAGTCCAGTAAATTGACTATAATAACTCAATAGTGCCAAAATTTTTTGCAATTCTATATTTCTTTTAAATTGCATAACAATTTGACCTCGGAATCCTCTTATCTTTATGCCTTCAAGACTATAAATTCCCATACGTAGATTATAGTCTCGTATAAATACTCCCTTCTCAAAAGTATCTATAAGGGAATCAGCATCCATCGTTCCAAAAGTACTAAAGTGATTCCATTGACGCAATAAATAGCGGTATATACGAAATGCTTCGGGGAAGATTGTATATTGCTGATCTACTTTAAAACTTGTGGTACTCATGCACTGTAACTTGGTCTGAGAGTAGAATGCATCACTACTCCAGAACTTATGTATCAAAGCCTCATAAGATGTCTCTTCCAAAATGGTTCTGTCTTTAATATATAAATAACCTCGCTTTTGCTTTAAAAAGATTTTCTCAGGCATTTCTAACGTAGGTCTTACTATACGATTAACTGCATCAGCTGTTACAGCTGAAAGACGCCATATATATTGTTTTTTATGTTTATCAAAGTAAATATATTGGCTATAAGGACGTAAACCAGTCTCATGTAATTGGCCTGCATACTCTGTTCCCACAAGCTCCATTAGTACACCATGTAAAACACTACCTATAGACTGTACAATTTTGATAGATAGATCTGCAACTATAACCAACTCTATAGACATAATCTCTACATTATCAGACAATAAAATCCCTCCTTTCTATGTTACGCATATCTGAATATATAACACTCACAGTCTATCGATTTCATTATATATTCATTTCTGATTAAAACCAATAGAAAACTATCTAATTTATACAAAAAGCCAGTATATCCACTAAAAAGAATATACTGGCTATATTTTTGTACCTATATGAGTTTTTGACATAAGAACCGGTCCCGTAAAAGGATTATTTAATTTAACATTAGACATGAATTGCTGCATATCATTAATGATGATTTCCATATGTTTCCGCCCCCTAAAGGGGATCATTTAATTTAACTCTCAATATGTGTTCAATGACGGCAAAACTAGCGGCCAAGAAAAAGGGGTTCCGTCCTCATCAGAGGTTTATTTAATTTAATAATCACGTAGTATGAACGCTAATGATTATTGCTGGGTTTTATGGTTTCCGTCCCCATCAGGGGATTATTTAATTTAACGAAAAAGTAGAGGGTAAAGAATACAAAAAAATGGTATTCGTTTCCGTCCCCCAATGGGGATTATTTAATTTAACCATTAGCTGTAATTTCAATGATGACAACAGGAGTTGTCTTTGGTTTCCGTCCCCATCAGGGGATTATTTAATTTAACTTAAGGAGGACGAGGAATAATGGGCTATATGTTAATTGGTTTCCGTCCCCCAATGAGGATTATTTAATTTAACTAGCACGATTCAAGATGTTTAATGTCATGTTGAATGGTAACGTATTTCCGTCCCCATCAGGGGATTATTTAATTTAACAATTCATCAATATGATGCGTTCATTTACAACGATGAACACAGTGTTTCCGTCCCCATTAGGGGATCATTTAATTTAACACAAGTCCAGGTGATTTAAAGATCGGAGACGCTACTCCGTTAATGTTTCCGTCCCCTAATGGGGATCATTTAATTTAACGCACTTGCTACAAATATGGCAAGTGGTGAAGATTTTTACTTGTTTCCGTCCCCTAATGGGGATCATTTAATTTAACGTTAGACCGACTAAATCGCTGATGCGGAGACCAGAGTTAATTCGTTTCCGTCCCCTAATGGGGATCATTTAATTTAACATACATCAAATTTCTTTTATTGGTGTCAAGTTCGCCATAAAAAGTTTCCGTCCCCTAATGGGGATCATTTAATTTAACTGTTTCTTCAATTTGTTTATTCATATTAACTACCTTTCTATTGTTTCCGTCCCCTAATGGGGATCATTTAATTTAACTTCAAATATTGTATTCCATAATATCAAATCAGAAATAGATGTAAGTTTCCGTCCCCTAATGGGGATCATTTAATTTAACGATAAAACGTGCGTATAAATCATTAGTTTTATTAAAGGAAGAAAGTTTCCGTCCCCTAATGGGGATCATTTAATTTAACAACTCGTCATACTGTAAGTGATTAACGGATTGAAAGACTTTAAAGTTTCCGTCCCCTAATGGGGATCATTTAATTTAACGGTTTAATTCTACCAGAAGAATAGATTGCTTTAACTTCTTTTAGTTTCCGTCCCCTAATGGGGATCATTTAATTTAACCCTGTCTTTGAAACAACAGATATTTACTGGTTCTAAAATGCCAAAAACGGCGGAGATTGTAAATCTTCTCTAAAAAGCACTTTAGTAAACTAAAATAATGCCGTTTAACCGCGCCACTATCACAACGGCGCAGATTTAGTTTTTCAGAGATTAAATCTAGGTCTATTATAGCACATCACTAACATTAATGAAAAACATATGAAAATAGAGCCACCTTATATAAGGTAGCTCTATTGAGGTGCCATATGTAACTTATTTTCAATAATTCATCTGCTCCCGCAGTTTCGTTTATTTTCTTATACGCCTATCCTCCTTTCCCAGATTTCTCTCCACCCTCCTATTTGTACTTTCACCGTCCAACGAGTTATCTCGTTAGGTCTCTCCAGGCGATAAATAGTTCGGCCACGACTTGAGGGTTTTGGCTGAGTTTGATGCGGGCTAGCATTTTTCGCACGTAGTTGCAGTGTTCTAGCATCGCTTCGTTCAATTTGTGTTTGACATGACGCGGGGATTGGTACACCAAGATGGGTGCAAAGTCCGCCACATGAATATAGCTCGTATCGGGTTCTGGACCTTCCGTAACGATATATTCATAGGGTATAGCCACGTTAAAGAGGCCGTACACCACGTCCTTGCCGATAGGGCGGCGACATTTAATATGAGCAAAGGTTAGATGCGGACCATAGGTCTTAGGCGCGGTATAGCTGCTACGCCGACCATCACTGGTCATGATGTAATTGGGCCTCAGCCCTTCCTGCATCGCCAGCTCTCGCGTAATCGTTCGCATCGGCAAATGGACCATTTCTTCGCGTCCATCCACAAAATAGCACTTCGTACTGTCCCCACCACTAGGTTGATAGGTAGGAATAAAACAAACAATGTGATTCTTTGGATTCGTGTAGATCAAATCCAAATCTTCTCCCTTAGATAGCCGAGCAGCCATCAAATCTGTTGGTTTATCATCTATTGCCATGGAATCCTCTCCAATCTGATCAGGAACATTCCTTTCAACAATACAATGAACACGTGTTCTGTGAAAGCAGATTAGCATGCTTTAATCTGCTACTGACCTTATTGTATATCAGTCTGTATAATTTGTAAATATATATACAAAACTATAGAAATTTATGTATATTTAATGACTTTATGATCTTGTAACAGTTATATATACCTTGATGTGTCATTATTTTCTCATTTAAATTGAGAATTGCATATTTTATGTATATTCGTTAATCGAGATTAAAAGAAATATGCAATATATAGGATATAAATAAGAAATTAAATTATAATAACTAATGTACACGCACGTCCTTAAAGTCCGTACTCAAATACCTACGCAGCTTCCGAATAGCTCGTTCGTGACGCCGTTGGATGGCTTGGCGGCTGCAGTTCAGTTCTTCACTAACCGATACCAAGCTTTGGCACTCACCGTAGACACGGCGCAGTAGGTCTCGTTGATCAGGAGATAGTCTGCCCAAGGCCCATACGAGGCGCGCTCGCAGCCTATGCTCTTCGTCGGCACTCATCACCATATCCGCCACATTCTCGCCAGATGCGAAGATATCCATGCCAAAGGCGACTTCTCCATCATCGGTAGTGCGATCTGGGATGTGAATTTCACGGCGATAACGCAATCGTTCACGCTTCCAGTACCGCATGTAACCGTACATGATGCCAGCTTTCACAAAGCCTGCGAATGGTACAGGACCTTCCAAATCAAAGCTATAAATCGATTCTATGAGGATGGCCCAAAGATAGCTCTCTACATCCTCACGGAACTCGCGATTTCCCATGCGATTCGTATAGTGCAAGATGAGCGGACGATACCTGCGACAAAGCTCGATTTGTGCCGCATCATGACGAAGTTCGTCGACGGACCACGGCTGATAGCCCACCGTCTGAATTCGCATATTCGGCTTTTGACAGATGGACACGAGGCTCTTGTCCGACAAGGACGATAAAACTTGATGACCACAGACGAGGGTCTGTAATTTCAATTCCTCTGGAATACTTTCCCTAGACTCATTAGCTTTCGATAGTAAAGAATGAGATGGTAATGCCTGTGTTTCTAACGTTTCTGACTGATAGTTGTCATGTTGTAAGTTTGCAGTTTTAATACATGTTCTTTGTACTAAAGGTTCTTCGTTTGTGTATAACATAAATCCCCTTTCCTGCCATGGCATAGCGCTTATGTACACAATACCGCGGAAAGAGTGTTTTGACAAATCGGCAATTCCTTGGAATTTCCCTATATTCTGTTATATTTGAGCCTTAATTTCTATCCAAAGTACAACATAAGTATGCGAGCAAAAGGGTAATTGCTGAAAATAGATAATTACTAAAAATGACACCACATACACAATGTGGTGTCATTTTTTAGAGGAAATATACTATCATTGGGTAATAGTATTCAATCTTTAAGTAATAGTATTAAATCTGAAATTGTCTGATTAAATCGCAATACACGCGGCTTGGACAAAGTCCTTTAGCTGCGGTTTTACATGATTATAATATACATCAGCGCCATAACCGCGCACGATATCGCCCCAATATTTATATACATAGCGGTACCAGAAATGGAACATACTGTTCGTAAAATGGTAATCCGCGTACTTTGCGTTCCCACGGTTACTTGCCTGAATACGGCCCACGAGCCCCATGGACATGAGATCGTTCAAACGAGATGTAAAGGTGCCACTTTTAATTTGGCTTTCTTGTAAAAGCTCTACGTAGTACGGTCTTTCCAAGCTAGCAAGGCCCGTTAAAATGGCATTGGCTCCGGTTATATTTTTCATATCTCGATGCAAGATATATTGTGTTTCTTCAAAGAGAGCTCCCGTTACTGAGAAGAACAAGTTAATAATATTCGTATCGATGCTTTCACCATTATCAAAGTATTGCACATAGGCAGGTAACCCACCGGTTACGGCAAAGACGGTGCGCAAATCATCCTTTGCATAGTGAAGTCCCAAGGATTTCATATCAACTAAGGAAAATGGTTTCACCTCAAGATATTCGGACACGAAAGGACCGATAAGGCTGCGATCGCCAATGATGCGGCCATCGAGCTGTTCCAGACCATTAGCCATCAATATGATGTTCAAACGACTCGTATCTTTATAGGTATCTAATAAATCGCGCAAGTGAATGGGAAACTGAGGAACTGCTTCCACCAAGGATGGATAATCGTCAATCACCACAGTCTGAGGTGTTTTCACACTGCTTTCAAAAAGTCTCACAAAAGCCTGCTGCAAACTCTCTACAGGCTCGAATGTATCTTGAGCATTAGCAGGAACAAAACGTGCCTCAAGAGCTCTATTTATATCAGCTACATGGACTGATTCATTGGCCATGCGCCCCGCCAAATATATCGCCTTATGACGGCGTACAAGTCGCGAAGCCACATAGGATTTACCACTGCGATGAGGACCATATACAACACATAAACTCATTTGGCCCATTGCAATTCGGGACTGGATACGCTCTATAATTTCAGCACGTCCCACAAAATTCATATACTCACCTCCAACTATTTACGGAAATTATTATATCATAATTTTAAATCATTATTAAACTTTTTTTCATATAGTTAACATAGCTTTTTATTATGTTAATTTTTTTACGCATCAAATCAGAGCTTTCATGCGATACGTGTTGCCTTACCATCATAAAAGGCCTTATGATTACTTTATTTTCATATACCTTTGATATCAACATATCCTATAAGGCATGATTATATAAGTTA
>OGGS01001847.1_pt1 | contig 13281 bp, 10 predicted proteins | sample 1571281 | NCBI WGS metagenome assembly OGGS01 (sample SAMEA2582042, study PRJEB24529) | metagenome | biome: Human gut stool | place: China | collected 2011 | reverse complement strand
CTGAAAAATTGACGATGACTGCGCCTAATCTGGATATTTATATCATCCCGGATGCAGCAGTTGAGCAGGATTACGGCTCTGGCAGAAGGCTGTTTGCCCGTTCCATCGTCCCATCGTGCCGTGATCTGCTGATTACGGCAGGGATTCTAGCCTGCATCACGGTGATTGGCTTTTTGTTCCTGCAACTGGACTTTGCGCGCTACAATATCATTATGTTCTATATGTTGGGCGTTTTGCTCACGGCTCTTACAACATCTGGCTATTCCTGCGGCGTTTTTGGTTCGATCGCCAGCGTTGCGCTCTATAACTTTTTCCTGACGGAGCCAAGACTGACATTCCATGCCTATGATCCGGGGTATCAAATCACCTTTGTGCTGATGCTGACTTCTGCCATCGTCACCTGTACGCTGACGACCCGGTTGAAAGATCAGGCAAAAATGTCTGCACAGGCGGCGTTTCGGACGAAGGTGCTGTTTGATACCAGCCAGCTTTTGCAGAAAGCGACCAACGAAGACGAAATATTATCCCTGACGGCAGCGCAGCTTACCAAACTGCTAAACCGGAACCTGATCGTGTATCCAGAGCAGGATGGTTCTCTTGGACAGGGGCAAATTTTTAACACAGTGAAAGAAAGCAGCCGACTCAGTTTTGATTCTGCGCCGGAACGCAGTGCCGCTGAGTGGTGCTTTGCAAATAAGAAGCGTTCGGGTGCATCAACGGATTACTGCACCGATGCAAAAGGACTGTACCTTGCGATTCGTACAGGCAGCGGTGTGTTTGGTGTTATCGGCATCGACCTGTCGGAAAAACCGCTGGATGCCTTTGAAAACAGCGTGCTGCTTTCCATTCTGGGCGAAGGTGCGCTGGCGATCGAAAACCGCAGAAACGCACTGGAAAAAGAACGAGCTACCATGCAGGCACAGAATGAACAGCTTCGGGCAAATCTGCTGCGGACCATTTCCCATGATCTTCGGACACCGCTGACCTCCATCTCAGGCAATGCAAGTAATCTGCTCTCCAATGCGGAAACGCTGGATGCAGAAACACGGACAAAGATCTGTACGGATATTTTTGATGATGCACAGTGGTTGATCGGTCTGGTGGAAAATTTGCTTTCTATCACCCGTATTGAGGATGGGCGGATGAATCTTCAAATCTCTCCGCAGCTCATGGATGAGGTGGTCGAGGAAGCTCTGCGGCATATCAGCCGAAAAAGCAAGGAGCATATCATCATAACGACTTATTCGGATGAAATTCTTCTTGCCGACATGGACGCGCGGCTTATCATGCAGGTCATTATCAATCTGGTGGACAACGCCATTAAATACACGCAGAAAGGCTCCCGGATCAATATTTCTGCGTATGCAAAGAACAGTAATATCGTGGTAGATGTATCCGATGATGGCCCCGGTATCCCGGAGCAGAACAAAGCGCAGGTCTTTGAAATGTTCTTTACCGGGCAGAATCAGATTGCAGACAGCCACCGCAGTCTGGGGCTGGGACTTGCGCTCTGCCGAACGATCCTTGCAGCTCATAAAGGTACCCTGACTCTCCGGGATAACGAACCGCACGGCTGCATATTCTCTTTTGAACTTCCCAAAAGCGAGGTAAGTATTCATGAATAAACCAACGATTCTGGTTGTTGAGGACGATTCATCGGTACGGAGTCTGATCACAACTACCCTGAAAGCACACGGATATAAATTCCTGACAGCGGCCAACGGAGAGATGGCTGTGATGATGGCGTCCAGCCATAACCCGGATATTATGCTGCTGGATCTCGGACTGCCGGATATTGATGGCGTTGAGGTGATCCGCCACATCCGGGAGTGGTCGAATCTACCCATCATCGTTTTGAGTGCCCGCAGTGAGGATTCCGATAAGATCGAAGCACTGGATCAGGGCGCAGACGATTATCTGACGAAGCCTTTCTCAGTGGATGAGCTTCTGGCTCGCCTGCGTGTGACGCAAAGGCGGCTGAATTTGCAGGCATCCGGTGAGGTCAGCAGCTCAGTTTTTGTAAATGGCCCGCTGAAAATTGATTTTGCTGCCGGCTGTGTCTGGCTGAACGATGAAGAACTACATCTGACCCCAATCGAATATAAGCTGCTTTGTGTTCTTGCGCACAATGTAGGAAAGGTTCTGACCCATACGGCGATTACGCAAAAAGTCTGGGGAAGCTCGCAAGAAAACGACATTGCATCCCTGCGTGTCTACATGGCATCTTTGCGCAAAAAGCTGGAATCAGGCGCACATTCTCTGCATCTGGTTCAGACCCATGTGGGGGTCGGCTACCGGATGCTGCGTGTTGAAGCGGATGATTCGCCAGAAGAATAGTCCGCAGGCAGATTCAGATAAAACAAAAACAGGGTGCGCCCCTGAATTGAAATGAACCCCAAAAGTTAGACAAAAATCGAATTAAGCGGTTCCAACGGTCTGAATCCTGTACTGCACAGGGCTCAGGCCGTTTAGCTTTAATTTGATTCGGCGATTGTTGTAATAGTCGATGTACTCGACAATGGCTTTTTCCAGATAGTCAATAGAATCAAATTTTTCTAAATAGAACAGTTCCGTCTTGAGCAGCCTGGGCAATCTGTTCGGCCTGCCTTATGTGGTCATGCGTAAACCGGCCCCCATTGATACGACGACTCTGAACTATAATTGGCAGATCTGGGAGACCAATGCGTTCAGCATTTATACCAAGGAAACGGACGAAGTTGGCGAGCAGAGCGCACAGGAAGCCGTTGCTGCCGTGCTGCGGTATCTCAGCCGGGTCGGTTTACTGCGATACCACTGCCACAGCGGGTATCTGTCCACCGTCGTGCAGGAAAACGAGATGGCAAAGGTACTCACCCCGGCGGGCGGGATCTTCCGCCGCTTCGTGGAGCCGGGACAGGAAGTGGAGTATGGTCAGAAAATGGGCGTGATCCTTGATCCGTTTACTGCGGAGGTGGAGGCAGAGATCACATGTCCGACCAGTGGTGTTGTTTTCTTCGCTTTGAAAAAACCGCTGACAACAGAACATGAGGTCGCATTTAAGGCGATCCGGCGGCTGCATGGGGGATGTTTGTAAACAAGATCCTGGTATTTCGTAGAGAGCGAGTATAAAAATCAGATACAAGACCCAACTAAGGAAGGTACAGTCCGTGATGTCGAGCTGTACAGCAATTTCAAAACCATTGCCGAAAGTATTCCCGAAACGCCGGTCTTGCTGTATAATGATTCCGGACGGCCCGGCCAGGCAGGGCTTTGTAAAAACCATGACCGAAGCTGGTCTGCTGTAAATCATATCACACAAGGAGGTCTGTTTCATGAATCCGACGCTGCGAAAGGATGCCGATGCCATCATCGCATCCAGCCTGAACGCTGTCCTGCCGGACGAAGCTGTCCGCCGCGCATTGAAAGCCTTTGCGCCCAAGGGCGGCAGGGTGCTGCTGGTCGCAGCGGGCAAGGCCGCATGGCAGATGGCACACGCGGCGGTGGAAGCGCTGGGCCGTGTGGACGGCGGCGTGGTCGTGACCAAATACAAGCACGTCAGGGGCGAAATTCTGGGAGTAAATTGTTATGAAGCAGGCCATCCGGTGCCGGACGAGAACAGTTTTGCGGCCACCGAGAAGGCATTGGAGCTGGTGCGCGGCCTGGCGGCGGAGGATACCGTGCTGTTTCTGCTCTCCGGCGGAGGAAGTGCATTGTTTGAAAAACCGCTGCTCCCCGGCACAGAATTGCAGGACATCACCGGCCAGCTCCTTGCCAGTGGCGCTGACATCGTGGAGATGAACACCATCCGCAAACGGCTTTCGGGCGTCAAGGGCGGGCGGTTCGCGCAGGCATGCGCCCCGGCTCAGGTATTCAGCATCGTGCTGAGCGATATTCTGGGCGACCCGCTGGATATGATAGCCAGCGGCCCGGCGGTGCCGGACACCTCTACTTGCACACAGGCGCTTGCCATTGCGGAGAAGTATCACCTGAAGCTCTCGGAACAGGCAAAAGTTCTTCTGGCGCAGGAAACGCCCAAGATTCTGGACAATGTGACGACCCAGATCACTGGCAGTGTGCGGGAGCTTTGCACCGCTGCCGCTGCCGCCTGCCGGGAGCTTGGCTATGAGTCCGTCCTGCTGACCGACCAGCTCTGCTGTGAAGCCCGGGAGGCGGGCAGCTTCCTTGGCTCCATCGTCCGGACCCACGCGGGGCAGGGAAAAAAGCTGGCCTACATCGCAGGCGGCGAGACGGTCGTCCACCTGACCGGCAAGGGCCTCGGCGGACGGAATCAGGAGCTTGCCCTTGCAGCGGCTCCGGCGCTGGCCGGGCTGGATGCAGCAGTGTTCTCGGTGGGCAGTGACGGCACCGACGGCCCCACGGATGCTGCCGGCGGCTATGTGGATGGTGACACCCTCTCCGCACTGACCGCCAAGGGCTGGAATGTGTTCGACACCCTGCAAAACAACGACGCCTACCATGCACTGAAAGCTGTGGACGGCCTTATCATGACCGGCGCTACTGGCACGAATGTCAATGATGTTGCCGTGGCGCTGGTGGGGGAGAAGTAAAAATGTGATTCTGGTATGAAAGAGGGGAGGCTCCCATGTACGTTGATTGGGAATACTACAAAATTTTCTATTATGTGGCGAAGTATCAGAACTTCACGAAAGCGGCGCGGGTGCTGGGCAACAACCAGCCCAACATCACCCACTCGATGAACCGGCTGGAAAGCCAGCTGAACTGTGTGCTCTTTACCCGCTCCAACCGGGGCGTCACCCTGACGCCGGAGGGCGAGATGCTCTACTCCCGCATCGCCTCGGCAGCGGTGCAGATACAGGACGCGGAGGAAGAACTGAGCGCCAGCGCTACCCTCGAGCACGGCTCCATCAGCATCAGTGCGACGGAGACGGCGCTGAACATCTATCTGGCCGAGAAGCTGCGGACGTTCCACACCGAGTATCCCGGCATCCGGCTGCGCATCTCGAACCACTCTACGCCCCAGGCGGTGCAGGCTGTGAAGAACGGAGAAGTGGATTTTGCCATCATCTCCACCCCGGCGGAAGTAGAACAGAGCCTGAAGATGGTGGAACTGAGACCGTTTTATGAAGTGCTGGTGGGTGGAAAGACCTTCACTGCACTGGCCAGCCAGCGCCTGACGCTGAAGGAACTGAGCTGCTATCCGCTCATCTCTCTCAGCGATGAGAGCATGACCCGGAGCTTCTACCGGCAGTTCTTCCTCGACCACGACGCCGTGCTCCGGCCCGACACCGAGGCCGCCACCACCGACCAGATGCTCACGCTGGTGAAAAGTGAGCTGGGCCTTGCCTTCGTGCCGGAACCGATGACGAAAGAGCTTCTGGCCCGCGGCGAGCTTGTCGAGCTGCATCTGCAGGAGATCATTCCCTCCCGCTCTATCTGCCTCGTCTACGACCATCACCGCCCGCTGAACACGGCGGCCCGGAAGTTCCAGCAGATGTTGACAAAAGCGGAGCCGGGCCATCCGGCAGCGCCGAAGCAGGCGGAGGGCGTCTCTTTCGTATCCCAATAAAATGATTTGTCGTTGTCCCATGCCGGAAAGCTTCCCTTTTGATATGGGAATTTGTTGCAGCGCTTTCAGGCAGCAGTGCTATTATAAAAGAATTTGCAGGATGGGTAAGACGTATCTTGGATATGGCTGCAATATTCGTTCTGTATTGGAGAAACTGCCGCCCTTTTATTTTACAGGTCAGATGGACCCGCCATTGGTCGCCGCAACTTCGCCATACCAGAAGGCACTGTCTTTCGGGATGCGCCGCCCGGAAGCGTAATCGACGTACACCAGACCAAAACGCTCTCTGTATCCGCTGTGCCACTCGTAGTTGTCCAACAGGCTCCAATGGAAGTACCCTCGCACGTCGGCACCGGCCTGAATGCCCTCGGAAAGTTTTTCCAGATAGCGCGCCAGAAAATCAATTCGCTCCACGTCATGCACCTTGCCGTCCCGATAGATTTTGTCGGTGCAGGATAAGCCGTTCTCCGCGATGAACATGGGCAGTCCATACCGCTCCTGGATGTAACGGGGACCCCAGTTCAGGCTTTCCGGCTCTACCGGCCAGTTCATGGCTGTGTGAGCGTATCCCGCAGGGCGCTCCACATAACAGGGGCCATTCGTTCCCATCTGTACAGGCGCGGCATTGTAGATGTTCAGCCCGAGCATATCCGGTCTGCCCAGAGACAGGGCGTCGTTGATGTATTGCGGCACAGCACCGATGCAGGCGGAAAGCTGCGGCCCGCAGAGGTCCGGGCTGGGCCAGCGGCCAAGGCACAGAGGGTCGAGCGACATCGTGTGGGTGAAGGCCCAGTCCTCGTCCGGGCAGGCAAAGGTCAGAGCCCGGGCGGCGTCCACATCTGCTTTTGCCTCAGATACGGGGTAGCAGATGCGGCCTGTGGAGACGAAGCCCACTCTGTTTTCGGCGTCCGTATGGCGGAGCTCCTGCGCGGAAAGGCAGTGCGCATAGATGATATTCTGCCAGCAGGTGAACTGCCCTTCCAGCGGGAGTTTCAGCCCCGGCGCATGCTCACCTGTCCCATAGCCCATTTTCACGATACAGGCAGGCTCATTGAAGGTGAACCACTGGTGGACCCTGCCTTTGAAATGTTCTGCCATTTTTGCCGTGTAGACTGCAAACGCCCGGGCGGTGTCCTCATTCTGCCAGCCGCCCTTTTCTTCCAGCGCCTGCGGCAAATCCCAGTGATACAGCGTAATATACGGCTCGATGCCCGCTTCCAGCAAAGTATTCACAAGACCATCGTAATAGGCAAAGCCTTTTTCGTTCCAGTCCGTGCCGCCGGTGGGGGCGATGCGCGTCCACGCCACAGAGAAGCGATAGGCTTTCAGGTGCATCGACTTCAGCAGTTCGATGTCTTCCCGCCAGCGGTGATAGCTGTCGCAGGCGGTATCACCGGTCTCGCCCCGATAGGTGCAGCCCGGTGTGTGGGAGAAAACATCCCAGATGCTCCGGCCTTTTCCATCCTCGACGGCACCGCCCTCGATTTGATAGGCTGCAGTCGCAGCGCCCCATACAAATTCTTTTGGAAATACTGCCATGTTCGTTCTCCTTTTATCTCGTCAGATACATGTGTACAGGAACTTGAGATCCTTACTGATTATAGTATACTCTTCTGTGTCTGCCGGTGCAAATAGCATTTTATTGGTGACCATTGTGGAAATACACACCAGGATACGCTATACTAAAACAGAGAACATGGAATTCATCTGGCGCAAAAAAGCCAAAGGAAAGGGAAAACAGAATGATAGACAAAATGCTCGTGCGCGGGGCAAAGGTACACAACCTGAAAAACATCGACGTGGACATCCCGCTGAACAAGATCGTGGGCATTGCGGGCGTGTCGGGGTCGGGTAAATCCTCGCTGGCGCTGGGGGTGCTGTATGCCGAAGGCTCCCGCCGGTATCTGGAGGCGCTGTCCACCTACACCCGCCGCCGGATGACCCAGGCTTCGAAAGCCTCGGTGGAAGAGGTGCTGTATGTCCCGGCGGCGCTGGCGCTGCACCAGCGGCCGGGCGTGCCGGGCATCCGCAGCACCTTCGGCACCGGCACGGAATTGCTGAACAGCCTGCGGCTCATGTACTCCCGCCTCGCAAGCCACCGCTGCCCGAACGGGCATTACATCCCGCCGACGCTGGCTGTTGCGGCGGGCAGGGAGCTGGTCTGCCCGGAGTGCGGTGCGTATTTCTATGCGCCGTCGGCGGAGGAGCTGGCTTTCAACTCTCAAGGGGCCTGCCAGAAGTGCAGCGGCATAGGCAGCGTCCGGACGGTGGACATCGCGTCGCTGGTGCCGGACGACTCGCTGACCATCGACGGCGGCGCAGTGGCCCCGTGGAACAGCCTGATGTGGTCGCTGATGACAGACGTCTGCCGGGAGATGGGCGTGAGGACGGATGTGCCGTTCCGCGACCTGACCGAACAGGAAAAGGACATCGTCTACCACGGTCCAGCAGAGAAAAAGCATATCTTCTACCACGCCAGAAACTCGAATCAGGCCGGCGAGCTGGACTTTACCTATTACAATGCCGTCTACACTGTAGAAAATGCTCTTGCAAAGGTCAAGGATGACAAGGGCATGAAGCGGGTGGAAAAGTTCCTGCGAGAAGATGTCTGCCCCGAGTGTCACGGCTCACGGCTCTCAGCGGCGGCGCGTGCGCCGAAGCTGCGGGACATCTCGCTGGACGAAGCCTGCCAGATGACGCTGGAAGCCCTCGTGGAGTGGGTGAAGGGCGTGCCGGGCAGTCTGCCGGAAGAGATGCGTCCGATGGCGGAGAGCATCTGCGAGGCATTCGAAAGTACCGCCAAGCGGCTGATGGATTTAGGTCTGGGTTATCTGACGCTTGACCGCTCGGCCTCGACCCTTTCCACCGGTGAGCGCCAGCGGATGCAGCTGGCCCGGGCCGTCCGCAACCGCACCACCGGCGTGCTCTATGTGCTGGATGAGCCGTCCATCGGCCTGCATCCGTCGAACATCGTGGGCCTGACCGGCGTGATGCACGACCTCGTGGCCGACGGCAACTCGGTCATTCTGGTGGACCACGACACCCAGATCCTGAAAGAGGCCGACTGGGTGATCGAGATGGGGCCGGAAGCGGGAGTCAAGGGTGGACATGTCATTGCCGAAGGGACGATAGCTGATCTGGAGGCAAAGCCGGAGTCCCAGATCGGGCCGTTCCTCTCCGGAAAAGCTGAGACGAAATTGCGCCGGTGTGCCAGAGAAGGAGAGATGTTCGCAGAGGGGGCTATCCATCTCTCCACCGGCAGCATCCACACGGTCAAGCCTTTGGAGCTGGACATTCCCAAGGGGCGGCTCACCGTGGTAACGGGCGTGTCCGGCTCCGGAAAAACGACGATGGTGCTGGAAAGCCTCGTACCGGCGCTGGAAGCAAAGATAAACGGCAGCGCCCTCCCGGCACATATCCGGGAGATCCGCGCCGAGGGCATCGCGCACGTCAAGCTCATCGACGCGACGCCCATCGGCATCAATGTGCGCTCTACCGTGGCGACCTACGCAGGCGTCCACGACGAGCTGCGGAAGCTCTATGCCAAATCTCCGGACGCCAGGCAAAAGGGATTCAAGGCCAGCGATTTTTCCTACAATACTGGCAGTCTGTGCTGCCCCGGCTGCGACGGCACCGGTGAGGTGAGCCTAGACGTGCAGTTCCTGCCGGATGTGAACATCGTCTGCCCCGACTGCCGGGGTTCCCGCTACGCGCGGGCAGCTTACGGCGTGAAGCTGACCAACGAGGCGGAGCAGACAGCCTCTTTGCCGCAGCTGATGGATATGGACGTCAACTCCGCCCTTGAGTTCTGCGGCGGGATAAAGACAGTGAGCCAGCGCCTGCAGACATTGCAGCAGCTGGGTCTGGGCTACCTGACGTTGGGCGAAGAGACGCCCAGCCTCTCCGGCGGCGAGGCCCAGCGCCTCAAGCTGGCCAGCGAGATCGGCCGCACCCAGACCGACTCGGTGTTCGTTTTCGATGAGCCCAGCATCGGCCTCCACCCGCTGGACGTGCAGGTGCTGCTGCGGGTGTTCCAAGCCCTGCTGGACAACGGCGCAACGGTCGTTGTCATCGAACACGACCTTGATGTCATCCGCAACGCGGACTATGTCATCGACATGGGGCCGGGCGGCGGCGAGAGCGGCGGCCGTGTCGTGGCAACAGGCACGCCGGAGGAGATCCAAGGAAACCCAGAGAGTATTACCGGAAGATATTTATAACAAAAAGGGGGCAGGTGCTGCATGGCACCTGCCCCCTTCGTCAATATTCTTATTTGCTTTCCGGGACACCGCGCAGTTCGGCACGGAAGCGCTCGGGAACATCTTCTTCCCGGATATTTTTGACGACTCCCAGAAGCTTTGCGGTTTCGCCTACGGGATAGACCATGATGCACTTCCGATGCTTCGCTGACGATCAAAACAAAAAGTTAATTCTCGGAAGAAATATCCTGACCGAAATATTTCTCGCCCAGCTCCTTGAGGGTGCCGTCAGCGCGCAGCTCGTCGATGGCGCTGTTGAGGGCGTCGAGGAAGGAAGAATCATCGCTCTTGACGATAGGAATCGCAACGTGAGAAGCATCTTCGGTCTGGGCGACCAGCTTGAAGTCGGCGTCCGGATGGACGTTCAGATAGTCGTAGAAGGAGACGTTGGCGTTCAGGGTGGCGTCGATGCGGCCAGCGGTCAGCAGCTGGATGGTCTCTTCCAGCGTGTCGATGCCCTGCACGGTCGCGCCGTAGCTCTCGGCCAGCTCCATGTAGGTGGAAGCGAGGCTGTTGGCCGTGGTCTTGCCGGCAAGGTCCTCGAAGCTCTTGATGTCGTCGTTATCCTTGCGAACGGCGAGGGCGGTGTGGATGTAGCCGTAGGGAGTGGTGAAGTCGTAGGTCTTGGCACGCTCTTCGGTGACTTCGACGCCGTTGCAGACGAGGTCGTAGCGGCCAGCATCCAGACCGGCAAACAGGCTGTCCCAGTCGCTCTCGACGTACTCGGGCTCGACGCCCAGCTTCTCGGCAATGGCGCGGGAGACTTCGACGTCGTAGCCCACGAGGGTGTCGCTCTCATCGTGGAAGCTCCAGGGCTGCCATGCGCCTTCCAGCGCGATGACCAGCTTGCCGTTGGACTGGATGGTCTCCAGCTTGTTGGAGGCAGCAGCAGAAGCAGAAGCTGCGGTGCTGGAAGCAGTAGAGGCAGAAGTGTTGGAAGAGCAGCCAGCCAGCGAGAGAACACCGGCAGCGGCCATGACGCTCATGAGAGAAATAAAGGTTCTGCGTTTCATAGGTGATGATCCTTTCTTATTCAGTATGGGAAATTTTCTGGAGGAACTCACGGGTCCTTGCCTCTTTGGGATGGGCGAAGAACTCCTGCGAGGGGGCTTCCTCGACCACGACGCCGTTTTCCATGAAGACGGTGCGGGACGAGACGTTGCGGGCAAAGCCCATCTCATGGGTGACGACCAGCATGGTCATGCCCTCCTGTGCCAGCTGCCGCATGACGGCCAGCACCTCGCCGGTCAATTCCGGGTCGAGGGCGCTGGTGGGTTCGTCGAAATAGATGATCTCCGGGCCGGAGGCAAGAGCGCGGGCGATGGCCACGCGCTGCTGCTGACCGCCCGACAGCTGACGGGGGTAGTAGTCGGCACGGTCGGCGAGGCCGACTTTTTCCAGCATCTTCATGCCGACGGCATCAGCCTCCGCTTTGGGCGTCCTCCGGGCGACAATGAGGCCCTCGGTGACGTTCTGCAGGGCCGTTTTGTTGCGGAAGAGGTTGTAGTTCTGGAAGACGAAAGCCGTCTTGCGGCGCAGCCGCGCGATGCTGGCGCGATCGGCGTGGGCAAGGTCGAATGTCTCGCCGTCGAAGGTGAGCTTGCCTGCGTCCGCCGTCTCGAGGAAGTTGAGACATCGCAGCAGAGTGGTCTTGCCTGAGCCGGAAGGGCCAAGGATGGCCACGACGTCGCCCTTTTCCACCGTCAAATCGACGCCGCGCAGTACGTCCAGACTGCTGGTCGGCTTGGGGGCGCGGCCAAAGATACCGGGATGGACGCCGGGCTTTGCGTAAGTATGGAAGGATTTGTGGACGCCGCGTATCTCTAACATTGCCATAACAGCCACACTCCTTTCTTACTGGAAGCCGTGGGCGTTGAGCTGGCGCTCCAGCAGCCCTTGCAGCTTGGTGATGACGGTACAGAACAGCAGATACACCACGGCCACCTCACAGTAGATGGGCAGGAAGATGTAGGTGCGGGCGGCGACGCGCTGGCCGGCCATGAACAGCTCCGCTACCGTGATGTTGGAGGCCAGAGAGGTGTCCTTTATCATGCCGATGAGGGAGTTGGAGAGGGCAGGCACGGCGGTGCGCAGGGCCTGCGGCAGCACGATACGGCGCATGATCTGCCACCAGCTCATGCCGACGCAGTAGCCGGCTTCCAGCTGGCCCTGCGGCACGCTCTCGAGTGCGCCGCGCATGGTCTCGGCGCAGTATGCACCCTCGTTGAAGGCGAAGGCGATGACTGCCGCCGGGAAAGCGTCCAGCATGATGCCCACGCTGGGCAGGCCGTAAAAGATGATGAAAAGCTGCACCAGCAGCGGCGTGCCGCGGATGACCCAGATGTAGAACCGGGCCAGCTGGCTCAGCACCGGCACCCGGGCGTACTGCACCAGCGCCACGGCCACCGCCAGCACCATCGCCAAGGTGAACGAGATGAGGGTGAGGGGGATGGTCATGGTGAGGCCCGCCGAGAGGATGCGGGGAAGAGCCTCCCAGAGCACGCTGACGGTGCGGTTGGATAAGAGTGTTTCCAGCATGGATACTCCTTTTTCAAAATTTGAATAAACAGACAGGGCAAGTGGGTGGATACATTATATACCTTAAAGCAGGGTCGAAGTCAAGAGGAAAAAATGAAAATCCTACAAAACCTACCAGAATACTATAACATGATTTGGAAATGAACGCAAATGGTTTCGAAAAATTGCATGGTATAGACGAAATGGACGAAAAACAGGTGCTGACTTTGTGCAGAACGGCAGAGTGGTTGACGCGGCAGAAGCTTTCGGGTACAATAGAACTGTATAGACCTGTAAAGGTACAAACAGGCCGCACGCCCCGCCAGACGGGAGCGCGGCGGATACGGAGGACAAACGTGATGAAACGTATTGGTATTCTGGGCGCTGGCACCTGGGGCATGGCCCTTGCACGGATGCTGACTGTGAGCGGGAATGATGTGCTGGTGTGGTCGGCCATCGAGAAGGAGATCGACAGCCTTTCCACCACCCGCAAGCACCCCAACCTGCCGCAGATGAAGATCCCCGACGAGCTGCGGTTCACCAAGAGCATTGAGGAAGTCTGCAAAGACAAGGACATCCTGCTGTTCGCAGTGCCGTCGGTGTTCGTCCGCTCCACGGCGGCAAAGGCCCGGCCCTATGTGGCCGACGGCCAGATCATCGTGGACGTGGCAAAGGGCATCGAGCCCGACACCCTGTACACCATGACCGAGATCCTGGCCGATGAGCTGGGCAAGGAAGGCGGCCCGAAGGGCGTGCGTCTTGTGGCCCTGTCCGGCCCCACTCACGCCGAGGAAGTGGCCATCGACCTGCCCACCACCATCGTGTCGGCCAGCAAGGATATGGAGGCCGCTGCCTATGTGCAGGAGGTCTTCACCAACAATGTCATGCGCGTCTACACCAACGAGGACATCAAGGGTGTAGAGCTGAGCGGCGCCATGAAGAACGTCATCGCGCTGGGCGTCGGCATCTCCACCGGCC
>OGGS01001843.1_pt1 | contig 13298 bp, 6 predicted proteins | sample 1571281 | NCBI WGS metagenome assembly OGGS01 (sample SAMEA2582042, study PRJEB24529) | metagenome | biome: Human gut stool | place: China | collected 2011 | reverse complement strand
AGAGCGGTTCCACACCGACTTCACGACGTGGTACCTGGGATGGATCGCATCGCAGGTCGATCTGCACGACCCTGCGCACCACAAACACATCAATCCCCACCAGCTTCTGGACAACCTCGCCGACTACGATTTCCCCGCCTACGAAGGGTTTCTGACCTCGCTGGGCGTGTCGATGCACCTGAGCTGGCACTTCGGTTATTTCACCCGGGCGCAATACCCGCTGGGAATCTCGCTCATGGCCGACATCATCCGCTCCGGAGCCGGGAAAAACCCGTTCTGGATCACCGAAATGCAGGGCGGCAATGTCACGGCCAGCGGAAGGGAGGTACTCTGCCCCACGGCACGGGAGATCACGCAATGGCTCTGGACGGGTATCGCCGCAGGCGCCGAAGGGGTGATCTTCTGGACGCTGAACCAACGGGCGTCGGCACTCGAAGCCGGTGAATGGGGTATGCTCGATTTCCAGGGGCGGCCGAGCGACCGCCTGACAGCGGCCTCGGAAGTCGCCCGCACGGCGAAAGCCCACAAAAGCTTTTTCCGCGAGGCCCGGCCCGTACGGAGCGGCATCACGCTCCTTTACAACACCGAATCGCTCCGCACGCAGCAAAAGAATGCGGCGGTGTCGGACGACGGCCGTTACGAAGGGCGCAAGGCCAGCGCAACCATGAAATCGCTCGCGGGAGCCTATGAAGCCATCGCCGCCTGGGGCGTGGTTCCCGAAGTCTGCGAAATGGACGCTTACGACTGGAGCGACCCACAGGGGAAAACGATCGTATTGACGAACCTCGTGGCACTGCCTTCGGGGGCATGGGAACGGCTCGACGATTTCGTCCGTAAAGGCGGCCGGATGATCGCCACGGGGCTCACCGGATTCTACGACCAGAACATGCACTGCATCCTGATGGACGACTTTCCGCTGCGCAGGTGTTTCGGCGCACAGATCAGCGAGTACAAGGCCGTCGCACCCTATTTTACGATCGCATGCGACACCCCTGCCACGACCCTGCCCGCACATCTGTGGAAAGGGATCCTCACCCCCGACAAGGCGCAGGCGATCGCCATGCACGGCGACGATGTGGTCGGCACCCGCCACCGCTACGGCAAGGGCGAGGCCGTGTGGCTTCCCTCGCTCATCGAGCTGGGCGGCTGGCACGGCGACAACAAAGGGGTCGCGGATTTCTACGGCACCTACTGCCGCGGGCAGATCGACCGTGCCCCGCTGCACTTCTCACGCCCGGCGGACGGGGTGCTGATGCGCCTGATGGAGTCTCCGTCGCAACGGCTGGCCGTACTGGTCAACAAACGCCCGCACGCCGTCGAAATAGGGCTTTCGCGGGCGCTGCCCGCCTCGGCGCGCCGGTTATGCGGCGAAGCGTCGCCCGAAGGCGCCTCCGTCAGGCTCGGAGCCGAAGAGTGTGCGGTTTTCCTGTGGGACAAACAGGCGGAATGATGCAAAAAACAGGTATATTTGTCGTAGCACCTTAAATTACGACCGATGAAACACCTTGCTGCCGGACTGTTGCTGTTTTGCTGGCTGCCCCTGTGGGGACAGGTCACGAACCTCCATTTCACCAACCTCTCGATTGACGCGGGACTGTCGGACAAAATGGTTTTCGCCGTGGCACAGGACAGTACGGGGCTGATGTGGTTCGGGACGGCCGAAGGGCTCAACCGCTACGACGGCTACAATTTCGAAACGTTCCGCTACAACCCCGGGGATTCGACGTCGGTCAGCGCCTCGTTCATCAACTGCATACACCTCACACGCACGGGCGAATTGTGGATCGGCACCGAGAAGGGGCTCGACCTCTACGACCCCGTGACGGAAAGTTTCGTGAAATACCATGCGGACAACGACTCGCTGCGGCTGCTCAACAACCTGCGCATCCGCTGCATCCACGACGATCCGCAAGGGGTGATGTGGGTCGGAACGCTCGAAGGGCTGATCCGCCTCGACCTGCGGAAACGCTATATCAACTATTTCGTACTGGTACCCGATGCATTCGACCGGATGGCCAACGAAATCCGCAGCATCTGCGCCGACCGGCACGGGATGTTGTGGCTCGGCACCTTCGACGGGCTCTACCGCTTCAACCCCACGGACAACAGTTTCGTCCGCTATGAAACCCGGAGCCGGAAGCTGCCCAACGACACCTACAACAACCTGGTCAACGCGCTGTATATCCCGGAGAACACCCCCGACCTGCTGTACGTCGGAAGTTCCAGCGGCCTGGTCGTCCTCGACATCCGGCATCCCGAGCAGCCGCTCGGCACCCTCCGCGCGGAAGACGGCGGACTTACGGACAACGACATAAAGAGCATCCTCAGCTACGACGACACGCACCTGTTGCTCGCAACGGCCGACGGGCTCACGCTCTACGACACCCGCAGCTGTCAGGCCAGCGCCTATTACAGTTCGCTGTCCGACCCGACGTCGCTGCCCAACAACTCGCTGCGCACGCTTTTCCGCGACCGGCAGAACATCGTCTGGATCGGCACCGACAGCGGACTGGCCAAACTCGACCTCAAACGCAAGAAGATCGACTGCGTCCGCCTGACCAACGACAGAAAAGGGGCCGAACGCAAAGTCATCGTCAACGACCTGCTCGGACCCCCCGACCACAGCCTGTGGCTCACCACGAACGAAGGCGTCCTGCGGTACGACAGCACGCGACGCGACGCAGGATACACGCGTTACATGGCCGACAAAGGGGTTTCGCACAGCATCGCCAAGCGGCTTATCCGCGACAGCCACGGCACCCTGTGGCTGGGAACCAACGACGGGATCGACTACTACGATGCCGCGCGCGACCGTTTCGTACGCGCCGAGCACTCGAACCAGAACTTCTCGCTCAAAGATCAAGTACAATTACAAATACATCTACGACATCAAGGAGGACGCCGACCACGACATCGTGACCAACATCAGCAGCGGACTCTGCTTCATCACCCCGCATTACCGCCCCGACGGCGGTATCTCGCACCTGAGCTACAAGACCCGGCTCATCAGCGGCATCATCAACTCGGACAACTGCGACATCGGCTATTTCGACGTGGATGCAAAGGGCAACATCTGGTTCGCGGCCACGCAGGAGGGGCTGTTCAAATACGAAAAGCGCAACGACCGCTTCATACAGTACAAGGTGCGCACGAACGACCCCCGCAGCCTGATAAGCAACCGCATCTACACCATCCACGTAGACCGTAAGGGGAATGTGTGGACGGGCACCGACCGGGGCCTCTGCAAACTCGACCCGGCAAGCGGGCTGTTCGAGCGTTTCGACAACGACCTCGACCTCTCGCAGTCGATCCGCACGCTCACGTCGGACAGCCGCGGCCGCATCTGGGCCGCCACGACCAACAAGCTCATCATGTACGACCCGGTGCGGAAAAACAAGATCGTCTGCGACCTCAACCGGGATCTGAGGATCGACGAACTGATTTACAACAGTTTCTTCATCGACCCGCAGGGCCATATCTACATGGGCGGCGACGGGGGCTACATCCGCTACCACCCCGACGCGATCCTGCTCAACGAGGACAAGGCGCCGACGGTCGTCACATCGTTCAGCCTGTGGAACAAGGAGGTGCCCCCCAGACACCGGATCGGCAAACGCGTCGTACTGCCGCGCTCGATCCTGCACAGCGACCGGCTGCGGCTGCGGCACAACGAAAATTCGTTCCGTTTCTACTTTTCGCTGCTCAACTTCGCATCGTCGAACAACAAGTACGCCTACCGGCTGGAAGGGTACGACAAGGAGTGGCAGATGACGGGCGGCACGCAGAACTACGCCGCCTATTCGAACCTCTCGCCGGGCAGGTACCTCTTCACGGTCAGGGGCTGCAACTCCGACGGGATATGGAGCGACCGCACGGCACGGATCGAGGGGCGCATCCTGCCGCCCTGGTGGCTGAGCTGGTGGGCATACCTGATCTACGGGGTGCTGGTCGCCGTGGTGATCGTCGTAGCCTACAACCTGACGCTCACCAAAATGAAACTCCTCTCGGAACTCCGGCTCGAAAAACTCGAACGCATGAAGACCGAAGAACTGAACCAGGTCAAGATGCGTTTCTTCACCAACGTATCGCACGAATTCAAAACCCCGCTTTCGCTCATCCTGGGCCCCATAGAGAGCCTCGGGGAACAGATCCGGGACAAGCGCCAGCTGGAGCAGCTCTCGCTCATGCGGCAGAACGGCGAACGGCTGCTGCGGCTGATCGACCAGATCATGGATCTGCGCAAGTTCGACAACGGGAAGATGAAACTCAACCCCAGCACGGGCGAGTTCGTGTCGTTCGTGCGCAGGATTTACGCATCGTTCGCCTACCAGGCGCAACGCCGGGGCATCGACTACGATTTCGAAACCTCCGAACCCGAGCTCACCTTCCAATTCGACAGCGACAAAGTCGAGAAGGTGCTGTACAACCTGCTTTCCAACGCCTTCAAGTTCACGCCCGACAACGGGCATATCGGCATCACGATTTCGCTGCGCCGCAGCGACGAAGGACGGTTCGCCGCAGTCGAGGTGTCGGACACCGGGATAGGCGTCACGGAGGCCGACCGGGAACATATTTTCGAGCGGTTCTACCAGGGCAGCAATCCGTCGTTCGAGTCGATCCGAGGCACGGGCATCGGGCTGATGCTCGCTAAGGATTTCGTCGAGCTGCACGGCGGCACGCTGACCCTGGAAAGCGCCCCGGGCCGGGGCAGCGCCTTCACGTTCACGCTCCCGGTCGACCCGGCGGGGGCGGCCCCCGCCAGCGGGACGGCAGATAGGCAGCCCGAAGCGGGATCCGCCGAGCGCAACCCGAAGGTGCTCATCGTCGAGGACAACGAGGACATGCGGAATTTCCTGCGCATAAACCTCGAAGAACAGTACGAAATATACACGGCACACGACGGCAACGACGGGTGGGAGCAGATCCGAAACATCTACCCCGACCTGGTGGTCAGCGACGTGATGATGCCCGGCATGGACGGCTTCGAACTGTGCCGCCGCAGCAAGGCGGAACTGCTCACCTGCCACATCCCGTTCCTGCTGCTCACGGCCAAGGGCGATGAGGAGAACCGCGCAGAGGGGTATTCGGCAGGCGCAGACGGGTATATCGCCAAGCCGTTCAGCATCAAGACGCTGCGCACGCGGGTCAACTCGCTCATCGAGCAGCGCATCAAACTGCGCGAACGATACCGCCAGAAGCTGCTCACCGACCCTTCGGAAATTCAGATCGAATCGGAAAACGACAAGTTCATCGACACGCTGGTCAAGGCCATCGAACAGAATATCGACAACTCCGAATTCGGCATACAGGAGCTGTGCGAGATTTCGCGCTACTCCTACCAGCAGGTTTACCGCAAGGTCAAGGCGCTCACCGGGGAGTCGATCAACGAATTCATCCGCACCGTGCGGCTCAAACGGGCGGCGCAATACCTCGCGCAAAGCGACACCCGCATCTCGGAGATCATGTATAGCGTAGGGTTCAACTCACACTCCTATTTTACCAAATGCTTCCGCGAGCATTTCGGGCTTTCGCCCAAGGAGTATGCCGAAAAACACCGCAGGAAATAGCCCGAACCCGCAGGGACGGAGAGGCGGCCGGACACGGATCCGGCCGCTTTTCCGTTTCCAGCCCCCGCACGGGATCAAGACGCATGGCCCCTCCGGCCGGGCAGGGAAGGCAAATGGCGGAAACGTAATAGTATTTGATAATTCCGGGATAATTTAAGTCAGGCGGGCGGACTATTTTTGTTATACCGTACCACGGGAGAAACAACCTAAACCTGATAAACTATGAAACAATCCTTACTCATTTGTGCCGCGGCGGCGCTCCTGGCCGGAAGTTCCTGCTCGGAGCAGGAACCCTTCGACGCCGCGATGCCCGTCCGGCTCAGCGTCGCAGGCATCAGCCCGGGAAGCCGGGCGGCGGCGAACTACGCGGCGGACGACTACTTCGGCCTTCGGGGAATGGCCGGGGCCTCGGTAAGCGTAAAGGCCCGGACAACGACCTATATCTATGCGGACGGGACATTGGCGGGCGCCACCCCGGACGACGTGCTCTACTTCCCGGTGGACGGAAGCGCCCTGGCCTCCGTCAAGGTATACTGGCCGGAGGAGGCCGTACGCCAGGCACAGGGCGGCGCCATCGCCAAAGACCAGCGGGAGAAGGAAGCGTTCCTCGCCGCGGACTGGCTTTCGGCCGAGCTGAAGGAGGTCGCCCCGGCGCAGGCCGTCGCCCTGACGCTGGGGCACGAACGGCCGAAGCTCACATTCACGCTCGCCGGCACGATGTCGGGCAGCAGGATCACGGCGCTCTCGGTCGCCGGGTACGATGCCTACTGTGACCCTCAGACCGGTGATGCCCAGTTGATTATGCTGCCGGGTAATACGGAAATAGCCCTCGAAGCCATCGGCACCGTCACCATCGGCGGCCAGGAGCGTCCCCGGAACTTCGTCGTCAAGACGATGCCGGCCCTCAAAGCGGGGGAAAACCACACGATCGAGATCAATTTCTAATATAAAAGAGCCTATCATGAAACGACATATCCTCTATCTGGCCATGCTCGCACTGGGCACGGCAGCGACAGGATGCTCCGACGACGACACCGCAAAGGAGGGCCGGACGGAGCCTACGACGGTGGAAAGCATCTCCATCCGCACCCAAATGGCCGAGGTTTCACGCGCCCAAACCGGAGACGACGACCCGACGATGGGCCCGGCATCGACCCGTGCGGGGCACACGATGACGGTGACGCTCGGCAGCGGCAGCGAACGCATGCAGGCCACGTATGAATACGACGGCGGCAAATGGATCCCCGCCGGAGAGGCGGTCGTATTCCCCGACAACAAGCGCCAGCCCGTCGGGATCATCCTCAGGAAGGAGGGCACGGCCATCCAGGACGGTACGGCGCAGGGACTTATCGACGCCGACCAGCTGGGGTGGGACAACCCTGCCCAGGTACCGCTGCGGGAGATGGCCAACGTCCCGATGCGGCACCTGAAGACCATGGTGGAATTCGAACTGGGCACGATCGCCGCCACGGCACTCACGGTCGACGGCCTCAAAGCCTGCCACGTCGGGAACGGCAACAAATGGCAGGCGATCATCGAGCCGTCGACACCCGGGTTCAGGGTTTCGGTCACGGTCAACAACACCGTCAGCACGACGGAGGTCAGCGCGGCGGCATCCCCCACCGACGGGGTGTTCCTGGCCGATTACCGCTACACGGTACCATTGGTATTGAACGGCAGCGAACTGACGCTGGGAACCATCGGCGTGGGCAGTTGGGACGAAGGAGCCGGGGGTACGGCCCAGGGCATGACCCCGACGCATTACCGGATCGAAGGGCTGGAAAACCGCACCATCGAAGTTTACCTGGCCGGGTCGGACAGCCCCACGCAGATCACCCTCGATGCAAAGGGCGAGGCCATGCAGCAGGCCGGGGTTCCGGTCGGCATCGTCGCCAGGATCGCCTGCGACGGCACGCAATACGAGATCGGGCGGGAGGAGAGCAGCCAGATCAGCCTCCGGATCGTCGACGGGAAAGTAGCCTTCCGCGAGGCGGACGACAAAGGCTTCATCCCCGTCAACACGATCGCCGAACTGAAGATGATCGACCTCGACGACGCCAGCCGGGGGCGCAAATACCTCCAGCAGGGCAACATCGACCTGCTCGACGCCGAGTGGACGCCGATCTCGAAACTGGAGGGCATCTATGACGGCGGCAACTTCACCGTCGCCCGCCTCAGGGTTTCGCTCGGGAACGGCAATGCCGGGCTCTTCGCAGCCAACGGCGGGACGATCCGCAACGTCGTGATCGCCTCGGCCAGCGCACTCAGGGGGCAGTGGCATGCAGGCATGGTCTGCGGTGAGAACACGGGAACGATTGAGCGATGCACCAACCGCGCATCGGTGACCGACGGCGGCAGCAACACGCTGGGCGGCATCTGCGGGTACAACAACAACGGCACCGTATCGGAGTGCCTGAACACGGGCACGCTGACCATCGACGCCACCGTACCGTCGGACGGCACGGGCGGCATCGTCGGCTACTGCGGCAAAGGGACGATCACGGGCTGCGGCAACACGGGCGGCATCGGCGGCAAACCCAGCAAGACGGGCGGCATCGCGGGGCAGGCCGACGACTGCCAGATCGCCGACTGCTACAACACGGGCGACCTCGTCCTGCCGTGGGGCGCAGGCGACAACAACGGCGGCATCGCGGGGCTCACCTACAATGCCACGCTCATCACGCGCTGCTACAATACGGGCACCGTCACGGTCGAAGGGTCGCAGGCCGGGGGTATCTGCGGCCAGCTCAACGCCGGGGCGACGATCATGCTACAATGCGGGCAAGGTGGGCGCCAAGTGGAATTCGGGCGGCATCGCGGGTCAAAGCCCCGACGCCGAGATCATCGCCTGCCACAACGACGGGCTGATAGAGAGCCAGACCTCGGGATGGGCCGGGGCAGGCGGCATCTGCGGGTTCCACAAGGGAACCATCACGGCCTGCTACCACATCGGGCAGGTGACGGGCGACAGTGCCATCGGGGCGATCGTCGGCGAGCACAATTCGGGCAACATCTCCTACTGCTACTGGAACGGCGACCTGGAAGGTATCCCGGCAGGCGGCGGAGGCAGCCAGACCGGAAATGCGAAATTCGGCGCCGCATGGCCCCAGCCCTCGACGCATGAGGCATGGCGAACCACGGCCGACACCCCGGCCGCCTATTGGCGGACGCTGGGCAGCGCGGGCGGCGGCTACCCCAAACTCGCCTGGGAAAAATAACGCGGCACGGCACCCCGGCCTTCTCGCAGGCCGGGGTGTACGGGATTTAACCTATATTTGAAAACGGAACGAAACCAACAAAAACCCGAACCATGATCAAGACACGCTTTATCGTTGCAATAGGCCTGCTGATGACACTGGCCTGCTGCTCCAACTCCGGAACCGACCAGACCCCCGACCCCAACCCGCCCACGCCGCCGACGCCACCCGCGACGGGGGATTACGTATCGGTACAAAACGGGAAAATATATGCGCCCAACGGCGGTGAGCTCTCGTTATGGGGCGTCAACTTCCAGCCCTGCCTGAGCTGGGAATACAACGACCGCCTCAAGAGGCACGGGATACCCCAAACGGCCGAGGCGCTCAGGCGCGTGGCCGAAAACAACCTCGAAGAGGTGACCAAACTCAAAGTTTCGGTCATCCGCTGCCACCTGACACCCGCCGATTTCACCGATGCGGAGGGAAACCTGGTCGAAACGCCCTACCTGGACGTGCTGGACTACATGGTCGCCGAAGCTGCCGAACGGGGCATTTACATTACGCTGGCCCTTATCAACCACATGGGCAGCGGCTACGTGCCCAATTCGGTATTCATGACCGCCGCCCGCCAGGAGTGGGTACACGACAAGGAGGTCGTCCGGAAATCGAAAAACTACGTCCGCCAGCTGCTCACGCGCAAAAACAACTATTCGGGGACGACCTATGCGGCTGAGAAACACATCGCCCTGTGGGAGCTGATCAACGAACCCGAAGCCTTCAGCTATACGGACATACAGTCCAACCCCGCCGCCTACGCCGATTTCCAGTCCTGGGCGGCCGGCAACGGGCAGCAGGACAACGACGCTTCGTATGCGCTCTTCCGGCAGGAACTCATCCGGGATTATATCGACGGCATGTACGACGTCATCCGGGAGGCCGGGGCGCAGCAGCCCGTCGTCTGGAGCCACAACTGGCACCGTTACCGCAACGGCAACCCGGATATTTTCAAAGGCGCCCTCGCCTCGAAGGCCGAAGCCGTGGCCTGCTGCAACTATCCGGGGCAGGATCTCGTGCCGCAGAACTACTGGAGCAATCCCAAAGACCTCACGTCGCAGGATTATTCGGGCTGGTTCAACCAGTATTTCGACGACGTGAATGGCTACGGGTGGATGACGCTCCCCGAATACGCCGGCAAGGCGAAGACCGTCTACGAGTTCGAGACCTTCTTCAACCAAAGCGCCTATCTCTACCCCATACAGGCGCAGTATTTCCGGGCGCTGGGCGTGCAGTGCGCCTCGATGTGGACGTATACCATGCAGGAATACGCCCCCTACCACTGCGGTTCGCATTTCCTGAGCCTCACGTGCACGCCGAAAAAAGCCGCCAGCTTCATCGTGGCGGGCGAAATCTACAAATCCACCCCGCTGGGACAAATGTATGACCGTTTGGTCAACGAACAACTGGGCAGCAACTTCGCCATCTCGAAAAGCCGCGACGTGAGCATCTTCTCCTCGCCGGAAAAATTCTACCACTCGGGCGACGTGACGCAATGGTGCCCGCTCAATGTCAGCGACGGGGTCAGGAGCATCGTCGGCATAGGCAGTTCGCCGCTGGTGACTTACACAGGAACGGGCATCTACTTCATCGACGAGCGGGACGGCGAACTGTTCGTCACGCTGGAACCCAACCACCGATGGCTCCGGGAGCCGTGGGACAGCCGACTGCAGACGAAGGTCAGCGCGCTCGACTACGACACGCCGAACACGATGAGCATCGGGCTCAAGGCGTGGAAAGAGGGTAAATATACGCTCTACCGCATCTCGGACGGCAGGCGGCAGAAGGCAGGCGTCCTCGACGGGCTCGGCGGGATGTCGCTCACGCCCGGCGACTATGTGATCGTGCGCGGGGAAGAGTAAACGCCGGGATCGTGCCGGGCTTGCGGCAGGAGTGTGCCACCACCTTGCGGCACACTTCGTCGGGAGCCCGGCAAAGACCCGGCGGAATTCCGGCAGAGGCTCGGCAAAAGGCCGTCAGAAGCTTGGTATAGACTGGGCAAAATGCCCTCAGAAGCCCTTCGGGAACTCGGCGCCGACCCGTCAGAGGCCGATATGCTTGATCCGGGTCTCGAAATCGCTGCGTGAACCGAGGGCCGAATTGCGCAGCTTGGTGCGGTAGGTATAGACCGTCGCCGAAGCACAGTTGAGGAAACCGGCGATGCGGCCGCTGTCGGTAATGCCGAGGCGCATGACGGCCAGGATACGCAGCTCGGTAGGGAGCGTCCGGTCGGCCCGCACGGGGAACCGCGCCGGCTCCTCGAGCAGCGCATTGACCTGTTCGACGAAATCGGGAAAGATACCCAGGAAGGTCTCATCGAAGATCCGGTAGAAATCGCGGTAGTCGCGGTCGACGTCCGACGGCGAGCGCAGCTTGCGCATCAGCGCCTCGGAGCCTTCGGACTTTGCGGTTTTGAGCAGCTCGCCCCGGTATTCGCCGACCCGGCCGAGGTACTGCGTGGCCAGGAGCATGTAGCGGAACACATAGTTGTCCTTGATCTTGTTGGCGTCGCGCAGGCAGTCGTTCAGTTGCCGGAACTGTTCGTTGCGTTCGCTGAGCTGGGCATTGACCGCGGAAAGCTGGGCGTTGGTGCGCCGCTGCCTGGCATGTTGCCGCAGGGTATGGATGAGCAGCAGCACGATGATGACGAACAGCCCCATGAAAATGTTGATCATGACGGTCAGGATACGGCTGCGCGAATTGATGCTGTAAACGACGGCCTGATTGATGATCATCTCGGCCTGGCTGGAGTGGAGGATACGGGTGTTGTAATTACAGGCAAGCATGTCGGCCATCGTACACTGGATATAGCGCGCCGCACGCTCCATATCCTGCTGCTCGAACATCAGCAGGGCTAGGTTATAGAGGGAAAGGTACTCCCTGACAGGAGTTTGAAGGTCGCAGATCGCCGCCGTGGCGAGCCAGTACTTGTGTTGTTCGACGTCGTCGAGCAGATAGCAGGCGTTGGCGATATTATAGGCGATGCGGGCCAGCGTGCGGCTGTTGTATTTCGCGGGGTCGTAAAGCGGCAGCAAAACCTCCAGGGCTTCGTCATAACGCTTCTGATCCATCAGTTCGAGGGCATACATCCGCTGCCGCGTGACACGGGAGTGGCCGTCGAAACCGATCCGTGTGTGGCGGAGCCTGAAAAGCGAATCGGCATAGGCCTTCCGCCGCGCCTCCGACCCGTCGCCCGAGGCGAGCCGCCCGAAGACCACCATCTGCTGGGTATAATAGCTGGCCCGCATCCGCCGGGTGATGCCGACCGTATCGAGGGAAAGGATCCGTTCGTAGGCCTCTTCGATGTTGTTGCGGGCGATCAGCACCGAAACATCGCAGGTCGTCGAAAGGAATTTCATCTCCCGGCTGCCGGTCGCGTCGGCGTAATTGTGCATCAGCCCCGCGTAACGGGCGGCCGTGTCGATATTGTAGGTGATATAGGAATCGAACAGGCGGTTGGCCGTCTGCCACCGCAGCGTGTCGTCGCCCGCGGCGCGGAGCTCCCGGCGCAACGAATCGGCATGGCGGACGAAACGCTCCTCATAGAGATGCTTTTTCGCAATAACCCGATCCAGTTTATCGAATATCTGCTCGTTTTCGCTCTTATGGCACGCACAGAGCAGGGCTACACCGGCCATAAAAACAAGGCGGGGGGGGGAAATGTTCAGCTTTCTCATCGGCTCGACGGTTTGGATACAAATTTACAAAAAAAACGGTTCCCGCGTCCGTGGTGGACACGCGAACCGCCTCCCGGGCACCGGCTCCGGGCGGATTATCCGAAAATTTCGATCTTCACCTCCTTGCGGATGTCCGTCGACGGCACCTCTACCACCGGGCACCTCAGTTGCCCGTCGAACGCAGGCTTCACCGTGCGGCCGTTGACCTTCACCCGGCGGAACTCCCCGGCGGCGGGCAGCTGGAGCTGGTAGGCGCGGCGCGGCTCCTGCCCCCGGTAGCTGCCGGCGGCGGGACGGACGGTGACGGTCGTCACATCGCCCGCACGGCGGTAGTTGAGCTCTGTGGTGGCATGGATGCCGCGTTCGTAATCGCGGCTAAGCCCGTCGTCCTCGTAGAGCGTATAGGTATTGTCGGCATCGCCCGCCGAGGGGTAAACGCGCAGGACGAGCGTCGTGAGCGGCGTCGAAGCGGGGCGCGGCGTATAAGGCTGCATCGGCAGCACCCAGCCGCCCCGGACGTAGAGCGGGAACTCTTCGAGCGGCTTGGCGATGCGGCATTCCTGCCCGCCGTCGAACCGTTCGTGGGTGAAATAGTCGTACCACACGTCGCCCGTCGGGAACCAGACCTTCTGCGAGGCTGTCTTATCCGCGCCTTCGCCCGGCGAAGCGATCGGGGCGGCGAGCAGGATATCCCCGAAAAGGAACTCCTGTTCGTTTTCATACGCGCGTTCGTCGCTGCCGTAGTCGATATACATCGGCCGGTTGAGCGGCACCATCGTCGAGTGGGTCTGCCATACGCTGCT